>ERZ809201.1015-NODE-1015-length-10857-cov-4.021107_pt1 | contig 10857 bp, 9 predicted proteins | sample MGYA00520516_ERZ809201 | MGnify/ENA primary metagenome ERZ809201 (study PRJEB31570, sample SAMEA3213006) | Homo sapiens | biome: human-gut; feature: human gut; material: fecal | place: Sweden | collected 2011 ... | reverse complement strand
AAGCCTATGGGATCGGCATCGATATGTGGCTGGGAAGCCAGGGGAATAAGGTGAAGGTCATTCAGTAGGCAGTTGACCGTAACCTGTTAACTGCCAACTGCCAACTGCTAACTGTCAACCGCTTACCTATTGTAAAAGGAGAGTGTTCAAAATGAGTAAAGGGAAATTTTATGCCGGTGATTTCCATTTGGGGTATTGTGCATTTTGCAAACACTGGTATGATCCGACCAATTCAGCCATCAAGCCACTGCCCGGAAATTGGTGGGAGTTCGATAGAGAGAAAGAGGCTCGCTGTATGGAGTCTGTGGGGTTGAAGACCAAGGGGTGTCATACTTGTAATAAGTTTGAACTGAAGATATAGAGATACTTACTAATGTTGAGGTTCTGATTTTGTGAATGGTAATGAAAATATGAGCCATATAGCCGTGAATTTTTGAGCCACTGTGATTGCAAATTATTGAAAGAGAGGAGTCATTACAATGAAATCGTATATTGTGGAATTTCAGGTGGAGAAGCAGGGTTCTACTAAACAGCGGACTACGGTACAAGCAGCTAATCGTATGGATGCTAGAGCCAAAGTGTTAAGTCGTCATTCGTTCCATAAAATTAGAATCATTGCAGTTATGGAACGTTGATTGTTTTTATAAGCAGGATGACAAAATTCCATAGGAATATTAGATATAAGCTGTGGAGCTTTCGCCCAAATGATGATTCAAGGGCAATATGTACAGAAAAAGAGGATACCTATGAATAAACAAATTGCAAAAGACAAATTCCTTGCGATGAAACAGATGATGGAGAAATACGACCTGCAGACCACCGCCATTACTTCCTATATAGAAAGTATCGATGATTTTAAAGTAACCAGTCCATTGGTGGGGCGCTTCAGTACAGGGAAAAGTAGTTTATTGAATGGATTATTAGGAAAGAAATATTTATCAGAAAATACACTGCCAGAAACAGCAATCCCTACAGAAGTCATGTATGGAGATATTGAAAAGGTGACTTTAGTCAAGAAAGATCCTGATACCCGAAACGTGGTACTGGAAAAACATATTTCCATGGAAGATTTTATAAACCATGATTTCAATATTCGCAATTGGTCTACCGTCAAGTTGTGGATTTCCAATGATTTCTTAAAGACCGTACCTGATGTGCGAGTGGTAGATATGCCTGGCTTTGGGACAAATATCGAATTGCATAATAAAGCCATCAATGAATATCTGCCAGAAAGTAAAGCCTATATTCTGACCTTTCAGGCAAGAAATTCTACCATTGAAGAAGATACGCTGGAGTTTTTAAAAGAATTAAAATTCCATGATATGCCGGTATATGTGGTAGTCACTAAATCCGGTAGTGTGCTGGAAGAGCAGCGGGAGCAGTGCGTAGAAAATTTAAAGCAACAGCTTCACCAGGACGTGGGATTGGACAATGTTCCCATTTACTGCACCAATGCCAAAGGAAAAAATGTTGATGTAGAAGGATTCAAAATTATTTTGAATGAATTGGAAAAACAGAGTGCCTCTCTTTTTGATAGAGAAACAAATCAAAAAGTCATGCAGTTTGGTAGCGTTTTGCAACAATATCTCCGCACTACTTTGAATCAAGTGCACTGCTCCGTATCTGAACTAGAAGCAGAGAAAGAAAAACGAGAAAAACATATTGAGCAGCTTAGAGCAAAGCTGGCTAGTGAAAAGGACGAATTTCAAGGACAGATACCAGCTTGCATGGATAGCATTGCCAGCGATGTAGGAATTGCCTTAGAAGATTTTGCAGAAGAATTTGCTGATTTGACTATATCCGGTCGTAGAGAAACTATTAAATCACGGGTAAATACCATTGTTCGTACCAAGGTAGAAGAAGGAATGAAACGCACTTTTGCACCCAAGGTAGAGAAATATTTGCAAAGTGTATCTAATGCCGTAAAAGTGGATATACCGGAAATAAATCCACAAATGCCTAATTCAGATTCGGCTGGAATAACAGGCTTGACGGGACTGATTACCGAAGAATTAGTAAGAAAAGGCTTGTTGAAATTGCTGGCCATGATCGGCACTAAAATACCAATGCCGATTGTCCAGATCATATCAGTGGCTATCACCGTGGCGGTTACTCTTTTTGGAAAATCTAATAAAACAGAAGAACTACGTCAGACAGTGATCCAACAGTTTCGGACCGAGGTTGTGCCGCAGCTATCTGCTAGAGTGAAGAGCATTGTAGAAGAGCTGATTACAAATCAGGTTGAACAAATCAGTCAGACACTGGCTGCTGAAGTGGATGCCCAGATTCAGGCTGAAGAAAAAGCATTGAATGACCTGATTGTACATGCGAACAACGAACAGGAAGAAAAAGAAAAGAAAGAACAGCAACTCCAGCAAGATTGGAAACAAGTAGAAACTTGGTTGAGTACTGCGGACTGACAAGAGCTGTAAAAAGTCAGCGAGCCAGTGATAGTCGAAGAGGAGAAACAAGTCGTAAATGTAGAGTGTCATAGCAGAGGGGATATCTCAAGTGAAGAGACATCCCCTACCTTGCACTTTTCTAAGGGAGAAAATGTATAAAAAACAACACTACTATCGACTTTAGCAACGTTGCCTTTCGGGGAAATGAACCGGATATGAAACTCTCTAATCGCTGAATCCTGTTTTTACACAAGGAGGAATATATGGAAACACAGCTCCTAGAGGATATGGAAAAGCAATTTTCCTTAGTAAAGAAATTGATCGCTTTGAAAACAGACAAGGATGAACTGTTAGAAGAAGCCCATAAAATCGAAAAAATCATCAAAACAGATTTACCGAAAGCGTTGGAAATGGAAGCACCGCCCGATTTACCGGCTCTGTGCTTCGATTTACAAGAAGTATACGAGCAATTTGAGGATTTCTTAGTATTCAAAGACATGATTGGAAAGAACATTGTCGCTCTTGGTGGTGGATTCAGTACGGGGAAATCTTCCTTCTTAAATGGTATTCTCAGTGAAAATTCTGCAGATCGAGTAAGACTGCTTCCTACGGATACAGCGGCATCTACCTCTGTGCCGACGTATCTAATGCATGCAGACAGCGAAGAAACTATCCGTGCTATCAACCTATTTGATAGTCGCATCACCGATTTAACCGTTGGTGATGTAGGTATTCTGGCTCATGGATTTGAAGAAAAAAGCCAATTGGGGGTCTCATTGGGGCAGCTGATCCAGCGAATGTTTATTTCCACGACGTTGCAACCCTATGCACATATTGCGTTTCTTGATACGCCGGGTTATTCCAAACCAGATACTAAAGATTATTCTGCTCGTACCGATGAACAGATTGCTAGAGAGCAACTGAACCATAGTCATTTTATTTTATGGTTTGTTAATGGCTCTGTGCTCCCTCAGTCAGATATTGAATTTTTAAAACAACTTGATGGGAGTATCCCTAAGGCCATCATTTTAAATAAGGCAGATAAAGTATTGGTCAATGGGATGGATACTTACCAGGAAGTTATCGAAAGTATCAAAAAAGATGCTGCTCGAAATGGTATCACAGTTAAAGGCGTATGGGGATATACCCGTTCCCCTCGGTGGCAGAAAGAAATCGCATCAGATATCCAGGCCGTTCATGATTTATTACAAGCATTGGATGTCCAGCAACAGAAAACTCATTTTGGACATGATTTTATGAAACTCTTTGTGGAATGTGAAAAATACTACCGCAAAGAACTTGGGGAAGAAACAGCTCGTTTAGATCGTGTCAATAAAGTTTTGACACTTTCAGATAATGAACAAATACGGAGCAGCTTGCATGATTCACAGCTCATCTTAAACAATCGTATCAGCAAGCTGAAACAAGCCCAAGACAATTTGGAAAACCAGAAAGCCCTTTTCTTTGATATGGTACGAAAAGTAGCACAACAGGTTCATATCGATATTCCCACGCCTAGTGAGTTAGAACTGGCAGAAGAAAGTGCCGGCGATCCCGCTGTGCTTTTAGCCCATATGTTGCAAAAGAGTGGAAAACAAGAAGACCTGGGCATGGTGATGAAACTGAAAGAAGTCATGACTGGTATGCAAGAGCAGAAGACAGCCTTGCCTGGTTCTAGTGAATATAAGAACCAGTTATTCCAGGTACTCAAGAAGCATAGGGATGAGATGTAATATGAAAGAAAAGAGTATTGAAACTTGTTTTTAGTTGTTGGTATCAGACAACCAACAACTAAAAACAAAATATCCAAGGAGGCATACATATGAATGTACAATTTCATGCAACGGATCAGCAAGAAAAGGAATTTCAGCAATTGACACAAAAAGTGGCCACTATTAAGCAGGCACTTTCTCCCTATATGGACGATAGAGATGCGGAAAACATAGATCGTTTGTCTAGAGATATCCTGACAAAACTAGATAAATTTAGAAGAGAAGACCGTAAGTTGACACTGGCTGTAGTAGGTCGTGTCAAAGCAGGGAAATCTTCTTTCCTGAATGAACTCATCTTCCAAGGGAAAGATATCTTACCCCATGCCTTTCGCCCCAAGACTGCCACTTTGACAAAAATTGAATATGATGCACATCCTCATATGACGATTACTTATTATCGTCCCGTTGAATGGGAACAATTGGAAAAACTGGCGAAGCAGGAAAGTAGCACTAGAGAAGATGTGAAAACAGCCAAAGAATTGGTGAATGATGTAAAAAATAGTGGACTAGATGTAAAGCCGTATTTGGCAAAGGGAAAAGAAATCATCGATATGCCAAATGAAGCACAAATGGAATCGGTACTGGATACCTATGTGGGCGCCAATGGACAGCTGACACCGATTGTTAAAAGCGTCACTCTTTGTATTAATCGTCCAGAACTGGAAGGCTTATCCATCGTAGATACTCCAGGGACCAATGACCCTATCGTATCTCGTACCCAGGCGACAAAAGATTTTTTAGCAGAATGTGACATCATATTTTTCTTGACCCCGGCCTCTCAGGCTTTGGATCGGCAAGATATCGATTTACTACAAACCCAGTTGCCTGGACAGGGCGTAGCAGATATTCGGTTGATTGCTAGCCGCTTTGATGAGGTCGTACTAGATGCTTCTTATGACTACGGCAGTCTGAAAGAAACAATCAAAAAAGAAAAAGATAAGTTTAGCAAAGACACTAAAGCAAAATTTACTCGATATGCCGATGAGTATACCCAAAGTGGGCGTCCCAATTTAGGGAAACTCATGTGCTCTTGTATGAATCCTTATTTCCTGTCTTCCCTCATGCATCGCATGTCCCAAAAAACAAAGAGCCAGTACACCTCGCAAGAAGAAAATAGTTTTATGAATTTGGATGACGCGCATGGAGACATGACGACTGAACTAGTTGCCCAGCTGGGGGATATGTCTGCGATTGAAAATGAATTTAAAAATATCCTAGCTCATAAAGATGAAAAATTGGCAGCCAGTCTCCAGCAAACATTGCCTACTTTCCAAAGAAATCTTCAAACCGTCTTGGAAAACTTATTGAAAAAGGCCAGACAACATCGCTTAACCTTGGAAAGTCACGACCAGAAAGAAATTCTAGTACAGAAACAAGCCATAGCGGATCAGATTTTGAAACTGAAAGGCCATGTAGGTGACCAGTTCAGCCAAGTCATGTGCGATATGGAAAGCGCCAAGGTGGCTCTGGTGGGAGAACTGCATAATCTGGCTGCTAACAGGGATATGGTAGTAGAGCGGACTGGTACGGAAACTCATCAAGGAACTCGCACCATCAGTGATAGTCACTGGTACAATCCATTCAGCTGGTTTAGCAGTCATGAAGAAAGTTATACCTACGATACCCATTACAAATACATCGATACTAGCGATGCATTGGAAAGTTTGCGACGCTATGCTCATCAGATCCAGCAGACCACCGATAGTCGTATGGCAGATAGCATTGACTTGAAGGGCCTTAAGGGGCATTTGCTTCAGACAATTGTGAACAACATGGATACGAGTTCCACTGATTTCAATCCCGACCAGCTCCGACTCATTGTGCAGGATACGCTGAATCAGATTGAGCTGCCGGTATTCCAAGTGTCTCTGGACAAATACATCAATGATATTACAGACCGTTTTTCTGGTGAAGTGCGGGACACTAATGATAGAGAACAACTGAAACAAGTCGTATCCCAGGTAGCCAGCGATTTAATTACCGTCTTGAGTCAACAGATTGCAGCTGAAGTGAAAACTTTCAAAGAGAAATTGGGACAGCTGCAGAGGCAGTTTTTGGATGTCCTTTTGAAAGATATCAATGCCGAATTTGAGGGATTGGCAAAACAGGCTGCTGAAAAAGAAAAGAGTATCCAGCAGCTGAAAGAGTATGAGGATCTGCTCACAAACTATGCCAAAGAATAGGAGAGTAAATATGGGATTTTTGTATGGATTATTTAATCAGCTTAGAGATGGGTTATCTGCCATAACACCATTGACAAAAGAAGAAAAAATAGAAAACCATTTTATGAAAGGGAAGGGGGCACATACTTCTTATATCCAATTGTTACAGTTTGTTCTTCTTTTATTAAAACCTTATGCCAAGAATTATGAAGCAGGGAATCAATTTATTGAGTGTATTCATCGAAGTGTAGAAGAAGGAAATGACTTGGATGTACTGATGACCAAAGTTTTACAATGTGAAGAAGCAGATATGACACATTGGGCAAAGGAAGTACAGACATATGGTGGGAATGGTATTTTAGCTTTGGATGTACTCATGTTATGGCAGAGAATGGAAGCAGGAGATGAAGGACTTGAAGCAGTCATCAATTTCTTTTCATTCCTGGATATGAAACAGGAAATCATCGAAGAAGCGGCAGAAGCGGTAAAACTCATTACTGAAAAAGATGAAGGCGGTGTTTTGCGGAGGTATTGGCAAATCTTGACGCCAAATGTCATCAAAGGGTATTTTTCTGACTGGAATCCAGATGAACAGATGCAGCTGGATGCAGCAGTGTCGCTTTTCATTCATGACCAAGTGACGGATGCCTATCCCCTGTTTAAGAAATTAGCGACACAAGGAAATCGTCGGGCCATGTATTTCATGGGAGAATATTATCGCTTTGGTTGGGCGGGACTTCCAGTCAATAAAAAATTGGGCTTCCATTATCATCATCTAGGGGCTGAAAAAGGGGAACCGCTCTGTCAGTTGAATTTGGCTTATGAAGAGGGAGCCAACAAGGAACAGATATTACAAGAGATTATTCCCAAAATATTACAATTGGCCCAGGCAGGAGACATAATAGCTGAAGATGAATTGGGAGATGCATTTTGTGGCAATGTTTCTAGTTTAGCGGCGAAATATGGTGGAGTTGTTCAAGTAGATGAGAAAGCGGAATTTTGGAGAAAAAAGTCAGCTGAGAATAGTTATTGGCGTGCTGCCAGGGCACTAGCTGCTGCTTACAGGGATGGTAGCCGTGTAAATCAAGATGCAGGAAAAGCCATAGCTTATTATGAAAAAGTATATGAACTGCATAGAGAGCATGCAGGAGATGCAGCTAATGGAATTGGACTGATTTATAGTGGGCAGAAAAACTACGTAAAGAAAGTTGAGTGGTATAAGAAAAGCGCCGAGGAAGGATATGATTGGGGCATGTCTAATTTGGCTGCTTGCTATCGTGATGGAGAGGGAGTACAGGAAGATCAGAAACAAGCGATAGCTTGGTATCAAAAGGCCTATGAGCTTCATGGAGATGCTGCTGGAGATGCAGCTAATCAAATTGGACTGATTTACAATAAGCAGGGGAACCATGTAAAGAAATTTGAATGGTATAAGAATAGCGCCGAGGAAGGATATGATTGGGGAATGTATAACGTGGCTGGCTGTTATCGTGATGGCGAGGGAGTGCAAGAAGATCAGGAACAGGCTATAGCTTGGTTTAAAAAAGCCTATGAGATTCATGGAGAGGCCGCTGGAGAGGCTGCTAATCGAATTGGACTAATTTACAATAGTCAAGGAAAACATGAAGAAAAATTAATATGGTATATGGATGCTGCTAGAGAAGGGTTTGATTGGGGAATGAGTAATGTAGGACAATGTTATCGCTGGGGATGGGGTGTAAATCAAGATTATGGGAGAGCAAGAGTATGGTATCAAAAAGCCATTGATTGTCATGGAGAAGCAGAAAAAACTGCACGAGAATATCTATCACAAATATAAGGATAAATTTTAATGGTAACAGAAATATTTATCTTTTTATAATTTTACTGTTAAGAAAGGAATGATGAAAATGGTTGGTGGGGACTTCAAAGGAAAAGAAAAACCGATAAAGGTACTCTTGGAGAGGTATAAACATCTTACGGAATTGAGAAGAGTTATTGAAAAAAGGAAAAGTGATGATGCCCTTATAAATAGGGAAAGAAATATTAAAGGAGAAAGGGAAAAAATTCAAAGAGAAATTTATGAATGTACCGAACTCAAAGAAGAAATTGAGGATGTACTATCTTGTCGTTTTCGACCGCAACATCTTAAGGAAATGACCGATAAGAGAGAAAAGTGGGAAAATTACGCAAATGAATTACGACAGGCTAGTGCAGATTTACAGGATAGAATTGACAATAATAAAAGGTATAGAGATAAGCTGGATTCATAACTGAATTTAATTCCGTTTGATACTTGAAAAATGAACAGGCCTTTGAATATTTCTCATGTTAGGAGATATTTTATGGTATTATTTTGCATAGATTGATATTTGATTAAACTATTATCTTGCTATTGTGAAGCTTTTCGTTAGAAGGAAAAGATATGATGAAAAATATAGAAGATATACAAAAAGAACTGCAACAGATAGGAGATCATTTCCAACGGTTGCAGAATAGCGTGGCGCAGCTTGCCCAGGAGCAGGCACAGATGAAAGAAGCTCAGGCTGGAGAAAATAAGGAAGCCATTTTTACCAGTGCAGAGAGAAAAGGAACAGCCTATCCTTTGGAAGGACATGTGATGGGACAGGTTGACCCGAAGGGCAAAGAAGCCTATTTGTCACTCTTGCTTTTCACTTGGTCTTTGTTGCAGCCAGAGGCGAAAGCGGCGGATGATGGCTTGGTGACGGTGGCACGGATTTGGGAATCGCTACATGTGGATACACCGCTGTACCATCTCTTCTGTCATATGAAAGAAACAGCTGGCACCGAATTGGAAATGTGGTTTCAAAAGGTGGACCAGTCCGGCGGAAAGAGTGCGTATCTGCTGGATACTCTCGTCCTATGTCAGGAAATGAAAGCTGAAAATGACAGTGCCTATGGGAAACTAAGCCAGCTATACTTGTTTATGGGCTGCAAAGAATCTATGTTGAAAGAAGCAGCCGAAGCGGCCCAATTGATTCAGGAGAGAAATCGGTATAAATATCTATTATGCGAGAATCACAAATGGAAATCCTTTGAGGGGAGAACCGGGGAATGTTACTTGAACTTGGTAGGCGATTTGAATACACCAGGACAGGTAGCACCTGCTAGCTATTATGCCCTATGGCCGGAGCAGGCTGAAAATGCAACAGGTGGTTTTAAATATGCTCCCAAAGTGATGCTGAAAATCGAAGTAGCAGAAGGGGCCATGGTAGAGAAAGGGCAGACGCTCTTCACTATATATGGAGCAAAGAAAGATACACATAGAGGCTTTTTATCTGGGACGCATACGGTTACATATAGTGGGACTTCGGATTGGGGCTATATTCTTCTGTGGAAGCATAATAGGCGTATTCCTGACCTTTCTGGCGTCCTTTCGAGTGTGGTTTTGGGGGCTTTTGGGGGGCAGAATGGAAGGCAGAATGGAAGAGAGTGGGCTGATGGTGCTAACATAAGGGAAGAACAAGAACGGTTAGAAAAATGCATACTGAATCACTATGAGCCTTTTTCCGTGAAAGCGGACCGGGATGGTATCGTGCATTGGCAATCTTGTGTAAATAAAAGGCCATTTTGGTGTATTGAACAGATTGATTATGGTGAGATAGAGTGGCAATCAGCCTATTGGCATGACGCACAAAACCCGGTTATTGGACAGTATAGAGGTTGGATGGATGATATGAGAGAGAAAGGAATAACCGCCATAAATCTACAGCCTGGAGATGTGTTTGTTTCTTCTGACTCTATGACACCTGCCACAATAGGGAAAAGGCCAATTTGCGTGGTAGAGAAAATGTAATACAGTAATAAAAAATGTTGTTGAACGTTTGCTTTTAGGAAAATATTCAGCAACATTTTTTGTTTGGAAATCTGTATCCAAGTTTTGTAAATAAATATGTCTCATACCCATTCCTTGTCCAACCGGCTGCGTATACTAAAGAAAAGCTGATGACTAGGCAGCTGAAAATGCATTTTAAAGGAGGAAATGGAATGAGTGACAATGGAAACAATTTTCCTGAAATTCCATTTGGAAACAGGGATGACGCGAATGGTATGGCGAGTAAAGCATTACAACAGTGGGCAGAGCAGTTTTATGCCAAGATGGTGGAAGAGAAACAGGCAGAGGAAGAGCCACCCATGTTGGATCAATTATTAGACAAGGTGGGAGAGTATGTGGATCAGAAAATAGAGGAATTGCCAGCAGAGGAGCAGGAAGCGGCCGAGATGAAATTGGCGGAAACGGCAGATACCTTGGTGGATGCGATAGATAAAGCCTATACGGTCACGGAAAAGGCTTGTGATTCTATCATTGATTCCTTGGATGAATTGGAAAAATGGATAGATAAGTGGTGATTGGTTATTAGTTGTCGGTTGTCCAATGTCTACTGCTGTCATGGAATCACTAATATCTCTGTAAAACGGAAAGGAGGCCATCATGAAAGGCTGCGGCTGTCGGGGATGTCAAGAAATTTGTGTTTTTAGATTAACCAATCGTATTTAGCGATTAGTTTGCTCATACGTTCG
>ERZ809201.1014-NODE-1014-length-10860-cov-2.926978_pt1 | contig 10860 bp, 6 predicted proteins | sample MGYA00520516_ERZ809201 | MGnify/ENA primary metagenome ERZ809201 (study PRJEB31570, sample SAMEA3213006) | Homo sapiens | biome: human-gut; feature: human gut; material: fecal | place: Sweden | collected 2011 ... | reverse complement strand
ATGGCCAACAATGAAGGATCATCAGTACCTAATGGAGTATCAATTGGACGATATGCATAAGAAGAAGTGGCATACTTGAACTGGTTGCCCTGGAAGCGCATCTCGCTGTAACGAGCATCGAGGTTCCACTTCAAGTTCTTGGTAATGTCCTGAGCCAACTTGAAGTTAGCATTCCAACGACGGAAGCCTGTATTCTTCAAAGAACCCTTATCATTGGTGTAGTTGATAGAAGCATAGTACTTGGTATGCTCAGTACCGCCACTGATACTCAGGTCGTGGTTCCAGGCGTGAGAACTGCTGAGCAGGTCGTCCTGATAGTTGTGGGTACCCATGTTGCGGTATTCCTCCAAGTGGTTGCCGTTCTCGCTGCCCAGACCAAAATACTTGGCTACATTGGTTCCGTAGCTATCACCATAAGATGTGGCGTAGCTCCAGTTGCGCAACACATAGTCGTAAGCGCTTTCGGTATCGTAAGTAGTAGGTTTCTCCTTGGCAGAGTAGTACATGTTGTACTTCACCTGTGCCTTGCCTTCTTTGGCGCTCTTGGTGGTGATCATGATGACACCATTGGCACCACGTGCACCATAGATGGCTGTAGAGGCAGCATCCTTGAGCACATCGATGCTCTCGATGTTGTCGGCAGGGATATCATCGATACGAGACACCTGCACACCATCGACGATGAAGAGAGGGTCGTTACTCTGGGTGATAGAACCACCACCACGCACACGAATACTCATTGTGGCACCTGGACGGCCATCCTGAGAGGTAACAGACACACCTGGCAACTGACCTTGCAAAGCCTCGGCCACATTGGCCACAGGGTTGGCAGCCAACTTGTCGCCAGTAACAGAAGCCACGGCACCCGTCAGGTCGCGACGCTTCATCGTGCCATAACCGATAACTACCACCTCGTCGAGGCTCTTATCGGCAGACTGCATGACGATGTTCAGCGCCGACTGGTTGCCCACGGTGATGGTTTGTGTTTTACATCCTAAATAGGAAATGGTGATCTTGTCACCAGGCTTTAGGTTTTGGAGACTGAAGTTACCATCGATATCGGTAACTGTTCCACCTTTTCCGGCTTGGATAGTTACACCAATTAATGGTTCACCTGTAGCATCCTTCACATTCCCTGTGATGGTCTTTTGTGCAAATGCACCGACGCAACACAGGCTAAGAGACAGAGCCAAAGCTCCCTTCTTGATTTGTTGATACATAAATGGTTTGTTTTTAGTTATACATTAAGAAATGTTTGTTTTCTTTTTTGTTTATCGTCAGTTTATAAAGTGGATAAGTTGGATGCAAAATTAGCAGTATTTGACATATTTAACGTCAAATACTGCTAAAAGTTCTTATTTTGTTTGGTATTCCAGAACATACCACAGGTCTCTGATGCGTGCTTCGGGATCCCATTTGCCATCAAAGGTCCAAAGGGCAGTAAGGCCATGGAAGGCAGGATGGCCAGGAGCCTGGTCGAGATTGTCGCGCAGCCATCCGCTGTCGCCTCCCTCGCGTTCGCAACCATAATAATATACGCGCAATCCCCAGGGGCAAGGGTCGAGCACCTTGTCGCTATAGGCATAGCTGATGTTACTGTCGAGGATGTTTTTCGACATACGGCAGTGGGCCAGATAGAACTGGTGGTCGTGGTGATAGCGTCCCAACTTGGTGGGCGAGAGGGCATCGAAGGAAGAGCATGTCACGACAAACTTGTTGTTGATGTCGCCTCTGCCGTCGTGCCAGAGGATGGCTCTGCTGTTGCCGACAAACTTGCAACGTGTGGCATAGCATCTGCCACGTGGACACATAAAGTCGACACCCGGACAGCGCAGGTAGAGGTCGGCATGATAGTACATTCCTCCATTCTGACACCATAGCGAGAGGGCATCGTTGCCGTCGGCAAAGATATTGCTGTTGATGACGATGGTGCGCGTTGCCTTGCCATAGATGGCCATCTGGTGTGTGGTGGTCTTCTCCACCGTGCTACCATAATTATTATATACGGTGATGCCGCTGATGATACAGTCGTTGGCATTGTCCTGCAGTACGATGACCCCCATGTGTACAGGCTTTCCCTTGTATTCCTTAATGGTTTGTGAGGCTGTGGTCTCGGCATATTGGATGATGACACTGTCGCGGTCTTCGCCTACGAGCACGATATTGGGACGGTCGATGATGACCTTCTCGTGATACACTCCGTTGCGGATGAGTATCTTGAAAGGCTTTGCTGGGTTCTCGGGAGCCTTCTCTATGGCATCCTGTATGCGCTCGCCTGCATTGACTATTGCATCGAAACATGACAGCTCTGGCTTTGAGAAGCGGTTCATGTTGATGAGTCCACGCTCGTTGGCACCGGGCGAGTTGAGGCTGAGGTTCAGCTTGTTGGCCGTATCATACTTGTCGGCCCACTTTTCGTAGAGAGGATAGATGAAAGCAGTACGGTCGCTGTACCATGAATAACCGTTGCGACGCTCTGTACCTATCTCCCAAAGATGCCGGCGTGGCACACCGTCGCGGTCGCACACGAATGGCTCACAGTGCTCTAAGTCGTAGTATCTTGCCCACAGAGGTGTGGTGGCATCGGGGTCTTTAACGAGTTCGGTTGTTCTGAAAGGAGAACCAAACTTGCCCTTGCGTACTACTTTCAGCCCCGTCAGTTTATAGGTGTCAAACCACTGCATGGCTCCACGAATGGCGCGTTTTATCTCTTCGCTTGGGTTAGGAATCTCCATCAGCATAGCCACGATGCGTGCACTCTCGTTAGAACTGTAGGACGAGAGCTCGAAGGCACGTGCCGGACGAGGCTCGAAGGTTACGCGGTCGTGCTGCTGGCACCAAATGGTAGGCTTTCCGTCCTTGACTATCTGGCACTTCAGTATGCACTCCACACCCTTGTTGAAAGCCTTGATGGCCTTTTGGCGCAGCGCCTTGTCGGTCAGCTTGCCATCGAAGGGAGCCTTCTGCAGATAGATGTCGCGCAGCATTTCCATGGTGTTGACCATGGCATCATCGTTGAAAGTGATATGAACCTGATAGCCACGCATCCCGGGCCAGAACTGTGGCCATCCGCCATTGTCGTACTGTCCGCTCAGCAGATATTCCACACCCTGGCAGAAAGCCTCACGATACTTCTTGCTCTTGGTGGCCTGATAGAGCCGAGCCAGATATGTCATCTGCATATTGGTGGCATCGTTGTCGGTGGTAGAGTCGTCTCGCCGGCTTTTGTCATTGAGTACTTGCTGCCGCTCCTCATGAGTCATGGGTTTTGCCATGTCGATGTTCTTTGGCCATCCGCCTGTCACTCTCTGGTAGTCGAGAATCTGGTCGCCGATGAGTCGGGCTTGCTCTGTTTTGAAAAACTCCTTTTTAGTTTCCCTCATCGCATTGTACCTGCGCTGGGCATGGGCTGGCAAGAGGGCCAACGCCATCAGGATGGAAAGATAAAATGCTTTCATATACCAATAGTTCGTGTTTAGTTTTTAAGTTTGGTGCAAATATACAAATATTATTTTGATAATATCATCTTTTTTTGTATTTTTGCAAATTATGAATGAATGTGAATACTAATAAACCTAAAAACAATAAAAAACAAATGAGGAAAATGTTCAATAAGGGCATATTGCTGGCTTCAGCACTTTTGTTTTAAATAAGAACATTAAATAGCGTTATGGTAAAGAAAAGCATTACTATCATGACTCTTGCCTTGGTATTCTCTACACTGTGTCAGGCGCAGAGTCGAAAAATCATCAATTTGCAGTCGTGGGATTTCTCTCGTGATGGCAAGTCATGGTCTCAGGTCTCAGTGCCTCACGACTGGGCAATATCTGGTCCTTTCGATAAGAAATGGGACCTGCAGAAGGTGGCTATCGAACAGAATGGAGAGACCGAGAAGACTGAGAAGTCTGGTCGCTCGGGTGCACTCCCATGGATAGGCGAGGGTATGTACAAGTTGAACTGGACAGCTCCTAAAGGCTATCAGCGTGCCGTCCTGATATTCGATGGAGCTATGAGCCAGCCTGTAGTCACAGTAAATGGAAAGGAAGCGGGCAAGTGGGCTTACGGCTACAATGCCTTCCGCATAGACATCACACCCTATATACGGTTTGGGAAAAGCAATGTGATAGATGTGCATCTGAACAATGTGGAGGAGAGTAGCCGTTGGTATCCTGGTGGTGGTCTTTATCGCCCCGTTACTGTAGAACTCTATGGCAAAGAGAATTTCTCTACCTGGGATACCTATGTTCGTACCTTGAAAGCTTCGAAGGAGGAAGCCGAACTGGAGGTGAATGCACTCTTACAGGGAAAACTCGGTAAGGGTGGAAAGACTGTCATCGCCTTGACCGATGCAAATGGCAAGAAGGTGGCAGAGCAAACCATCAATGGCGCAACTCCTGCCATCAAGACTACCTTGAAGGTGGCAACCCCACAGCTCTGGTCGCCTGAGTCACCTTATTTATATAAGGTAAGCCTCATTCGATACGAGGGCAAGAAAGTGGCCGATGTGCAGATGGTGAAGACTGGTATCCGCACTATCTCTGTATCCAAGCAGGAAGGATTCCAGCTCAATGGCGTAACCCGAAAGATAAAAGGCGTATGTCTGCATCATGACCTTGGTCCGCTTGGAGCTGCCGAGAACAAGGCTGCTCTTATCCGCCAAATCAAGATGATGAAGCAGATGGGCTGCGATGCCATCCGTACAGCCCATAATATGCCGTCCACCCTGCAGATGGAACTTTGTGACTCCTTGGGAATGATGGTCATGGCTGAGAGTTTTGATATGTGGATTTATCCCAAGTGCAAGAATGGCTATGCCAAGTTCTTCAAGGAGTGGAGCGACAAGGACATCACCAACTTGGTGAAGCACCATCGTAATCACCCCAGCATCATCATGTGGAGCATCGGCAATGAGATTCCTGAGCAATGGAGTCAGGAGGGAGTGGAGATTAGCAGGCATTTGCAGGAGATCTGTCATCAGTTGGATCCCTCACGTCCTGTCACTCAGGGTATGGACAAGGCGGAGGATGCCTTGAAGAGCGGGTTTGCACAAGTGATGGATGTGCCAGGGTTCAACTATCGTGTGCATAAGTACTTCAAGAATATCGAACAGTTGCCGCAGGGATTTCTCCTCGGTTCTGAGACAGCCTCTACGGTAAGTTCACGTGGTGTATATAAGTTCCCGGTAATGGTAAGCGATAAGGTTACCTATTCTGACGGTCAGTGCTCAAGCTATGATACGGAATATTGTTCATGGAGCAATCTTCCCGATGATGACTGGAAGATGCAGGACGACTACAGTTGGGTAATAGGAGAGTTCGTTTGGACGGGTTATGACTATCTCGGCGAGCCTACTCCGTACGATACCTACTGGCCAAGCCGCAGCAGCTATTTCGGTATCTGCGACCTTGCCGGTCTTCCTAAAGACAGATATTATATGTATCGCGCCCGTTGGAACGATAAGCAACATACCACTCATCTGCTGCCTCATTGGAACTGGAAGGGGCGTGAGGGTGAGGTGACGCCTGTTTATTGTTATACCGATGGTGTGGAAGGAGAACTTTTTGTCAACGGAAAGAGCCAGGGCAGAGTCCATAAGGACAAGTCAAGCCGCCTGGACCGTTATCGCTTGCGTTGGAACAATGTGCAGTATGAACCGGGTGAGATTCGTGTAGTCACCTATAATCAATATGGTGACAAAGTGGGCGAAGACATCAGAAGAACAGCAGGTGAGCCTGCCCAACTGAGTATGGTAGTCGAATGTCCGGATAATGAAAATACGGGCATCGGTTGTATGGTCGAAGGTTGCGAAGTGGAGCATGGCACCCATCTGAAGGCTGATGGCAATGACCTGGCTTTCATCACGGTGAGTCTCTTGGACCAGGATGGCAATGAGTGTCCGCTGGCTGATGACGAACTGACCTTTGAGGTATCGGGTGCTGGAACATTCAAGGCTGCTTGCAATGGCGATGCTACTTCGCTCGAACCTTTTACTCAGCCACAGATGAGGCTCTTTAGCGGCAAGTTGGTTGTCATTGTGCAGAGCAAGAAGCAAAAAGGCGACATTACCATCAAGGTGAAGGATGCAAAAAGGAACTTGAAGAAGACTTTGATACTGAAAACAGTCTGATTTTTACTAAAAAGTAGAAATTTCTCAAAGAAAAATAGTAATTTTGCCGATGCTTATCATTAGCATCGGCATTTTTTTTGGTACATTATTAGATTTATAATAATATTGTTTTTATCGAACAGAAACAGGTAAACATGAAGACGATACAACCGATATTGACCATTACGGGTTCTGACAGTACCGGAGGCTCTGGTGTCCAGGCAGACATCAGGACCATCTCTGAGTTGGGAGGCTATGCTGTTTCAGCCATTACTTCCATTACTGTGCAGAACACTTTAGGTATTCAGGCATTCTTTGATGTTCCAGCCGAGATTGTTTCGGGTCAGATAGAGGCTATCATGAATGATATTCAACCGAGCATCGTGAAGGTGGGTATGATTCGTAGAGTGGAGACGCTTGAGGTTGTGATCGATGCCCTGACGAAGTATCGTCCGGATTATATCATTTATGCCCCTGCCATCTGGTCGAGCAATGGCGATGCATTGATGACGGAGGATGTGGTGAGCCAGATTAGGTATCGTTTGCTGCCACTCTGTTCGGTCGTTGTTGCCCGAAAGAAAGAAAATGATATTATTCTGCAAGACACCAAGTTACTGCGCATGGCTGAGGGTAACGGAATGCAGGTGTTCCTGCTCGACAATGCCAATTCACATGGTCTTACCAACCGTTTCTCTTCTGCCCTTGCCGTATATCTGAACCAAGGCAAGAAGATGGAGGATGCTTTGGCGATGGCACAGGATTTCATCAACGTAGAGTTGACACGTGAGAGCAACCTGCAGGGCAGGAGTTCCGAGCTTTACAACCAGTTTATCTCTCAGGTGAACAACTTCTGCCGTACCTATAGTGATGTGCATTTCTATGCAGACCAGTTGAATGTGAGCAGTCGCTATCTGGCACAGGTAACCCGTCGTATCTCGTGCAAGACACCTAAGGCTATCATAGATGAATATATTGTAAAGGAGATAGAACGTGAACTTTCTACCACAACCCATACTGTACAGGAAATAGCCAACACCTTCGGCTTCTCATCCCAGGCTCATCTCACCAAGTTTTTCAAGAAGATGCGAGGGATAACGCCTTCTGCTTTCCGGCAACCAAAGCCTGTTAATTAAAATGAGTCCAGTCAACTGAGGAAATAAAATTGCTATAAGCCTATCTAATGGACGTTTGAATGTGGCTTTGCGTAAGTCTCCAAATGAACTCTATGGATCTTATGGCAAATATTCGATATATTTACGTAAAGGTAATGTGTTTACTAAAGTGACGTTTGATGTCAATCTTTAAGTTATGTTCAACAGATGATATCTCATATCTTAAAAAGATGTAGGAATCTATAAATTATTACTTTGAAACGATAAAGTCGACAATAATGTTTACAGACCTTACTGTATAAAAGAATGATTGCTGAAGCGTTTATTTAAGTAGGCATAAATTGTATTATTATGAATTTACAAACTTTCAATTCTCTCGCAATTTGTATTCTTTCAGAAATAAGCATTCCAATAGGGAAGCTATGGGTGCAAACTTTACCTATACATTTCCAAGGGTTAATCTGTATGGCAGCCTAAACTTTACGCATCGTCAGAATTATGATGTATTAGGTTATGAATATAGTAACTTGGGTGATGTGACGATAAAATCAAAGGCTATTGATTATAGAAAACCAAACATGAGTACTGGGAGCAATATTGGTAGCTTTAGTTTGGGAACGGATTATAAATTGTCAGATAATCAAACCCCTTACAAGGGAGATAAAAACTATTGGCGTTATTATTTGTCTGGTTATTATAACTTAGGCAGTAAGGTGTCTTTGTGGGCAGACTTCACCCAAATATGGAAAGATTATTCTAATTCTGACCGAAATGAGAATGTTCTGTTGCATAGTAGCAAGGAAACTCGAAGTAAATTGATGGGAGCAATATCATATCAGCCATTTAGAAATTTCAATGCTTTGTTAGGCACTCATTTGTTGGCTGTTAAAGATGAAAACCAATTGAAGGCTGTATCTGAGAAACATACATCTTGGATGCCTTTGTTTAAGGGTTATTGGAAACCTGTTAAGTGGATGTATTTGCAATATAATTATTTTTGTGATGTGGAGTATCCCAACCTTGATCAGTTGTCAACGGTAAGATGGCAAGTGAACGATGTGCTTTGGCATAGAGGCAATTCTGAGTTGAAACATAGAATTATGCATTATTCTGAAATTACTGTCAACTTTGTCAATATAGTCAAGATTGACTATATGTACAAGCAGAGCAAGGATGAGATTATAGACTATTATCAGCAAGAAGAGGATAAAACTTATCAAACTCAAGCAAATTGTAATTACAGACATAATTACTTGGGAATGGAAGGTGATTATAATCTTGGCAAAGGCGTAGAACTGTCATTTGTTGCAAATTACCAATGGTATCATCGGTATATGAAAGATGACACGAAGCATTTTGGCAGAACCTGGTATCTTGATACACAGCTTCTTTGGAATGTTCCAAATACAAAATTGAGTTTCATGGCTAACTATTTCCTTCGACATGACAAATTGCCATTATTACAAGGTAAACAGTATGATGAAGAGGAAAAGTTGTTTGTAGGAACTTCTTACTCTTTGTTAAAAGGTAAGTTGCCAATATCTTTGGAAGTAAGCATACCTACTTCCATGATTTCCAAGAAGACTTATACGAAAGTGAGTCTTCCAAATTTTGCTTATCAAACCTATGGCGATAATAGAGTAAATGCTTTTGTTGCCCTTATCAGTGTTAAGTATAGTTTGGGTAAGGGGAAGACAACAAAGCTAAATAATAGTAAGAATTTAGATGTGGAAAAGTAAATGAATAGATTTCCTGTTTGTTTTCAGCATGATAGTATGCTATGTGGCATTACTTGCTTGTAGATGATTTGTAAATATTTCGGCAGAGAATATTCTTTAGATTCTCTGTCGAAACTCTGTTTTGCCACAACCGAAGGGGTTTTGATGCTTGGTATCAACGAAACAGCGAAGACCTTGGGACTGTATACGGTATGTGCCAAAACAAGTGTCGTAGAACTTAGCGAGACTCCGCTCCCTTGCATCCTTCATTGGAATCAGAATCATTTTGTTGTATTATATAAGGTGAAGAAGGGCAAGAAGTTCTATATCGCAGACCCTGGCAAGGGAAAGACAACTTATAATCTTGAAGAATTCAGACGGCATTGGATAAGCACTCGCTCTAATTGATATCCAATCAAAGTCCAATTTGGAGCGAGTTTGTTTTGTTAACACATAAATAAATCTCTCTTGCCAAAATCGCCAGTGAAGCTGTAGAAAGACTTCGTTGGCGATTTCTCAATATATAATCTTACTCAATCATGTTCTTGAGTATCCATTTCCTGAAGAATGGGTCTTCTATTTCATATCTGTCACTTCGGAAGATGTAGCCTTTCTTGCTTAAACGCAATAAGGCACTGGTCATCGTGCTGGTAGGTTGGTTCCTGTCTTGTGCAGGATTGTTGCCCTCGCAGATGCTGACCATAACATACTTGTCTGTCTTGTTGAAATTCAGCCATAAACGTTCGTAGTCTAAATCATGGGTCGTTATGATATCTTCTACGGCGAGTTGGAGTACATCCTCGTTTTTACCAGCTACCAGGTTGTTCCAAACTGCGAATGAAAGCTGTTGCGTGTAGTATGGATGGCAACTTGTAAAGGTCAGTATCTCGTCTGCAATTTGAGCAGCCTGCTCTGATACATCTTCCAATCTGTCTGCAATATATGACTTGAAATCTTCGTATGGAATCTTGTTGAGTCTCATCAGCATTCCAAAATGATAGAATGGAGACTTCACACGTTCAAAGATATCTGTCATCATCGATTCCTGGCTACCCAGAAAGATGTAATTGATGCCTGTCTGTTCTTGCATGATGGAACGGAGCTGCTTATCCATGTTTTTGTCGATTTCCAGGATGCTTTGAAACTCGTCCAAGACAACAATCAGTTTGTTTTGAGGTGTAGATACCTTCTGGATTGTATTTAAAACATCTTCTATTGCTGTTGTTCCACTGTCGGTTGATGGTTGGAATGAAACCGATAGCTCGTCTGTCATAGGATTCATATTGATAGAAGGAATGATGCGGAAGTTACGAAGATAGTGCTTCATCTTTTCAAGTTTGAATTGATTGAGCAGTTCCTTCAGAAGCTTTGCCGCAAAATCTTCTTTGTTGAGCACGGCTTGCATATTGAGCCATAGGTATGGTCGCTGGGTTTGGATAACAGCCTTTTTTACGAGACTTGATTTACCAAAACGTCGTGGTGACATAAGAACGAGATGGTTCTCGCTCTTGAGAAACTGGACGATGTAGTCCAGTTCTTTCACTCTGTCTGTAAAGTATGGGGCATCAACTAATGAGCCAAATTTAAACGGATTTTCCATAATCGAAATTTTTCGTAACGAAACTTTTCGCAAAGATACGAAAAATAAAGATGCTCAGATGATAAACTCCTTTAAATTATTGTTGTTTAACAAATCTTTTTGTGTAGAGCTTTGCATATTTCGGAATATCGCTTATACTTTTGCGAATCATCCTTTGTACAAAATGACGCAAAGTTTATAATTATTGGAACACTTTTCTCCTATTTCCCTAAAAAGTGTTTCCTTTGCAGCCATAATTTAGTAAAAAGAATATAATTATGGCAGAAAACAGACAAGAATTGAACCGCAACTTGGCTCAGATGCTCAAGGGTGGTGTGATTATGG
>ERZ809201.1013-NODE-1013-length-10866-cov-3.046804_pt1 | contig 10866 bp, 9 predicted proteins | sample MGYA00520516_ERZ809201 | MGnify/ENA primary metagenome ERZ809201 (study PRJEB31570, sample SAMEA3213006) | Homo sapiens | biome: human-gut; feature: human gut; material: fecal | place: Sweden | collected 2011 ... | reverse complement strand
GATCGCGAAGCGCGGTGTGGAGCTGGAGTGCATTCATTTCTTCTCGTATCCGTATACCTCGGAGTTGGCAAAGGAAAAGGTTCTGGAACTGGCGCACATCATGACGAAGTTCTGCGGCCGTATGACCGTCGATATCGTCGGTTTTACTGAAATTCAGGAGGCCATCCGTGACCATTGCCGCGAAGAATACTTCACGATCATCATGCGCCGCTTTATGATGCGCATCGCGGAGGCCATTGGCCGCGACCATGGCGCGAAGTGCCTCGTCACCGGCGAAAATCTCGGACAGGTCGCGTCCCAGACCATGGACGCCATGGCCGTGACCGGCGCAGTCGTCCATATGCCCATTTTCCATCCGCTGATCGGCATGGACAAGGAGGAGATCGTCACCGTCGCCCGCCGCATTGGGACGCTGGATACCTCTATTCTTCCGTATGAGGATTGCTGCACTGTCTTTACGCCTAAGCATCCGAAGACAAAGCCGGTTCTCGCACAGGTTGAGGCCGAGGAGCAGAAGCTGGACGTTGAGGGCCTGATCGCCCGCGCCATTGCCAACACTGAAAAGACTCAGATCCGGTATTATGAAGATGAACACAAGGGCTGAGGCAGTAATTGCACGCCTGAAAGAGCAGGGGCTGACGCTTGCTACGGCGGAATCCTGCACCGGCGGTCTGATCGGCAAGCTGCTGACCGACGTTCCGGGCGCTTCCGCCGTGTATAAGGGCGGCGTGATAAGTTATGTAAACGAAATCAAGCATCGCCTGCTTGGTGTAGAGCAGGAGATACTTGATGTTTGCACTGCCGTCTCGCGCGAGACAGCACATGAAATGGCGCGCGGTGCGCGCGAACGCCTTGCGGCGGACTGTGCCGTGTCCGTGACTGGCCTTGCAGGCCCGGACGGCGATGGTACGGGCCGCCCGGTCGGTCTTGTCTATATTGCGGTTGATACTGCTGGTTTCTCCTTCTGCAAGGAACTGCACCTGTCCGGCGACCGCGCTAAAATCCGCGAACAGGCCGCCGACGCAGTTTTTCAGCTGATTCTGGATACAATATGAGAAAAACAGCCGCCCGGGAACGAAATTCGTTTCCGGGCGGATTGCTATCTGTGTGGATTACAACAGGATCTTTGCCAACTCGTCAATCGTCTCGTCAAACACGCGCAGCGCGCTGCGGACGGTGTCGGGCTTGGTGAGGTCAACGCCTGCAATCTTGAGTTCTTCGAGCGGATAATCGCTGCCGCCGGTTGTGAGGAATTTCAGATAGCCGCTTGCGTCGCCGGTCGTCAGGATATGCTCGGCAATGGCCACGGCGGAGGAGAAGCCGGTCGCATACTGATAGACATAGAACGCGCGGTAGAAGTGGGGGATATACGACCATTCGGGGTCGATGTCTGCATCAATGCCGATGCCGTCATAATAGGTGGCTTCGAGATCGTGATAGACCTTGTTGAGCGATGTGGCCGTCAGCGGCTGACCCGCGGCATAGAGGTCGTGCGCTTTGCGCTCGAACTCTGCGAACAGCGTCTGACGGTAGAGCGTTGTGCGGAAGCTTTCGAGGAAGTGGTTGAGGATATATGCACGGCGCTTTTCATCTGTCTCGGTCTTCAGCAGGTACTTGGTCAGCAGAACCTCGTTGACCGTCGAGGCAACCTCGGCAACCATAATGCGGTAATCGTGATTAACATAATCCTGCGTCGTATCCGAGAACCAGGAGTGCATGGAGTGGCCCAACTCGTGCGCCAGCGTGAATGCGTCGTTAAGCGTACCGGCGAAGTTCATCAGCACATACGGATGCACGCCGAACACGCCGCACGAGAACGCGCCGGACTGCTTGCCGTCGTTCTCATATACATCGACCCAGCGCTCTGCAAACGCGCGGTCAAGCAGCTTCTGGTATTCCTCGCCCAGCGGCAGCGTTGCCTTCTTGACCAACTCTTTCGCGTCTTCAAACGCAATGGGATAATCGACATCCTCTACGATAGGGACGTAAAGGTCAAATACATCGATTTTTTCAAGCTTCAACGCGCGGCGGCGCAATTCAAGATATTTGCGCATGGAGGGCAGACTCTCGTGCACGGCTTCGATCAAACTGTCATAGACAGAGACGGGCACGTTGCCGCCGTCCAGTGCAGCCTCGCACGCGGAGGCGTAGCCGCGCTGATTGGAGAAATAGGTGTCGAATTTGACGGAGCCGCCATAGAGCGTGGCAATGGCGTCGCCGAACTGCCGGTAGGTGCCGAACATGGCGCGGAACGCACCCTCGCGCACGGAGCGGTCGCGGCTCTCGCGGAAGACAGGGAACGTACCGGCGGTGAGGCGTACCTCCTCGCCCGCCTCATTTTTGACCATCGGCAGCTGCAGGTCAACGTTGGTCAGCATCTCAAACGCGGCCTTCGGCGTGCCTGCTGCGTCGCCCAGCAGCGCCAGCATCTGCTCCCGCGCAGCGTCGAGCGTATGCGCGCGCATACGGACGATATCGTCTACCGTGTGCCGGTAGGTCGCCAGCGCCTCGTCCTGCATCCACTCGTCCAGCTTTTCTGCCGGGATGGCAAGAATCTCGGGACTCAGGAATGCTATTGCGGCGTTGAACTTGATGATCAGGCTCTCGCCGCGGGCGGCCATTTCCTGATTTTCCGCAACAGAGCCGTCCTCTGTCTTCTTCAAAAACGCATAGGTATAAGGCAACTCAACTTTGAACATAGAGGCGTAGATGGTGTCAAGCCCCTTCTTGAACGCTTCCTTGGACGTGCCGAGCGTGCCGGGAATTGCGGCCAGCGGCGCAAGCGCGGCCTCAGCCTCCTGCATTGCGGCTTCCCACGCCGCGGTGTCCGGGTAGATCTTCGTCAGGTCCCACTGGAACCGGATATCCTGTTCGCTTCGTTTCATAGCGTATCCTCCTTTATAGATACTTCTATTATAATGACCAAAATCTTTCCTGTCAACGTCCGCTGCGGATGGGCAGGCAGTTGCTTTTTTGTCATATTCAGGGTAAAATAAATAAAAGAACCTCAACTGGAGGGATACGATGAAAAACAACACCCATTCCGTGCGGCAGATTGTTTGTTCCTGTATATCCATGCTTCTGACAGCGCTGCTCACTATACTGACGTATCTGGATCCGGAGCAAGTACCGCTTGCACCGCTTCTGGTTCGCATGCTTCTGCTGCCGGGACTTCTGCTTGTAATTGCGGGCGTGAATTTCTGCTGCCTGAAAACAGGCATCTGCAAACTTTTTACCAGAAAGCCGGATCGGCATACGACGGCAGTTCTGACTGTTCTGCTTGCTTTTGTGCTCTGTGCGCTTGGCGTGTTCCCGGAGGCGGCCGCCGCAGCGCTGCTGCTGACGGCCTCTGCATGGCTCGATCTCCTGGAGCATCGACTGGAGGCTGAACTTCCCGGTATGCAGGCGGAGCGGACGGCGGAGAACGTCTGGACATGGACAGGCTTTGCCGCCGCAATCTGCGCATCGGCAGTCTGGGCCGTGCTGCATGCAAGACCGGGAGCCGTTCTTGGAAGAGCGCTCTGTGTACTTGCTGCGTCGGCACTTTGTCCATTGCGTATGATCTCTCTTCTGACAAGCCGCCGCGCCATGCAGCGTATGTCCATCCCGACTGTATCCGCAAAGATAATCGAGGCTCTCGGCACCGCCGATACGGCGCTTCTCCGTCCGGAAGGACTTCTGACCGGCGAACCAACTGCCGTGGATATTCGCCCCGCAGGGATGGAGGCAGGACAGTTTCTTGCGCTTGCTGCATCGGTCATGCAGGACTGCAATGCACCGGAAGCGACGGCAATTTTGAATACGGCACACAGCTGTGGCATTACGGTGCCGTCAACAGGACACTGCACGCAGACACCGGACGGCTTCTGCGCCGAGTTGGACGGAAAACGCTATTACGCTGGAACATCAGAACAGCTGCGCAGACGTGGGATTTTTGCACCGCGTGCCGATGACATTTCACTTTCCGGGAAAACAGCACTTCTGTTTGGGATGGAGGGCGGTATGTATCTCGGGCTGATTGCGCTGAAAAGCCCGCTGCTTCCGGGGGCGCCGGAAGCCTGCCGCGTGCTTGCTGCGCAGCGGCTCCGCCTGGCTATTCCGGCCGGTAGTCAGTCGCTCTATATCAGACAGCTTGCTTCGCAAACCAACACGGAGGTCATAGAAGCTGCTGGGCCGGAGCAGGCGCTGATGCAGCTTGCGCAGAGGGGAAGACCGATCTGCATCCGTGCAGGCGAGCCCAGCACATATTTACAGGAGCAGATACCAATCCTGTCTGTGCAGACACTAGCTGACGCAGAAGACCCCATTTCCGTCTGCCGCCGTGCTGTCCATACACGCCGCAGCCTGCAGGGATTCAGTGCAGTATGTACGTTTTTGCGGGCAGGCGCGGCGGGTGGCCTGTTTGCACCGGCACTTGACCTTGGAGCAAAACCCGCGTTCTGTGTGCTGCTTGCCTGTTTCCTGACAGGGATGACGCTCCTTCCTGTATTGACTGGAAAGTGCAAAAATGCAGCAGCAGCGTGTATTGCAGAAAATAAATTGCTGCAGACGATATCTTCCGAGTCAAAACCGCCCGAGCAGGAAACTCCTTCCCATACGCTGACCATTCGTATGGAGGAACTTCCGGCTATGCCCGGAAAAGCTGCGCTGGAGCAGGCGCTTCTGGCCGTTCCCGGCGTACAGACCGCCGAGGCGGACTACGAATCTGGGCTGATCCTCGTCACCGGCACAGCAGAAAAAGAACTGCTCCTGCGAGCTATCTCGAAAGCGGCAGAAGCATAAACGAAACGCAAGGCCCGCAGCGGGCCTTGCGTTTCGTCTATACGATCAGATCGTCTCGACCTTGATGAGATTGGTGTTGCCCGATGTTCCGGTCGTGTTGCCGCCAGTCATGACAACGTTGTCGCCCGGCTTCAGGTGCATAGCCTTTTTTGCCGCGCGCAGTGCATTGTAGAACAAAACATCTGTCGATGTAAACGTTTCCTCACACAGGACCGGCTGCACGCCCCATGAAAGCGCCAGACGGTACCACACGCGAGCGTTTGTCGCCATGCCGATGATATCGACAGGTACACGGAAGCGCGAAACCATCCGTACAGTCGCGCCGGAAAGCGAACTGACGACGATAGCCTTTGCATGGATATCGCAGGCCATGCAGCACGTTGCGTGAGAAATCGCATCGACCATATTCTTAATCTGAAACGCCTCGCTGCGGAACAGCGGCTCATAATCGATATGTTTTTCCGTCTCCTCCACGATCTCGGCCATGGTCTGCACGGTTTTGACCGGGTACTTGCCCGCAGCCGACTCACCGGACAGCATGACGGCGCTGGTGCCGTCGTAGACTGCGTTTGCAACGTCGGAAATCTCCGCCCGCGTCGGGCGCGGATTGTGGATCATGGACTCAAGCATTTCCGTGGCCGTAATGACGCGCTTGCCGAGCAGGCGGCACTTGGTAATGAGGTACTTCTGGATTGCAGGCAGTTCCGCAAACGGAACCTCCACGCCCAGATCGCCCCGGCCGATCATGATGCCGGAGCACTCCTGACAGATTTCCTCCACGTTGTCAATGCCGGTTTGGTTCTCGATTTTTGCGATGATCTCCACGTCCTTGCCGCCGTGCTCGTCCAGAAACCGCCGCACGTCCAGCACGTCCTGCTTCCGCGAGACAAACGACGCTGCAACAAAATCAATGCCGTTCTGAATACCAAACAGCAGATCATCCTTGTCCTGTTCACTCAGATATACCTGATCGAGTACCTTGTGCGGGAACGACATACTCTTGCAGTCTGACAGTTCGCCGCCCGTCACGACGCGGCAGTGAATCTCTGTGCCCTCGATTTTCTCCACTTCAAAAATGACCAGCCCATTGTTGACCAGCACCGTGTCGCCCACGGAAAGATCATGGGCCAGCCCTGCATAGCTGACGGAAACGATCGTCTCGTCACCGTCAATCTGCCTTGTCGTAAAGGTGAACAGATCGCCGTCCTTCAACATGATCTTCTTATTTTTAAACGTGCGAATGCGGTATTCCGGCCCCTTGGTGTCGAGCATGATGGCAACCGGAAGGTCCAGTTTCTTTCGCACCTTGCGGATCATGTCGAATTTCTGCTGATGCTCTTCATGCGTTCCGTGTGAAAAGTTCAGCCGTGCAACGTTGAGGCCTGCCTTGCACATATCGGCAAAGACTTCCTCCGAACTGCTGGCCGGACCGATGGTACAGACGATCTTCGTTTTTCTCATTCCCAATTCCTCCTGTAAAACAAAACGGCAGAACCACAGTCATGGTTCTGCCGAAAGCTATACACGCTCCGATGCGAATAGAACGCCTCCCGGCGCCTATGACAGACTCCACCGCTCGCATCGTCCGCATTTTAGCACAGCACACCGCCGCTGTCAATTCGCAAGAATTACTGGTTTTGGGATTTCTCACGCTTTCTGCGCCGGTCAATTTGACGATGCAGCAAGCTCAGCGCATCGGAAAGCGAGCCGATTGCGTCCATTAACCCCGAGGAAACGGCTTCCTCGCCGTATAAAACTGTGCCGACGTCTGTTGCAATTTCGTCTGTTGCCATCATATAGCGCAGAAAATCCTCACGGGAAATATGCGAATTCTTTGTCACAAAATTCACGATCTGCTCCTGGATCTGATTGAAATACTGATACGTTTGCGGCGCACCGACCACAAGCCCCGTCATGCGCACCGGATGCACGGTCATGCTGGCTGTTGGGACAATCAGGCTTTTCTTAGCTGACACTGCCAGCGGAATGCCGATGGAGTGCCCGCCGCCCAGCACCAGAGAGACGGTCGGCTTTTTCATTCCTGCGATCAGTTCCGCGATGGCAAGCCCCGCCTCAATATCCCCGCCGACCGTGTTCAAAAGCAGCAGCAGCCCATCGATTTCCTCGCTCTCCTCCACAGCAGCAAGCAGCGGGATGACATGCTCGTATTTTGTTGTCTTGATATTTTCCGGCAGCGCCTGATGCCCCTCAATCTGTCCAATGATCGTCAGCGTGTAGATCGTCCCCCGCGCCGTCTTCGTCGTCGATGCACCAAGATCGACCAGCTCCTGCCGCGCCTGTTCTTCCTTTTTTGCTTCACCCATATTCGTGTGCTCCTGTCTGTGTAAAATAATAGATATCCCGTGAAAAGCCCGCACCCAAGGCTCCCCTTGGGCACAAGGGGAGCTGGCCCAAAGGGCCTGAGGGGATTCAAACGGTGCAAATTTCGGAACGCTCTGGGTTATGCAGCTGCACTACGGAATCCCCTCAGTCAGCTTCGCTGACAGTTCCACTTTATTCAAAGTGGAGCCTTTGGTGCGCCTGTTCCTACCGGGATTGTGCCGAACTTCAGGCTGCCGCCATCACATAAATAGTTTAAACGCATTTTCGCAAAAAATGCGCACGCGTTTTGCTCCTTGCCAGAAACGTGGAAATCAGGTATAATGGCGAGGAAAGAGGTGCTTCCAAATGACAAAAACCAACGTGATGCGCCTGCTCGACGCAGCAAAGATTCCATACCGCGCAGCGGAATATGAGGTTGACGAGAACGACCTGAACGGGATGCACGCAGCAGAGGGGATCGGCATGCCGCCAGAGCAGATCTTCAAAACGCTCGTCGCGAAGGGCGAGCGCGGCGGCTTCGCCGTGTTCTGTATCCCGGTATGCTGTGAGTTGGATTTAAAGAAAGCGGCCAAGGCCGCACATGACAAAAAAATCGAACTCATCCACGTTAAAGACTTGCTCGCCACGACCGGCTATATCCGCGGCGGATGCAGCCCCATTGGCATGAAAAAGCTGTTCCCGACCTACATCGACGAGACGGCCCAACTTTATGACGAAATTGGCGTTTCCGCCGGCTGCCGCGGCTGCCAGGTGCTGCTCGACCCCATGCGCCTCGCGGATTATGTGGACGCAACCCTGTGCGACCTGACCGAATGATGAAAGGAGAACGCCATGCGATCACGAACCATACTTGCGCTGTGTCTTCTTCTGCTTTTCCTGACTGCCTGCCAGAAGCAGACAACGGACGATCCGGTCGTTGCGTCCTACAAGGACACACAGATCTTGCAGAGCGAAGTCGCGTATGAAAAGGAAAACCAGATCAACGTCACAGGAGACAAAACCGTCAGCGACGCGGACGCACTGGATCAGATCCTGCTGAACCTCATCATGCTCGATGAGGCGGAGCAGCGCGGCCTTTCCGTCACACAGGAAGAGGTGGACGCAGAGATGGCCGGACAGCGGAAAAACTACGAAGAATACGAGGAAGTGCGAAGCTATATCGAGGAGTGGTGCACAAAAATGGGGATCACCACCGAACAGTATTTCGATATGGTCGCGGAGCAGCTTCCCCACAGGATGCTGCGGCAGAGACTGCGCGATACGCTCGGGCAGGAATACTGCGCGCAGCATGGACTGGAATTTACAAAGGTGAACCCGCCGGAGCAGATGACGAAATATGTCGATCAATACCTGGACAATCTGCTGGAGGCGCACCGCTCGGAGATCAAGTATTACTAAACCGAAAAGGAGGCCCGCCATGAAGCGCTATTACCGCAAAAACCGCCCGTCTGTCGCGCTGTTCCTTGTGTCCAACCTTCTGGCGGCCGGTTCGTCTGTGTTCATGTCCTTTTTGCTTGGCACGTTTGCCGACAGCGCCATGGAGGGCGACCTCTCGCGCGTGTGGAAAATCGCGCTTGTGACGCTGTTTTACCTCTGTATTGAGACTTTTTTCGCTTTCCTGCTGGATTATTCGCGCGATATCATTGTGCAGCGTGTCGGCCGTGACCTCCGCGCCGACGCTGTGCGGAAAATAGAAGCGCTCAGCTATATGGAAAAAAGCGAAAAGGACGACGGCTCCTGCCTGTCCCTTGTGCAGAATGACGTGGACACCATCCAGCAGGATTACGTCGCGGCGCTGGGCGAAATTTATTTTCAGATCTGCTGTTTCCTTTTGGCAGTCGGCTCGGCCATTGCTATCCAGCCGGTCATGACCCTGATCATGATCGCCGTCAGCGTGCTGACTGCGGCGTTCCCCAAGCTGACGGAAAAGCGCCTGCAGGCGCATCAGGAGAATGAACAGCAGGCAAAGGCCCGCTATCTGACGGCAATCACACAGATCTTCTCCGGCTTCTTCCAGCTGAAAATTTTCAACGCCTTCTCAGGCATCAACCGTGCCCATGACGAGGCCAACGAAAACCTTTACCGGAAAAAGCTCCGCTCCCGCCGTATCCGCAGAATTCTGTATGCGGGGGCCTACGGCTGCGGCAATCTCGTCGTGCTTGGCACATGGGTGATCGGCCTGTTTTTCGTCGCGCGCGGCGTTATCACGCTCCCGGCGCTCATTACCTTTGCAAGCCTCATGAACCTTGTCGCCGGACCGGTGCAGATCATCAGCGAGCGCTATTCCTCGACCATTGCCGCCTCGGCGGTCTGCAAGCGCGTCCTCGCATTTCTGGACGCGCCGACGGACGAGGCGGACAACTGGGGCCGCAAACCGCTGACGCAGATCGAGACGGTTACATTGAAAGATGTTTCCTGCCGCAAAGACGACCGGGAGATTTTAAAGCACATTGATCTGACGCTCTGGAAGGGCGACCGCATTGCGCTGCTCGGCGAGAGCGGGGCAGGGAAGTCAACGCTTTTGAAGGTGCTGGCCTCCATGTGCAGCGCGGAAGGGGAATATGTAATCAATGGCCACTCGTCCCGTGATTACCGCTATGAGGATTTCCGTAAACAGGTCACGCTTTTATCGCAGAAAACCTTCGTCTACAGCGCCTCCGTCCGCGACAACCTCACCATGTTCTCCGGTACGGCGCAGCAGGACGAGGCACTGACAAAGACGCTGGAACGCGCCGGGCTTTCCAAATGGTACGCAGAGCGCGGCGCGTCCATGGACACGCAGATCGGCGGTGAGGAGCACGCTCTCTCCGGCGGCGAAGAGCGCAGGCTCGACCTGGCCCGTACGCTCTGGCGGAAGGGAAGCCTCGTCATGCTGGACGAACCGGCGGCGGGCCTCGACGAAAAAACGCGCGTTGAGTTGGAAAAGCAGATCGCGCAGTTGCCCTGTGATATCCTGATTGTTGCTATGCACAATTATTCCCCAGAGTTTTTAGGCAGCTTTACCCGCGTGTTCCGCATGAAAGACGGAGAACTCACAAAATAAACGGATCGCATTGCGATTTGACTGAACAAAAAGGAGAAACAATCATGCACTTTACCTACAGAACCAAGGGCACCTGCTCACAGGAGATTTTATTTGACGTGGACGGCAAGACCGTAAAAAACATCGAGTTTATTGGCGGCTGCAACGGCAACCTGCAGGGTATTTCCAAGCTTGTTGAGGGCATGGATATTGATACCGTGATCGAACGCCTTGACGGCATTCATTGCGGCATGAAGGAAACCTCCTGTCCCGACCAGCTTGCGAACGCGCTGAAAAAGGCTAAAGAAAAGCTGGAAAAGGAAGCCTGAGAGAATCCTAGCCTGCATCCAGAAAAACCTCCCCTTGTCATGCCCTGCATGATAAGGGGAGGTGGCATTTTCGGAGAAAATGACGGAGGGGATCTGGTGTAAATTTCAGAGTGCTCTGAAATTTGCAACGTACGAATCCCCTCAGTCCGCTTCGCTGACAGCGTCCCTACCCCTATTGGCCCTTCGGGCCAGTTCCCTCTGATAGGGGGAATCGGCCCCTTGAGCTCAAGGGGAGCCTTTGGTGCGTCAGAAATTTTGGGCTGCTTCAAGTTTCGCGGGAAAAGTCCAGAAAAACCGAAGGGGTTTTTCTGGTCGGTTCAAGGAGGCCCGGAGGGAAATCGAAATCCCTCCGGGCTCGTTTTCTTTTGCCAGCGTTTTCTTTTGGAGAAG
>ERZ809201.1004-NODE-1004-length-10980-cov-5.111213_pt1 | contig 10980 bp, 7 predicted proteins | sample MGYA00520516_ERZ809201 | MGnify/ENA primary metagenome ERZ809201 (study PRJEB31570, sample SAMEA3213006) | Homo sapiens | biome: human-gut; feature: human gut; material: fecal | place: Sweden | collected 2011 ... | reverse complement strand
GGTTTCAATAAAAAAGCGGAACTCTGCGGCAATAAACTATAAAATGAATAATGACTATGATGGGAATATTACAAGTTGCCTCTTATATATACAAGCGCTATATGGATGATTTTGGCGTTCGTATTGATGAAATGAAGTTGCAGATTTGAGTGAAGCTAAGAATCAAGGAAGAGGGTGTGGCTTATGACGCACCCTCTTCTTTGTAAAACAGCTGTTTTTTATACTTTAATTATATATAAGTAAAAGATGTTATTGTATTTATCACTTATCTGATGTTTATTTCAGCAGAATCAGGCGTATTGGCATCGCCTTGTAGCGGCCATTGTTCATGCCGTTGCTACCACTCACGAATCTCATATTGGATAATCCTATCCTCTTGTTGTAAACATCAAAGTATCTATACCAGAAACCATATTCAGGACTGTTGGTACCGAAGCCCTGCGTACCTGACAGCAAAGTCTTGGTCCAGAGATTTACATGGATAGGGTTCTTATGGCTCTCGCCCTCCAAGAATCCACCCATAGGCAGATAGATGTATGGCAACTCGGAATCCACCGTCTTGATACGCACGCAGTTGTAGGTTTCTCCTAACGATGTGGACTGTGGTACCACCTCCAGATTGCCAGCATTAACTAACTCTTCGAACACGGCTTCAGTTGGAATGGTATAGCCTTTTGGTGCCAAGGTGCTGGAGAGATCTCCCTGAGTGGCATCGCTGGTGTTCTTGTTTTCAGAAATATAGAAATAGCCACCAATGGCTTTCTTGTTCTTTTCCAGTGCCACCACATCTGGGGCATAGTAACCATTGTTGGATGCACCTAGGTTGCGGTCTAACATATAATAAGTAGTGGTGGTTTCATCGGCCTTCTTTCCCTTTACCTTTACCACACCATAATAGAACCAGCCCTTCACCTTCTTCTCGTTATCTCCGTTTTCTGCCAACTGATAAACATTATATACCTTGGAATTCTCATCTATCTTATGGAAGATACCAGTATGATAAACAGGATAAGTGATCTCGATGCCAGCCTGGTTGGTGATGGTAAATGAAGACTTCCACAAATCTTCATTTACCGTAGTATTGGCAAGGCTTACCTTCCACTTACCTTTACCTTTATCTTCTTCCACTTTGATTTTATCATCCTTTTTAGTAATCTGATCACCATTAAGTTTAGGGATAAGATACGTGATATCGGCTGTTCCCACGCAGAAATGCAAACCATCATTTCTCACAGCCCCTTGCATTTCTGCAGGAGTGATGCCTTGCACACCATTGTCCAACCAGTAGAAATAGTCGGCAGCTACGGTGGAGTTATTATACTGCATGATAACGGTTCTATCAGGATCATCTTTTCTAAAGTCAAAACCAGCCTGCTTGATGGTTATATCAAGAGAAAGGTCGCCATAAGTAACGGTGATGGTGCCTATACGTGGTTCCTCTGATTGGTCATTCTTTGTAAGCGTAAGCTTCAAGGTATATTTCTTACCTTTAGAAGACTTTCTGCCTGTCTCTGGTGTATCATTCACAGTCTCTTGATCACAAGCGGTTATCCAAGGCGCATTCTTCTTGACACTATACAGCCAATCATCACTACTCGTTGCCTTTGGCAAGGTAGTAACAATGGTTACGATAGCCTTTGTTGTGCTTGCATCTACCTCCTGATAATCGCTCACTCCCAGTTCATAGTCTTTGCAAGCTATCATTTGGGTGATTTCTGGGTTATCGTCCCGCACCTCTACTTCCACTCTATTCTCTGGCAGACTCTTCTTAGCCTCTTCAAGCGTAGAGAAGCCATAGTCGTTTACCTTGGTTACCTTGATGGTATAATGGTGGTTACGGAGCAAGGCATATTGGGTTGTCTTGTTGGCATCCTTGTAGAGTGCCACCTTATAATATCCTACACTATCCTTATAATTCGCCTTGATAATCACCATTGCCTTGCCTGCAGAAGTTTCATTTACTGCCACGGTGGTTGCGGTACCGCCGCCCAATGGGTTGTCTTCCGTTCTGAGAACGGTAGATTCTGCCAAGTCATCGGTCGTAGGCTCAATATAATTGGCAGGAGCTATGGCTGCCTTGGTTGCCGTGTTATAGACATACAAGCCTGCATTAGTGAAATTACTCTGGATGCTATTGTCTATCTCCAAACTTATCTTGGCGCATTGGCGCAACATCGTCACTGAAGGATTAGCTTCCAAAAGTGTATCTATTGAAATTTTACCCCAGCAGATAGGGGCATCAAGCTGAGGGTCTCTCTCCTTAGCAGCAGTGAGAGACTGCAAGTCTTGTGCCTCGCTCGGCGTCATGTCGCTGGCATTGGCTACAAGATGTACATTCTTGGTACCAGCAGGTACATTGGTTATCTTTACCTTGTAGCTGCCATCAGACTGCTGTGATAAGGTAGAATAGCAATCTGTCTTGTCTAAGTATTTGTCCTTATCTCCATAGAACACAGCGCAGAGCGAATTGAATGTCTCCGAGGCCCCCGCTCTTGTACCAATCTGTTGCTTGGTGAAGTTAGTCAATTGAAGGTTCAAGACAAGTCCCTCGGCAGGGATTTCATCCCCGCCGAGTCCGATAGCCTCCATCGTGTCCTTGCAGGAAACAAGGCTTAGGAGCAATCCAATCCATATCATTAAATGTTTGATCTTCTTCATTGCTTAAACTGATTTATAACAGTGTTCAAATCTGATTCTAATCTTATTTAATCCACACCAGATGGCTTGCCAGCGTGCCAAGAGGAGCCATCGTAATAGCCTGTGTCATTATGCTGCTTCTCATAGCTGTTGCCATTGAAAAGGAGAATGGATTTGTCGTCAGAGATTTGTTTATCTTTCATAATTCTGATGTCCTTCTCGTGGTCTCCCTTAACAGCCTTGAGGGTAATCACAGTCTTATACCAACCATTATTCAAATTATTGCATGACCAACTATTACCCGCTGTAGCATAGATGGTAAAAGACTCGCGCTCTTTATTACTGTCATTACCATTTTTGCCATTGGCGACACCATATACCTTGAACCATCCGTAAGTCTGGAATCTGGTGTAAATGGTAAAGTTGATGTTCTCAATAGTTGGCATGGCATCATATATGTTCCAAGTAGGATCTGATGTTGGATCATAGACAATCCAACCCTCTCGATCCTCATAGTCGAAGAGAGGAATACCCGGCTCCAAGTGGTGAGTGCAACGATGAAGCGTATAACCTAGTTTCTTATTGGTATTGTTACTGAATATAATCAATGTTTCACCAGGCTTGATGGTCTTTTTTCCCGTAGCACCATGCTCTGTATATTTCGACTCGGCATTCTCTTTGAAGTCCACGTAATACCAACCCACATTCGTATAATCCGCAACCATTTTATCACCAGGCCAGTGTTCTGTAAATTTCCAAACTTTAGAGTTGGCTTCAGTTCCGGTTGTCTCACCAATCTGGGTATAGACATAGGTATAATGAGAGTCTGGGTCAGGTATGTAAACTCGGTCATTCTTATCCTTTAAATCATACCATCCATCTGCCCAGTTGGTATTTCCTTCAGTTCCATTATAAGTCTCTTTCTTTTTTTCTTCAAGTGTACCCTCATAATTATCAGTTCTATTACCTCCTTCATAATGTGCGCGGTCGTTGATGGCACGGAAGTTGATACGATAGTTACCCATTGCAGGCTTTACCGTTACCTTGATTTTCTTGACAAAGTTGAAGCCTTCTACAGATTCCTTTGGCTGCACAGTGAGGTAATGTACTGTCGTGGTAACAGGGTCACTGGTTGCCACAATCTTGAAGGTTCCTTCTGGAGTATCAGGTTTATCGCAAGATGCCAGAATGGTTGACTTACCTACGGTGGAAGAGGTGTTACCGGTGAAAGCCAAACCGCCGAGGTTGGTCTTAAACTGTACCACTTTGGGATTGTTGTCGCTACCCCAATAGATGGTTACTTCCTGTGGATTTACCTCAAAATAAGGAGAGGCATCATAGGTTACATCGAGATACTTCTTAATGTTACCAGCCTTAATCCAAACCTTTGCCGTACCCTTGTACTTTCCATTATAGTCGGAGAACTGAATGTCCTCGTTGATTTTGAATGTGATTCTATGATTCTTCACTGCATCTAGCTTGCTCAACACAATCACATCTTTCTCACCACTGGATGTTGTTACCTTTTCATCGCAACCGAAATCTGCCTTTGTCAGCATTACGTTCGACTCATAGTCGATGGAGTCTGTCGTGGTAGATGTTACGCTCGCCTTCGTCTTGCTTACCCACAAAGTAGTATGGTTGAATTCGGCATCTATCGTTACAGGAGTCCAGTCCTTTACGCTCACATTACAGTCGAGAGTCATGTTTCCCAGACTCTTGATATTGCCGATAATCTCATAATAGGTGCCACGAGGGAAGGTCGGAACTTCGGTGGAAGTTGGGCTCTCGTCCTGACGATGTCCCAGCTTAATCGTATAGTTGTTCTCAAAGCTACCATTCACACAGCCATTAACTTTGAGGGTAGACTGCTGAGAGGCATCGGCGATATAACGCTCAGGCAGATAGTAAGTGCCTTGGAAAAGCCACTTATCGGCGGCATTCTGTGGAGCAGCTGTAGGAGTAGCACCCTGAACAAGGGTGATGATGTTCTTATTATTCACATTGGCATTGTCTGCTTGCTCTGTCCAGTCTCTCGCCTTATAATAACCACCCTTATTGCTTGCCTCAGAAGAAGTTGCATAAACTTCATTTTCAAAACCTTTGGCATAATCTAGGCTAACATTAGAATTGCTAAATGCTCCATTCCAACTCAGCGTGGTGCTAGGAGAAAGCTTTTGAGCCAGAATATCCTTGATGTTATAGCTATTACCATTGAATGCAGAACCTTCAGCAGTAGGGTCGAAGAGCAGGTTGAGCTTAACCTTTACGCATGTAAACTTCAGGTTAGCTGCCACAGTGGTATATTTCTTACCACTTTTTTCTATTTTTGTATCGATGATTTTACCGTTTACATCCTTTGGCTCATAAATCATCGGGATGTTTGTAGAAACCGGCATTCCCGGTTCTGTTCCAACGCCATAACTCAGTACTATTTTTTTGAGATCATCTTCTGTTTGGATAGTCTTACCACTCAACACCTTATTCATATTGGCAACCACATAGATATGGTAAGTGCCCGGCTCGATATTGAGCTGATAGTTAGCTACATGCTGCTCCAGCATCATCGAAGCCAGTGGGGCAGGGAGCGTCTTTTTCAGGAGCTTGCCTTCATTTCCTGTAGGGAAAGCATAGAGGGTCAGGTCGTTGATCTGGCATTCATCTACCGTGGCATTATAGGTAGGAAGGCCGGAAGCATCGTCGGGATTGGTGCCGCGGCTGCTGAGCACGGTTGGCACGAGTACATGCAAGTTGCTTTCTGACGAAATGGGAGTGCGCTCGCCTCCAAGTTCGTCAGAGCAACTTACTGTAACCAACAATATAAACCAACTAACTAAACTTAAAATGAAATCTCGTATTTTCATTGTTTCTAATTTTTAAAGTCAAATACTCTTATGAGCTAAATGCCCGGAAGGGGCTCTGACACCTGAAACGGTTAGAAATCGACACGCTGGATGCGCTTGCTCCAATCCAGGATGGAAATGCTGAGCTGCACATACTTCCACTGGTTGCCCTGGAGGAAGAAGTCGAGCTTGTAGTCGTACTCTCGGTCCAGGAATTCCTGCTCTGAATAATGGCGGGCTTCGAAGGCGCCACGGCCTTGAGCCAGAAAGTCAGCAAGATTGATGCGTGCCACCTCTTCGCCAGTAGTCTTGTTCGTGATGGTGAGGATGGCGTTCTTGTCGTTTTCTTCTGCCGGATGCCAGATGAGTCGGGAGAACATGAGGGCGGCATGAGCGGTGCGCTCCTTTACATTGCCCTCGGTATCCTTAAACTCAGTGGTCCAGGTGTAGTATGGGGTATATGTCAACTCCTCGTCGGGGAGGAGAGAGTTGTCGTAACTGATATCGCCGTTGGCATTGGTTATCTGATAACTGAAGTCATCGGCATTGATGTTGGCAGGCTCGTCGGTCTGATGCAGGCTGATGGTGAGCTGCTTGGTATCACGAACCAGACCGATGGTATGGCGTGTAACCTGCAGGTCTTTTACTTCAACCAGTTCGTTGCTGAGTCCCTGCCAGAGTGTATCAAGCGGTTGGCTCTGGTTGTTTACCTTGCCCTGTTCGCGGTCGAGTCGTGCATGGAGGGAGGTGATGTTGTCACCCTGCTGTGGCAGAGCTATCTGGAATTTGGCACCTGGCTGCGCAAGTGCATCTTCGTATTTCTTTTGGAAGGCGAAGGTTGCGAATCTGTATTTGCCCGGTTCCAGATTGATTCGCATGGCATAGTTAGGGTCCTTGAGCGGCTGTGATGTCGCATCGTTATAGGCATCATGGCGAGCAATGAAGTTGCCCTGCTCGTCGTATACGAATACGCTGAGTCCGCCCACATGATCTTTGAACATGTCGGCACGCTGCACGTTGTAGTCGTACTTGAACTGCAAGTCAACACCCATGTCACAAGGAGGCAGGTCGTCGTGCATCAAGTCGTTGCAGCTGCTGAGCATACTGCCGGCCATGATGAAGCCCCATCCCATGCATATATTCTTGATCCAACTGTTAAACTTCTTGTTTGCCATGATGCTTATCTGTTTTATGAAAAAGTAAAGTGTATAAATAGATTCTTATTCTTCCGAGATAGCCAGCCGCTCCTTAGCGCTAGAGCGGCTGAGCTATATATAATAATGTGTAATGGATTACAAATCGACTGTGTCTGAACGCTTAGCCCAAGAAAGGATCTTCACGCTGACGCTAAGATACTTCTCGTTCTCATCATCTGGCTGAGTTGGGTCTACTGGAGGCACACCAGGGTAGCCAGGGCCATAGACGTTGCCAACGTTCAATTCATACCAGTTGTTACGGAGCATACCATAACGACCAAGATACTTACCGTTATCTGTTCCATAAGATTCACCTGAGTTCCATGGAGTCAATGAGCCGAAGTGCTTAACACGAGCGATATAATATGTAACACCCCTAAGATAGGTATTGATACCAACCATCTCTTCTGGACGACCAGCTTTCAAGCCGAGTTTATCATTAATCTCTTTAACGATTTCTGTACCTGTCTTACCACTATAAACTTTATCGGCAACAAGAGTTGTACCAGTAGAATCCTTGATATCTGCCAAGGTAATCACATGAGAGCCTTCCGTCTTGAAATTTGTATAGTCAATAGTATAACCTGTTGGGAGAACTGGATTTGCAACAGCATCTACAGCAGCCTTCAACTTATCCGTATTCAGGATAGTTTTCATATTACCGATGGTGTAGAATGTTCCATCTTTATCTGCAAGGGGATTGCCTGCATCATCCTTAGGAGTATATGTTGCCTTGAAGATAACGCGGGTTGTCTGACCCTGATACATGTTTGCCAAGTTGAAGGTGTTCTCTAAGCAATATACCGGATTGGTGTTGGTGGTGTTGGTGAAGTCTTTATTAATCTCACTTGTAGCAGTGATAAAATTGAATTCATCTTTTCTTTTGGCAACAGCTTCATCTGTAAGTTTGAGTTCATTCTTATCGTAGTTAGGATCCTTACCCCAATAAACTCGATTGTTAGTACCTATGAAACGATTGGAAGGATCTGTGTTCCAAATAGTACTAAAATCAGAACTTAAGCCATCAATATTATGAACAGCGAATGTCTTCTTGTTTGTGATATCCAAAGCCCAATTGCTAAATGTTACTTGACTCTTTGTAGGCTTTGTGGTTGCCTTGTCCTTAACAGTTATTGTTCCAGGGTTAGCAACAGTCATCTTTGCTACTCCACGCTCTACATAAACTGTTGCGGCACAATCGTTAGTAGGTTTATTTGCTTCTGCCTCGCTGGCATATATTTTATTTTTGTCAATAGGAACCAAAGTTGCAGGTGAGGCAGCACTTCCTTTCAACGGAGCATTAGCCATATAGAAGCCATCAGAACCAGTCCAATCAACTGAAGGAGTCAAAATGTTTTTGCTATTCCAATCATTATAACTTTGACCTACAGTAGGCAAATTAACATTTTTATTGTTAAGCAAAATCAAAACACTATAATCATTCTTGGTATCCACATTGGTAAGCTTTGCTACCAGCTTTTTAGAAGTAGTTGTGATACCAGGTGTGGAATCGTCTGTCCATCCATCTATAGGTAAAGTTACGCTCTCAACAAACTTGTAAGAGCCTTCATCTGAACCATACTTCTGGAAGATGAGGGCAGTTGCGTTACTAACTTTATACTCTTCTGGTGTTCCTTCAGCCATTTCTGCACCACCAGCATCTGCACGAGTTCCACTTACCGAAGGCAAGTTGATGGTGAAAGTTGCATAACCAACACCAGTTTCATTAGTACCAGTACCTGAACCTGCGGTTCCCAGGTCCTCATTGCTTGAACAGCTTGCTGTCATAGCTGCGATGACAGCCAAGCCAAATAAATGTTTAATCTTCATAATTTTTGAAAGTTAAGCTTGTTTATAATCGTTATTCTCTAATTTTCTGTTATTCCAATTCCTTTATCTGCTTGAAGACATCTCTTACACGCTCTGCCTCTTTCGAGTTGCCTGCCTTGGCAAGATGCTTTTCGGCAGAAGTAAGATCACCTTTCTGCAAATCGGTGCAGGCGGCATTGAGATTCGCTGTCTCATCATCTGGGAAGAGACGGACGGCGATGTCGAATACCTCGTTAAACTCTGGCGAACCCGGCTCGTAAGTCTGTGCCACCAGGAACATCTCCTGCAGAGAAAGCTGCTGTGGTTTGGTCTTCAATATCTCTTTGGCCTCTTCGATGCTGAACGGACGAACCGTGTAGGTTACCGTATAGTCGCTATGACGGAGACGAGGATAGATATGATCCAGGATGTAGCGGTAACTAGCCGGATGGAGCTTTCTGATCTTCAGGTCCTTATCGTCGGGAGCCAGCGAGGAGTTAGCTATCTCGAGAATCGCTTCCTTATCAGCCAGATGACTAGCCTGAATCTTCTTCTTGAATCCTTCCCAGTCTTCCGGTGTAGCCTGATAGGTAAAGAGTTTGCTGTTTAAGGTGTAGAGGCTGCTCACATATTTACGGAGGGCAGCTGCACGCTCGTTGGCAAGGCGCTTGTTGTTGGCATACGAACCATCAGGCGAAGCAAAACCATGGATATCAATATCTGTGATTTCAACGTTCTTATCGTTCTTCACCAGGTCGATGGTGGAAGTAATCTTCTTCAGCTCAGTAGCATTCTCACGGAAGTTGGCAAGAATATAACTCTTGTTAACCACAAAGCTGAGATAGGCTTCACCCTTTTCGGCTCTCACCTTCTTGGCTTCCGCCTTCGGCTGCACAAAGAAATCCTTCGTAATCTTCGGTGTACGGTCGATATCCGCAATCGGCGTATTGTCCTGTTCTATCAGGTTGCCACATCCGCAGAGATCTTCTTTCACCGAGAGTTTGAACTTCTTCATCCATTTCTGATAAGGAACAGACTGGGCGAAGTAAACCTGCTGACTGGTCTTGTTCTTGCGGGTAAAAACCTGTGCCTGCGGATTCTTCTTGCTGTCGGCAAGTCGGCGGTATCTTACAGCCTGGTTTCTACCCTGGATGATGATAGGGTTGAGAGCGATAGAATCAGTTCCTACCATTACCGGTGTGAAAACAATCTGCTGCTCTGATTTCATCTTCAAATCGTTCAGATTCATACGGAAGGCAACGTCCATCCGGTTGCCGTTCTTGCGTGCCAAGACGCTTTCTACCTGAATCTTACCCCCTGCCAGCTGTTGAGCCTGAGCAGGCATGATGCCCTGAGAAAGGAGTATGCAGAGGGGCGAAATGACCGCATAAAGCTTCATTTTATCCATATTATGATTTCCCTAAATTTTTTGTATTCTGTCTAGTTATTACGTGTTTTTATTGTCAGTTTAAAACCACAGTTAAATTAAATTCTTAGAACACGTATATGAGAGATAGTGCGGCTTTTGTAGGGCCCACATAGTTGCGGTGGTCTTTGTCGAGACATTTTTCGCATCGTCCGTAAAGCTTGTAAGGACTGTAGGCATATCCCAAACCGATAGACCCTTCGAAATTGAGGTGCTTATTGAGTAGCCACTGATAGCCGTAGGTGAGGCCTCCACCTACATACCAGCCTTCATAGTGCCTGCCCTCCAGAGTTTTCGGCAGGATGCCGAAGGGCATGTCAATGTTTTTAATGTTGTATTCACCGCCTAAGGCATGAATTCCGAAGAAATGGCCTCCAAACTTCTGGCAGGTGTACCATCTGTATTCTGGCATAACATTCCAGAATCTCATCTTCTTGTCGCCCGAGAACTTCCAGGGGTTCAGGGTGCCGAAGAGTTGGAAGGTTGTTTTCTTGCCCGTGCCGATTTCGATGCCGGCGTTGGCAGATGTGGAAGCCCATCCCAGTAAGTTGGTCTTCAGAGCGACCTCCTGCGCTCGCGTCGTTGCCGTTGAAAGGATCAGCAGCAGCAACATAGCTGATTTTATGAATGTTTGCTTCATCATATCTTTACTTTTATATTTGGTTTCGTTTATATTAAACTTAGCCTTCGGTTGTTAGTTGGCATCTATTTTCGGCTGCAAATTTAAGAAAAAAACCAATACGAGAAGCAAGAAAAAGTTTCAAAAAGGTTGCATTTTTTGTGCAAACGATTGCACGCTTTATGCAATCTATTTGCGTACACACATCATAAAGCACATGATTATCGGCGTCTGCTTGCCGTCATTGGGAATCTATGTCTAAGATGTGGTTCTGACAGGATTCACAGGTGGGATATGCATACTTGCCCAAAGTGCGGGGGCAAGATGCAACCCACTGGCGAAGAAGAGTTTTGGACATGAAATCATAGTTTTTGGGACAGAAAGACGAAGAAAGCAAAAAGAGGGTGTGTCATAAGTCTATGGCGCACCCTCTTTTATGTTATTTATTGT
>ERZ809201.988-NODE-988-length-11135-cov-2.987365_pt1 | contig 11135 bp, 8 predicted proteins | sample MGYA00520516_ERZ809201 | MGnify/ENA primary metagenome ERZ809201 (study PRJEB31570, sample SAMEA3213006) | Homo sapiens | biome: human-gut; feature: human gut; material: fecal | place: Sweden | collected 2011 ... | reverse complement strand
TATCGGAATGCATCATCAAGGTTATTGCCGATTTTGAGGCACGAAAGGATATGGTTGTTATCTGATAAGGATGTTAATCCTTCTTGCACCTCCTTCCAATAGAGGAACTGAAATAGCAGCGCGCTGCAAATCTTATGTATTTTCGAAAGAAAAATGCAGTGCATTTCATTTTTCTTGAGAAAGTTTTGTATATTTGCAGTGTAATTCATTTTTTTCTGCTTATGATAGTACGTACAGAGTATATGTCTCTTCTGGAGAAATGGAGAGATAAGAAAATAATAAAAGTGGTGACTGGTATCCGTCGTTGTGGCAAGTCATCTCTCTTGAGGATGTTTCGTGAGAAGCTTCTTGTTGAAGGCGTGTCTGAACAACAGGTGCAGGAACTCAACTTCGAAGACTTGGACAATGAGCCATTTCTCAACTATAAGGCTTTGTACTCGCATGTCAAGAAGAATCTCTGTCCAGGAAAGATGAATTATCTCTTTTTTGATGAGATTCAGATGGTGGATGGATTCCAAAAGGCGATAGACAGCTTGTTCTTATTAGATAATGTTGACCTCTATGTGACTGGCTCCAATGCTTATCTCTTGTCTGGTGAGATAGCAACCTTACTTACTGGTAGATATGTAGAAATCAAGTTGTTCCCATTCTCTTTCAATGAATATCTCCAATCGATGCCTTCTGATGCGAATATTGAGGCAGCTTATCGTGAATATATCGAGAAGAGTTCATTCCCTTATGTCTTGCAAATCAAAAATGACCGTGAGATGGTGCGTGAATACCTTACGGGTTTGTACAACACGATAGTACTGAAAGACGTGGTGAGTCGCAGGAAGATAACGGATGTCATGATGCTGGAGAGCGTTGTTCGTTTTCTGGCCGATAATATTGGCAATATATCCGTCATCAAGCGTATCAGTGACACGATGACTTCTTTGGGAAGAAAAATAGCTTCGCATACTGTAGAAAACTATCTCTCAGCCTTAACGAACAGTTATATCTTTTATTCTGTTCCGAGATATGATGCCAAGGGAAAGCAATTGCTGAAGACTGGACAAAAGTATTATCTTGTGGATGTTGGTTTGCGTAGTGTCATCAATGGTACCAAGGGTGGCGACTTGGGGCATGTGTTGGAGAATGTCGTCTATTTGGAATTGGTGCGTCGGGGTGGAGAAATTTATGTCGGGAAAATAGGTGATGCCGAGATAGATTTCGTTGTTGTTCAAGGTGAGCGAAAAGCGTATTATCAAGTTTCACTTAGTGTGAGGGATGAGGATACAATGAAGCGAGAATTGGAACCCTTGCAAGCCATACCGGATAATTATCCCAAATACCTATTGACGCTTGACAACGATCCGCAGATATTCCATGATGGCATCAAGCAACAGTATGTGTTGGACTGGTTGAGAAGGGAAAATTAAAACGTAAAAAAGTAAAATGAATATGAGTAAGACAAATGTTCAGAATCGACTCACTGCCGGGCAGACACGAGAGATGCAGAAATATCTCTTGGACATCCTGCTGGCGATAGACAAGGTTTGTCGTGAGCACAACTTAAGATATTATCTTGTGGCAGGCACCATGTTGGGAGCTGTTCGCCACAAGGGCTTTATTCCTTGGGATGATGACGCCGATATAGCTTTGCCACGCAAGGACTACGATGTGTTGGTGGAACATGCCCATGAATGGTTGCCGAAAAGATATGAACTGGTGAGTTATAAGCAGAATCCTATGTATCCTTATGCTTTCGCAAGAATACAAGATGCTGACACAACTTATATCCTTCGACGCCATTTCGACTTTGTGGGAGGATTGCCCATTGACGTGTTCCCTCTTGACGGCATGACGCCCAACAGACTGAAGCAGCGTTGGCATTTCTTCAGAAACAGTATGGCAAAAAAAATGCTCTATTTTGCAACCGTAGATCCCTATAAGCATGGACACGGCATCAAGAGCCTCTTGCCTTTGTTGATGCACAGAATCGTGTCGCAGAGTTGGGCGCACCGAAAGATAGCCCAGATTCAGAGTGAGTATGATTATGACAAATATCCATACGTGGTAGACCATGATTTCAAGCCCGACAGAGGCATTCATCCCAAGGAAACCTATGGCACGCCGTCGCCCATAGAGTTTGAGGGACATCAGTTGCTGACGGCTCAGAATACGGACGACTATCTGACTCGTTGCTATGGCGACTACATGACGCCCCCTGCCAAGGAGGAATATCCTCCACAAAACTTCAGACTTCTCGATCTCAGTAAGCCCTATCGCGAATACATGAAGGAAAACAGATAAAAAGAAAGAACATACTAACTGTATAATCAAGTAAAAAATAGGAAGAATTCTATGGCGAAGAAAGTATATTTAGGAATGATAGGTGATATTATGCATCCTGGATACATCAATATCATTAACAAGGCTGCCGAATATGGCGATGTCATTATAGGCCTGTTTACAGACAAGGCGATAGCCAACCATCGACGCTTGCCTTATCTGACATGGGAACAAAGAAAGAATGTGGTGGAGAATATCAAAAATGTGGCTCAGGTAGTGCCACAGGATGACTGGAGCTATATTCCCAATCTGATGAAGCTGAAGCCCGATTATATCATACATGGTGATGATTGGACGAGCGGACCTGAGAAATATCTGCGCGAAGAGGTCTTCAACGTGATGAGTAAGATAGGAGGTGAGGTGATAGAGATTCCTTACACCAAGAATATTACCGCTTCGGGCATTCAGCAGGAGATAGATGCTCTGGGGGTTACGCCACAGATGCGACTTTCTTCCTTGCGCCGTTTGATAGCTGCCAAGCCTGTAGTGAGAATTCTGGAATCGCATAATGGACTCACGGGTCTGATAGCAGAACATACAAAGGTGGAAGTGAACGGACAGATAAGAGAGTTTGACGGTATGTGGGCTTCATCGCTTACCGATTCCACTTCAAAAGGAAAGCCAGATATCGAGGCTGTCGACTTGACAACTCGTCTGCATGACTTGAATGATACTTTGGAAGTAACAACCAAGCCTGTAATCTTTGATGGTGATACAGGTGGAAAACTGGAACATTTCGGGTTTACTGTACGTACATTGGAGCGTCTTGGCATTTCGTGTGTCATCATTGAGGACAAGGTGGGACTCAAGCAAAACTCTCTCTTCGGAACCGATGCTGTGCAGACACAAGACACGATAGAGGGATTCTGTGCCAAGATTCGTGCCGGAAAGGAAGCGCAGATAACACGCGACTTTATGATTGTATCGCGTTGCGAGTCGCTCATAGCTGGTAAGTCGGTAGATGATGCCCTGGAGCGTTGCCATGCTTACGTGGCTGCAGGAGCTGATGGTGTGATGATTCACTCGAAGGAGAAGACTGGCGAGGACATCAAGGAGTTTTGCCACCGTTTCCGCCAGACTGACAACCATACTCCCATCGTCGTAGTGCCAACGACTTACAATCAGTTTACTGAGGAAGAGTTGGCGGGATGGGGCATCAATGTTGTCATTTATGCCAATCATATGCTTCGCTCGGCTTACCCTGCCATGCTGAAGTGTGCAGAAACGATTCTTCGCACAAGTCGCTCTTTGGAGGCATCAGAAGAATACTGTATGCCTATCAAGCAGATACTTAATCTTATTCCCGGAACAAAAAAACAATAGAGAAATGATAAGTCCAAAGTTTTTTATTGATACATTAGGCTCGTTTGGCATAGACTTCTTTGCGGGAGTTCCCGACAGCCTGTTGAAGAATATTTGTGCTTATATAGCCGACAACATGGACGAGAAGCACAACATTATTGCAGCCAACGAGGGCGCAGCCATAGGTTTGGCGGCTGGTTATCACTTGGCTACAGGAAAGGCTGGAGTTGTCTATATGCAAAATTCGGGCGAGGGAAATATCATCAATCCCTTGGCATCGCTCACCGACAAGGAGGTTTACAATATTCCAGTCTTGCTGTTGATAGGCTGGCGCGGACGTCCTGGCGTGCACGATGAGCCACAGCATGTAAAGCAAGGAAAGGTGACGACAGGACTTCTCAATGTGATGGGGGTCAATTACGATGTGCTTTCTCTCGACGAAGAGAAAGCCAAGAAGCAGATCGAGAAAGCGGTGGAGGCGCTGAGAAGAAACGAAGTCTATGCGCTTGTCATAGAGAAAGGTACTTTCGAGGACTACCAGCTTCAGAGCATCGAGCACAACAATCTTACGATGTCTCGTGAAGAAGCCATTCAGACAGTAGCTTCTGCCCTTGATTCAAAGGATGCCATTGTTTCGACTACAGGCATGATTTCGCGAGAGTTGTTTGAGGCCCGTACAGCCTGGGGACAAGGTCATGAGCGCGATTTCCTTACAGTAGGTTCCATGGGTCATGCTTCCCAGATAGCCTTGGGAATAGCCTTGGAGAAGGAGAATCGCACTATCTGGTGTTTTGATGGTGATGGAGCCTCTATCATGCACATGGGGTCAATGGCCATTATAGCCAGCAAGGCACCCAAAAACTACGTTCATGTGGTCTTCAACAATGGTGCACATGATTCTGTGGGCGGTCAGCCTACAGTAGGACTCAAGATTGATATTCCTGCCGTTGCAAAGGCTGTAGGTTATCGGGAAGCTTTCTCGGTAGATACAAAGGAAGCACTTGAGGCTGTATTGAAGGAAGTGAAGGCTACAGAAGGGCCTGTCCTTTTAGAGGTAAAGGTGAAAAAAGGCAACCGCAAAGACTTGGGACGTCCTACGACAACCCCAATACAGAACAAGGAAGCCTTGATGAAGTTTCTTGCTGAATAGACGACTCGCGCCTCTTCTGCTTCACTTGTGTATTCGATGAAAAAAACAGAAAAGTAACATTAATAAAAATATGAAAACTGCAGTCATTATGGCAGCAGGCTTGGGCTCTCGTTTCGGCGAGAAAACTGAGTTGATGCCTAAGGGATTTGTTCCTGTGGGAGGAATCTCCATGATAGAACGTTCGATAAGGATATTGAAGTCGTGCGGCATAGAGCGCATCATCATAGGAACAGGTTATCATAAAGAATGGTATGAGAATCTGGCTAAGCGCGAGGAGGGCATTGTGTGTGTGTTCAGTCCGCGTTTTGCTGAAACCAACAGTATGTACACGCTCTGGAATTGTCGTGAGGCGATAGGCGAGGACGATTTCCTCTTGTTGGAGTCTGACTTGGTGTTTGAGCAGAAAGCCATTACTTCGCTTTTAGAGTGCAAGGAGCCCGATGTGATGCTTATTTCGCCTGTTACTAAGTTTCAGGATCAGTATTATGTGGAGTCTGACGAGCATGGTGTGCTGACTCGCTGTTCGGTCAACAAGGAAGAGCTCAATGCCAAGGGCGAACTTGTAGGTATCCATAAACTTTCGGCAAAGTTCTTCAGCCTGATGTGCCAGGATTATGGCAAGATAGCAGAAAGTAAGCCAAAGTTGGGTTACGAGTACGAGCTGTTGTCTATGTCGCAGCGTATCTCGCCTGTCTTTGTGTTGAATGTTCCTGGCCTCGCCTGGTATGAGATAGATGATTCTGATGATTTGGCTTATGCCGAAAAACATATTCTAAGTAAACTATAAAAAGGAAAAATGGAAAAGATAAAGAGAAATGTGTTGTTGAACCCTGGTCCTGCAACCACTACTGATACGGTTAAAATGGCTCAGGTAGTGCCAGATATTTGTCCTCGCGAGAAGGAGTTTGCTGGTTTGATGAAAGGCTTGCGCTCCGATTTGCTCAAGGTAGTTCATGCACCAGAAGACCAATATACATCGGTGCTTTTCTGTGGTTCGGGTACCATCAATATTGATGTTTGCATCAACTCGTTGGTGCCTGAAGGAAAAAAGGTACTTGTGGTCAACAATGGTGCCTATAACGCACGTGCCGTAGAGGTGTGTGAGATGTATCATATTCCACATATCAATCTTAAGTTCTCTGTTTATGAACAACCTCAGTTGGATGCAGTAGAAGAGGCGCTGAAGGCCAATCCTGATGTGGCTGTAGTATATTGTTGCCATCATGAGACAGGTACGGGCATACTGAATCCTATACGTGAGATAGGAGCCTTGGCTCATCAGTATGGTGCCATCTTCGTGAGTGACACGACTTCATCGCTTGGCATGATACCGCTGGATGTGGTCAAGGACAATGTCGACTTCTGTATGGCTTCCGCCCAAAAGGGTTTGATGGCTATGTCGGGCTTGTCTTTCATCATCGGAAGAACCGACATCATCAAGGCTTCAAAGAATTATCCTACCCGTTCCTACTATTGCAATCTGTATATGCAATATGATTTCTTTGAGAGAACAGGCGAGATGCACTTTACGCCTCCCGTACAGACAATCTACGCCACTATCCAGGCATTGAGAGAGTATTTCAAGGAGGGCGAGGAGGCTAAGTTTGCCCGCCATCATAGAGTATATGAGGCTATTCATCAAGGACTCGATGAGTTGGGATTCAAGACGATTATCCCTCGCGAGATGGAGTCGGGACTCGTGGTGAGTGTGCTTTATCCTGAAGATGAAAACTGGAGTTTTGAGAAGGTACACGACTACTGCTATGAGCATGGCTTTACCATTTATCCTGGAAAGATAAGCACCACCAATACTTTCCGACTCTGTGCTTTGGGAGCCATTGACGAGCAAGATATCAAGGACTTCTTTGTAGTAATGAAGAATGCACTTGAGGAGTTTGATATCAAGCTGAAGTGATAGACTTGAAAATGGGAAAGATAAATCCCCCATTCCGTTAGAAAATATTTGTCTGATGGAGTGGGGATTTTTATTATATTTATCATGACGAACCTAAAGGCTCGTAACAATTCAGTACCCTATAGCCATAAGTAGTTACTTTAATACTATACAAATTGTTTTCTGTTAGTTATGAAAATCTCCGCTACGTGCTTTGAAATGTCTGTTCAAAGCCTCTGAACGTGCATTCAAAGCCTCTGAACGCACATTCAAAGCCTTTGAACGGACATTCAAAGGCTTTGAACGGAACTTTTATAGGCTTAACCAGAACATTTATATAGTATAAGAGTAAGATTTTCGGCCAGTATTAAGCGACCGTTTCTTAGGAGTGTAAGGCTGATAATACAAGTATAGCCTTTGTAACTATCAGTTCTCCATATGGGTGCTGATAGTTACAAAGGCTCTTCCAACTGCCAAATAACATGAAAGTTGATGGGCTACGGTTTCATTCTTCTTCCCAAAACAATGGGGAAGACTCTTTTTACAATCAATATCAGAGGATAAAAAGCAGCCAGGACTATTACTGCGCTTAATGCCATGAGAGCATCACTGGTAATGGCATCGAAATTTTGCTGAGAAATCCATTTGAGCATAGGATGGAGTAATTCTCTATGGAAAACCAATATCACGATGGTTAGACCACATCCATTGTCCGTCGTCCAAATGCTTGAAAATAGCTCCTGCCACTTTGATAAACGCTAATATATAATAAGGTATAATCAAGTTGTGAAGGGTCTTGTTCCAACAAGTAGAAAAATCCTGTTCCTTTTTACATAAGTATCCGGAGATGATAAAGAAGACCGGAACATTGAAGGCGTAGATGAAGTTGGACATTGTTTCGGGGAAGCAATGTCCGTAAATGATAGTGTACATACCGAGCGCCTTTGCCCAGTCTACCCATATTTTTCTTTGCTGAGTCATAATGTATGCTTGATAGTTTTTATTTTTTCTTCATCAGGTTGTTGCCACAGAACAGGTTGATGGCTTTCATTTTCAGTTTGAAGAGCCCGCGCATCACCGTGTAGTTCCAGAAGTTGTGAATGTCTGCGCCCGAACGGCATGGCTTCAGTGTTACCATCTTCTTTTCTGCTTTGGGATTGAGGGTGTCGCAGAGTGACGCAATGTATTCAAACATATTGTATTTGTCGAGTACCAGATTCTTGCTTTCTGCCAAGGCATCCTGGGCTTTCTCATAAGTATCGTTTGCGATGGCCTTGTCAATGATGGCTATTGTCTTCTCGAAGTCGTTGATGTCAATTTGTGTCAGACTTTCTTTGGGAAAATAATCCTCTACATTGGTGCATCCATAATAGAAAGGATATGTGTCACAGAGAAAACAATCGGAAAGTTTCTCTGTCCAGTAGTAGTCTTGTGATGAATTCTCTATCACGATATGATACTTGTAGGGAGCAAGTACATCCCATTTGTCATCAAAATCCTGAAAGCCTCGACCGAAGACATCAAGTTTGTCGCCATAATACTCCTTGAGTCGTTCTACGAACTTAATGCGTTTGATATGTCCGTTGGTAAAAGCCTTGTTGCTCGTGATGACGGAGATGAGTTTTTCCTTCTTTTCCGCCTTCTCGTTCTTAAAGGCATTATAGTCTTTAGTATACTTGTAGACACTGTCCTCTATTTCCTTATAGCCTACAAACCAGGGCAGGATGGCAGGTCCAAAGTGTATGTTGGGGTGCTTGGTCTTTTCCTGACAAGTGCATACCATACCAAACTGGTTGAGGTATTTCTTGGGATAGACTAATATGGAACGGGGTTCTGTAGTCAGCATGATGGTGTTTTCTGGAGCTACCTTGCAGCTTTTTTCCTGTCGGAGTCCCTTGCCCTGTACTACCCAGAAATCTGGATCTTCTATGTCTTCGTCTATATAGAACTTGTAACGTCCGTCAAGGGAAGTCAACGAGTCATTTCGGGTTTGTCTATGCATGATTTTGGCTAACCCGGGTCTGTATGGAGTGAGTTTGACTTTATACATAGTTGTTATTATCTTTTCAGATTGGTGAATACTTTTTGGAAGTACAAGCGAAGTAATAATTCCCTTGCCTCAGAAATCCTCTTGGCTTTTGGAAGATATTCCTCGTCTGCTCTTACCTGTTCTTCGTTATAGCTGATCGACAGCCCCCCCGACAGAATGTCTTTTTCGAGCAGGTTGTTGCCCAACTTGGGATAATCGGTGTTGCGGAATGTAAAAGGAGCTATTGTTGCCAATATATCGTAGTGGCATCCCCACGCTTTGGGGTGAACAGGATAGTCCTTGGTGCGCAGATAAGGTGGCAGATAGATGTAGAGAGGTACAGAGTTCTGCCATCTTTTTCCGATATGATTATAGTTGAGTATGGCGCGCACATTATGGTCGCCAGTCAGGATGAGGATTGTATTCTTTGCTGCCTCCGACTTCTTGAACTCGTCGAGAAACTGGGTAAGACAGGTGTTGAAATATTGAAAGGCCCGAAGGTATTTCTCTACCACGTCCTCGCCCACGTTGTTGAAGCATGGCTTGCTGCAGAAGTCTTCTGGCAAAGCAGGTATCTGTGCATGCTTAGGAATGTCCAACGGCGGATGGTTGGTGGTTGTCATGGCCATAATCATTTGTGGCTTGCTGGTCTTCTCTTTGAGTTTTTGCAAAATCACCTTCAGCATATATTCATCGTAGACACCAATGCTGTTGTATTCGGCTGATGGTATTTCCTTCAGAATTTCAAATTTTCCTGTCAGTTGGTCAAATCTCTGATTCTTAAGAGCCGCTCCGCAGTCTTCCCATGCTAAATCCATTCCTGACAGAAATTCGCAACTGTAACCGCTGTTTTTGAAAGGAATGGCTATGGATGTAGGCATGCAGTACTGGCGATAGCCTGACCTGAACACACGTTGGAAAGGTGTGGCTACTGTGATGTTCTCTATGGTGGCTATCGTTCCGTTGCGTACCGACTGGAAGTTGTCGAAGAGGATGTCTTCCTTCAGATGCTTTCCTATTCCGCATTGCAGTACAGGGTCTAAGTGTATCAGGTAGTTACTCCAACTCTCACAGCAAAGGATAAGAACATTGGGCTGCTGTTTCAATGTATCACCAGCATGGCTGAAAAGTACTTTCTGCAGACTTGCCAGAGTGTCGTTGGAGAGTTTTACCCCTTTGTCAGAAAAAGTATCCATGGCTTCTTGCAGATTCTTGAAAGAATATTCCTTGAGCAGAGTTGCTGTTGGCTTTATGTCGAATACCATAGACTTCTCTTTCAATGCTTTCTTCAGCATATAGGGAGCATTGGGTATGATGTCGTTTATACGTTCGGAAACAGAAACGACAAGGTCTTCTACTTGTAGTGGGAAACGTCCTATTGAGCCGCGCATGCAGACAACTATGGCTGCAATATACAGCATAATAGCAATGGTGGTTTTCTTTGTAGAACAACTCTTGGTTTGGGATGGGCGAAGGAAAGCCCATTTGCTGGCTATCCTTGTTACTGTTCCCCAGAAGCATAAGCCAATGAGAATCCAAATTACGGGATAGTCATCCCAGATGGTTTGGATGAGACTCAGTGGCTCTTCGTCGAAAAAGTCGAAGAAAGTAAAGGAGATGTGTGAGTTGAAATTGGCAAAGTACCCCAGATCGATAGCTGACAGCAAGGCAAGCAAGGTGGCTACTATGGTGTAATACCATGAGCAGAAATTCCTACACCATTTTTGATACTTGGGTGTAGAAACAAACAGCAGTATGAGCATGATGACCGTGGGTAATAAAGCGGCATAAGCTGCTATCTGAAAGTCAAAACGCAAGGCATTATACAGCACCTTGTAAAGGTCTGAACTGTGTGCTGTCAATATGTTTCCTGGTACATACAGGAAGACAAACAACAGGCGGAAAAGCATGAGTGTGCCTACTATGATGCACGAAGCCCATAGTAAACCACGTAGAAATGAGACTGTCTCTTTGATGTTTAGTTTCATACAATCTTGTTTTCAAAATAGGTGGAAGCTTGTTATGCTCTTGCCCGATGGGTAACAGGGTCGAGAACTTTAAGCCATCCCTCACGGGTACGTTTCCAACGGTTATGTGTCCAAAGCCAGAAAGGAGGCTGACGCTGGATAGTCTTTTCCAAAGCACGGAAGTACATCTCGGTGATTTCAAACTCCTTGCATTCATTTGGTTTGTCAGTAAGGAACTTGAACTCAGCTTGATAATAGCCTCGTTTCAGACGTTGTACATCGAGATAGTAGACCGCATGATTCATCTTTCTTACAATGCGCTCAGTACCAGTCAATACAGGGGTGTCGTGATGCAAAAAGTCGGTAAAGTAGTGGATGTTTCTCCAGTGTGGAACCTGATCGGCTATGTAGCCAATCACAATGGGCTTGCCTTCTTGGCGCATCTTTACTATCTTTCGG
>ERZ809201.966-NODE-966-length-11400-cov-6.613222_pt1 | contig 11400 bp, 6 predicted proteins | sample MGYA00520516_ERZ809201 | MGnify/ENA primary metagenome ERZ809201 (study PRJEB31570, sample SAMEA3213006) | Homo sapiens | biome: human-gut; feature: human gut; material: fecal | place: Sweden | collected 2011 ... | reverse complement strand
TTCAAGGCTGGCTGGCACTCGAAGAAATTCTTCTCATAATACTTGGCACGAGGAGCATTCGCCTCCACATATCTGCCTCGGGTACTAGACTCCGGACTTGCCTCCTGATGACGGGCTTCTATTTCTTTCTTCTCGCTCTCAGGAATATCGTTCATCCAGATATAATAGTCGCTGTAACGCTGGTTAGGATCTTTCTCGGAAGACTCCTTAAACCAGACACACTTGGTACTGGAATGTCCTGCCACCAGGTCGAGACAAACTTTCATGCCACGCTTATGGGCCTCATTGACCAATGTAACCAAATCAGTATTGGTACCGAATCGAGGATCCACCTTGTAGAAATCGATGACATCATAGCCACCATCAAACCATCCCGACTCAAAGATCGGATTGAGCCAGAGGGCGTTCACACCCAGCGACTTGATGTAATCCAACTTGGAAGTGATACCCGGCAGGTCACCAATACCATTGCCATCAGTATCCATATAGGAAGATGGATAAATCTGATAGAAAAGTGCATCACTCAACCAAGCCGGTCCCTTCTTCTGTTCTGCCTGAGCAGAAAGTGTGGTTGCCGCCAAGGCAGCAACCAACAACATTTTATTCATTCTTTTCATGAGCATCATTATTAATTCAAGAATAATTTCTTTCATAACAACTTAAAATCCTGCATTTTATTGCGCAAGAAGGCTAATTGCGAATCCGCCACCTGCAACGGAGTTCAACTTCAAGACAGACTTGCTGGTTACAGTCTTCTTGGTGATGACATAAGCCTGAGGATTTGTCTTGTAGTTGGCATTCTTTGCATCCTGATAGATGGTAGCCACATACTTCTTGCCCTTCTCGAGGAAATCGAGCTTTACGGTAGACTGATGAGCCTTCATGCCCGTAACGCCACCGACAAACCAGTTATCAGAACCCTTTGCCTTGCGGGCAGCGGTGATATACTCCATTGGTTCAGCCTCCAGATAGATAGACTTGTCCCAATCTACAGCCACATCCTTGATAAACTGGAAGGCATCCATGTGCTTCTCGTAATTCTCAGGGAAATCGGCAGCCATCTGCAATGGACTGTACATCGTTACATAAAGTGCCAACTGACCGCAGATGGTAGAGTTGCAATGAGAACCATTGGCGCAATCCATTTCAAAGATACCCGGTGTATAATCCATCGGACCACCCTGCAGACGGGTGAAAGGCAAGATGGCGGTATGTCCCGGTTTGGTACCTCCGAAAGCCTGATATTCAGTACCGCGAGCACTCTCGTTGCCAATCAGGTTAGGATAAGTGCGGCAGAGACCGGTTGGACGCACAGCCTCATGGGCATTTACCATGATGTGATAATCGGCAGCACGGGTTATGGCATGCAGATAGTGGTTGATTTCCAACTGACTGTAGTGATGCTCGCCACGAGGAATGATGTTGCCCACATAACCGCTCTTCACTGCATCGTAGCCATAATCCTTCATCAACTGGTAAGCTCTGTCCATATACTTCTCGTAGTTCATTACAGAAGAGGAGGTCTCATGATGCATGATGAGCTTCACTCCCTTGGAATGCGCATACTCATTGAGTGCCTTGATGTCGAAATCAGGATATGGAGTCAGGAAATCGAATACCTTTTCCTTCATATAGCCACTCCAGTCTTCCCAACCGATGTTCCATCCTTCTACCAGGACTGCATCGAAACCATGGGCTGCAGCAAAGTCGATGTAACGGCGCACATTGGCATTGTTGGCAGAATGCTTGCCCGATGGCTTGGCATGTACATAGTCGGTTCCATCCAACTTCACGGTAGGATAATCATGGGTATAAGCCCACTCACCCTTACCGGAAATCATCTCCCACCATACACCCACGTACTTCACAGGATGAATCCAGGAGGTATCCTTGATCTTGCAAGGCTCATTGAGATTAAGAATCAGGTTGGAAGACAACACCTTGCGGGCATCATCTGTAATGACCATCGTACGCCAAGGGCTCTTGAACGGAGTCTGCATATATCCCTTCATACCCTGTGCATCAGGGGTAAGCCAAGAGGTAAAGGTCATGGTCTTGTCATCCAGGTTCAGATGCATGGCTGGATAATCTACCAGGGCAGCCTCATGCAGGTTGATGTAGATACCATCATCAGTCTTCAACTGGAGTGAGGTCTGTACACCGGTATCTGAAAAGACAGTCTGTGAGAGATTGCTGCTGACAGCAGCATGCAAGGCTGGACGGATGCCCGACAGACGGGTCTTGGTGTATTCATACTCCTGGGTATCGTAATCACCCGGAATCCACCAGGCGGTATGATCGCCCGTCATGGCAAATTCTGTACGCTCTTCCTTGATGGTAAAGTAGTTGAGATTGCCTTTCTGAGGGAACTCATAGCGCAATCCAACTCCATCGTCATAAACACGGAAGCGAACGTTCATATAACTGTCTGTAGAATTCTGCTTCAACTCTACCAGCATATCATTATAATGATTGCGGATAGACTTATTCTCTCCCCAAACAGGATTCCAGGTCTCATCGAAAGTGGAAGTTTTCTCATTGATGACACTAAAATCAGAAAGCAGATCCTTGCCATCCTTGCCGCCCTTGGCGAGCTGATAACCCAGACGGCTAGGCTTGATGATGGTCTTGCCCTGATAGGTCACACTATAGGTAGGCACTGTGCCATCCAAGGTGAAGTTCACCTTGATTTGTCCGTTAGGAGAAGTGATGTCTCCTGCATCTGCTGAGATGCCAAAAGCCATCAGAAGGCTTGCGAGCAAAAAGAGTTTTTTCATATTTTTTGTTTAAAATTGTTTGTTGCTGCAAAAGTACGGCAAAAATCGATAAGTTGGTACGAATAGTAGGTTCTTGGTAGATTACCGCTATCTACCAACCTCCTCACCTCTCTGAATATCAACATTTTGCAAATTCTCAAAAAAAACGGCTAGTAGATGCGAGATTCTCAATGTTTTTTATTATTTTTGCAGCAGAATCTAAAAACATAGGAAAAATGAGACATCTTTTCGTTATAATCATCACACTGCTGATGCTACAGCCGATTTACGTAAAAGCAGACAACAGCCAGCTCTACAAACAGCTGGATGCTGCCATAGAAAAACGTGCGCATTATGTAGAAGTAAAAGAGAAAAGTCTGAACGACATCAAGCAGGGTGCCAAGTATGTAACCAGCAACGAGGACAAGCTCAAGCTTTACGAGCAACTCGCCAATGGATACAAAGCCTACGAGTATGATTCGGCGATGACTTACGTAAAAAAAGGCCTTGTTCTTGCCCAAAAGAGCAACAACATCTTATATCATAAAAGATTCCAACTTAGCCAAACCAGCCTGCTTATCACACGTGGATTCTATGCTGAAGCAAAAAACATCATGCAGAAGATAGAACCCAAGAAAGAAGATCCACTTGACTATCAGTTTCAATACTATTATACACTTTACGGACTATACAACAACTGGTCAACCTATTGTGAAAACAATGAATTCAGCAAGATTTACGACCAGCAGAAAGTGGAATACCTGAAGAAAACATTAGAACTGTCGTCAAAGAAAGATGCATTCTATTACTACCTGCTGGGAGAGTTTTACTATTACAGCAATCATTCCAACAATAACAAGACCATCCAATACTACAAAAAAGCACTGAGTATGGAAAAGCCGGACAGCCGTCTCCATGCCATGACCGCCTTTGCGCTATCCGAAGTATACAAGAAATCCAACAACCAAAAACTGACGGAACATTACCTGCTGGTTGCAGCCATCTCAGACATCACTTCTGCCACAAAAGAAAACGTAGCCCTGCAAGACATCGCACTCTTCATCTGCAAACATAAGACCAGAAGTCTGAATAAAGCCCAGGAATACATCAACCTATCCCTGGAAGATACTTATGCATACAACAACCGATTGCGCCGCATTGAGATTTCATCCAAATTGCAGATGATTACCAATGCCTATACAGATGACATCAGAGCCACCAACAGCATGCTCTACATTGCGCTGTCGGTCATTTTCCTGCTCTTGCTCGGAGTGGGACTTAGCAGTCTGTTCATCCGTAAGAAGAACAAACTTCTGAAACAGAAGAAAGACGAAATCACGGCTACATCGGCAAAAATGGAAGTTCTCAACAGCCAGTTGCACCTCATCAACGACGAACTGAAGGACACCAACCAGAAGCGCGAGAGACTGATAAAGGTGTATATTGACCTGTGCTATAAGAACATAGAGAGAAACAGCAAACTGCGCACCTTGGCAGTAAGAAAGATCAAGGCCAACCAGAGTAAGGAGCTGCTGAGCCTCCTTTCTTCCTCAACCAATACAGAGAAAGAGAACAAGGAGTTTCTGACGGAATTTGACAAGGCATTTCTGTCTCTGTACCCAACTTTTATAACCGAGCTGAACAAGCAGCTTACAGAATCGTCACACATCCAGCTGAAAGAGAATGGAGAAATGCCCCCTATCCTCCGTGTGTGCGCCCTGTTAAGATTAGGCATCACCGAAAGTTCAAAGATAGCCGGCATCCTGTCTTATTCGCCACAAACCGTATACAACTACCGTTCCCTGCTCAAGAACAATGCCATCGACAAGGAGCACTTCGAGAAGAATGTGCTCAGACTCTGCATGGTTATCGCAGACTGATGGGAGATTAAGAATACGACACAAATATCCGAAACAGATAGCTGCCAATGCTTTCTTCCGAAAAAATGGAGCTGATTTGCCAAAGTAACATCTTTGTCGCAGCTTCGTCAATGCCTTTCAACCTCATTGCAACCCCAGTGTAATATAACCACCGTACCTTTGCAACCGAAATCAAACGATATAGGTTATGAATGCTAAAAGGGGAATTATTGTATTAGGATTGCTCTCAGCGGCTAGCATGCCAACGTGGGCGCAACAGATTAAGGGTGTCGTAATCGACCAGAAATCGAAAGAGACACTCATCGGTGCAGTCGTCACTGTGGATGGAACCAACGTGAAGGCTATCACCAACATCGACGGAAACTTCCAGATCGATGGATTGGATAAAGAAAAGAAATATACACTATATATTAATTATGTAGGATATAAGACTCAAAAAATTGACGGGGTTCAGGCGAAGGACGCAGACCAGGTGATCGCGCTGCAACCTGATGAACAGCAGCTGAAGGAGGTGACCGTTACCGCAGTGGAAAGGCGTAATACGGATGCGGCAATGATACAGGTGGCCAAAAACAGTCCCGTCATCGTGAGTAATGTTTCGGCACAGGAAATATCCAGAACTCAGGATACGAATGCGGGTGAGGTGATACGCCGAGTGCCAGGCGTGAGCCTCATCGACGATAAATTCGTGATGGTTCGTGGCTTGTCGCAGCGTTATAACAATGTGTGGGTGAACGGAGGAGCAGTGCCTAGTTCTGAGGCTGATTCCAGGGCATTCTCATTCGATATCACCCCAAGTTCGCAGATTGACAACCTTACCATCGTGAAGTCGCCAACGGCTGAATATCCCGCAGACTACTCGGGCGGTTTCATCATCGTCAACACCAAGGAGATTCCGGCAGAAAACAGTTTCAACATCGCCGTGGGCGGAAACTGGAATACATCTTCTGCCTTTCAGAATTTTTCTTACTCGAAAGGTTCCGGAACAGATTTCCTGGGTTTCGACAATGGACTGAGAAGCCTGAATGGAGGCATCCATGCTGACTTGAATCCACAGCTCGATGCCAACGGAAAACCGGTGGGCGATTATGCTACTTCGCTCCTGGGCAACGGATTCAATAATGATTGGCTCATCAAGAACAAGAAGCCTTTGGGCGACTTGAAACTGGCGGCCAGCCTGAACCAGCGCTGGATGCTCGGCGGAAGAACACTCGGCATGCTCGCTGCTTTGAACTATACCAACGAATACCGCACCTACGAGAACATGGAGAACAACCTCTATGGCATCTATGATGCGGCAAATGACAAACCGAACTATCTTCGTCACTCTGTTGACGACCAGTATAATAATAACGTGAGACTCGGAGCAATGCTCAACTTCACCTTCCTTTCCAAGGACGGCAATCACAAGTATCAGCTCAAAAACATCTTCAACCAGTTGGCTACCAGCCGATATACCTGGCGTGATGGCGTGAGCGCCCAGTCGAACCTGGAGCGAAGCGCAGAGTATTACTACCGCAGTCGAACTACATATAACGGTCAGCTTACCGGCAAGCACACCTTCACTAGCGATGCCCTTGACTGGAGTATCGGGTATGCGTATGCCAACCGTCATTTGCCTGACCGTCGTAGATACCTCATCGACGATGCTCTTGAATCGGGCGTTTATGCCCTGAGCACCGGCAACGACATATCCCGCGAGTGGACTCAGCTCGACGAACACATTCTCTCTCTTGGTGTAAATGACAAGCACCACTTCAAGTTTGGCAACTTTGAGCCAGACTTGCAAGTGGGTGCCTATGGGGAGTATCGGACCCGAGAATACCAGACCCGCAACTTCATCTACAACTGGAATGTTTCAGATAACAACATGCCATCCGACTTCCGCCACAGCGACATCCCAACCCTGCTCTCCAGCGAGGCAAACATGGGTTACGACAAGCTGTATCTTCTGGAGGAAAAGCAGATGCGCAATAACTACCGCGGACACAACACCTTAGGCGCCGGATACCTGGCGTTGTCTCTCCCCTTTGGCAAACTCGGCATCCACGCCGGTGTCCGCTTCGAGCATAATGATATGGAACTCATCTCCAATTCCCGTGACTACGAGAAGAGTGAATCAAGCCGTCATTACAAGACCGATGATGTTTTTCCATCTCTCAATACAACATATAAGATCAACGACCAGCACCAGGTGCGACTTTCGTATGGCCGCAGTATTAACCGCCCAGAATTCCGTGAAGTATCGTCGTCGGTGTATTACGACTTCGACCTTGCCAGCAATGTGCAGGGAAACACTGAGTTGAAGAACTGTTATGTCGATAACCTCGACCTGCGATATGAGTGGTATCCATCCCGTGGAGAGCTCATTTCGCTGGCAGTCTTCTACAAGCACTTCGATTCTCCTATCGAGTGGACCTATACGGTGGCTGGTGGCACTGACTTGATTTACTCTTACAAGAATGCAAAGAGTGCCAACAACTATGGTGTGGAGCTGGATATCAGAAAGAATCTCGGATTCATAGGATTGAAGGATTTCAGTTGGTCGTTTAACGGTGCCCTCATCAAGAGCAAGGTTCAGTTTGAGAAGGGAGCGAAGGAAGAAGACAGACCGATGCAGGGTCAGTCGCCATACCTTATCAACACCGGCATCTTCTATAAGAATGAGCCATTAAAGATGGATATCGCCCTGCTCTACAACCGCATAGGCAAGCGAATCATCGGTGTGGGCAGAAGCGAGGGGAGCACAGGCGATGACTCCAATTCCCGAGTGCCTCACAGCTACGAGATGCCTCGCAACACCATCGATTTCTCGCTGGCTAAGAAATTCGGCGAACATCTGGAACTGAAGCTCAACGTAAGAGATCTTCTTGCTGAAAAGATATATTACAAGCAGTTTGCTGATGTAACGTATAGCGACGGAAGCAAGAAGGAAGTAGAAGAAATAGCAAGATGCTACAAGCCGGGTAGAAACATCGGTTTGCAGGCAATCTATAAATTTTAGAGACTATCCGTAGAATTTCAAGAAAGATAATAATAGATGTTTGTTTAATAAAACAGGAAACAATGATGAACAAGATGTATTTTTTAGGATGCATGGGCATCCTCGCAGCATCTGCCATGTTGAGCAGCTGCAGCAGTGACAATGACGATCCAACTCCTTCTCCAAATCCTGGATCAGAAGTAGTTTACAAGTGGACAACCAATGGCGGCTTGAAGGCTTGCGACCACATCCTCTTCGGAACAGATGACAAGGAAAACGCCAACGGAACACAGATTGGCAACGGCGACCAGGAATTCGTTTTCACAGGCAAGCAGACTTTGAAGAAAGGCACTTATCTCCTCAAGGGATGGGTATATATTGCAGATGGTGCTGAGCTTACCATCGAACCGGGAACGATTATCAAGGGCGACAAGCAAACCAAGGCGGCACTCATCGCAGAGCGTGGCGGCAAGCTCATCGCCAAGGGTACAGCCACAGAGCCTATCGTCTTTACATCTGAAGAGGCTGCCGGTAGCAGAAAGCCTGGCGACTGGGGCGGCATCATTCTCTGCGGTAAGGCAAAGAACAACCAGACTGAACAGCAGATAGAAGGTGGGCCTCGTACCAAGCATGGTGGCGCAGATGATGCAGATAATTCTGGTACTTTAAGCTATGTACGCATCGAGTTTGCCGGTTATCCATTCCAGAAGGATAAGGAGATTAATGGTTTGACTCTCGGTTCTGTAGGTTCAGGCACAGAGATTGACCACGTTCAGGTATCTTATTCCAATGATGATTCCTTCGAGTGGTTTGGCGGTACAGTAAACTGCAAGTATCTCGTAGCCTACAAGGGCTGGGATGATGATTTCGATACAGATAACGGTTTCTCAGGAAAGGTGCAGTATGGTCTTTCTCTGCGCGACAGCAAGATAGCCGACACCTCTCAGAGCAACGGTTTCGAGAGCGACAACTGCGCCGATGGTGCTACCGTAGATCCTCGTACCAAGGCAACCTTCTCTAACATCACCTTTGTAGGTCCTAAGGTATTGGATGATAAGTTCCAGAACACCACAGATTATATTACTGCCGGAGCATACAATCCAAACAACGGTTCAGCTCTCGGCAAGTTCCAGTCAGCCATGCAGATTCGCCGTTCTTCTAACCTAAACTGCATCAACTCAGTAGCCTTAGGCTGGCCTATCGGTTTGATTGTTGATGGTGAGAAGGGTGAAACCGTGAAGAATGCCAAGGAAGGCAAATTCAAGCTTCAGAATGTATATTTCGCAGGTATGGATGCCGTTGGTACTGATGCCAACAAGAAGTATGAGGATTACCTCTATGATGCAGCCAACAAGAAGGATCTCGACAAGAATCAGAAGTCATACAGCAATACCTTCTTCTTCTCAGAGCCAAGCAACAAGTATTTTGACAGTTGGGCTTCATTGGTTGGCGCAGACGGTTATACTCCTATCGCCGGCAGTCCGTTGCTTGGAGCCGCAAGTTTCGCCGGCTGGACAGGTTTCGACACCGTAACCTACATCGGAGCCTTCGATGGCAGCAACAACTGGATGAGCGGTTGGACCAACTTTGACCCTCAGAATGCAAAGTACTAGAAAAAGATTAGTACCGGAATAAGAATTAGAATCGCTAATTTCTATTTTGACTATAAGGCTTTCTTTTATTGGAGCATGGCGCAGTGATTTGCACCATGCTTTTTTTGTTGGGTTATGGAGGGAAACGTTGATGTCCTGAAACAGGACTTCAACCTTCATTTATCTTAATCCATGAACTTTATCATGTCCTGGCGTCTTGGCTTTGCCTCCGGCGATTCGTCAGGATAACCCAGGGCGATGCAGTAGAGCAGCTTATAATTCTTAGAGAATGCCATGCGGTCGAGGTAAGGCTTGGCCGACGGAGAATCCAGTATCCAACGGGCAGAACTGCCCAGGCAGCAGGAACCGATGCCCCTTGAGCATGCTGCAAGAATGATGTTCTCGCCAAGCAAACCGCAATCAATCTGCGCCATATCATAAGTAGTATCGTAGGCGATGCAAACCACGCATGGAGCATTCACAAAGATGTTCTTGAAGCCCTTGCGCTCTGCTATCTTAGGATTATCCTTTACCACGGCTTGGGTGATTGAATCGATGAGAGCAGGAGAATCTATCACTCTGATTTCGTACGACTGCAGGTTCTGCCCGTTTGGCGCATGAATGCCGCATTTCAGAATCTCGTTCAGGGTATCGCGGCTGATGACGGAATCCTTGTAAGCACGGATGCTTCTGCGACTCATCATCAAATCGGTTACCACACTTGCAGAGTCAACGCTGGTCATTGCCTCCGGCTGTCTGTTCTCATTGCAGGCAGTCAACATCAGTGCAGCTGCCAATCCTAAAAATATCTTCTTCATATTATTCACTGTATGATTAAACTTCATATTATTCATTGTATGATTAAACCTATATTTCAATTAGTATATACCCATGTAGCACTATTAGTATTTATCCATGTAGCGTTATTAGTACATACCGTGCAAAGATAGCAACAAACATTGATATCCAAGAAGATACGTTATGATTTTTAAGAGTTTTTATCGGTCTCTCTGCCATTCTTTTAACAAGTATATATCATAGCCAAACATTTTCCACCTATTTTGCTAGAATTTCCCAAAAACTTCGTATCTTTGCAATGGCTTTATACAAGATAAGCTGTTTATAAAATCATCATACGTAGAATTATGGAAAGAAAAAGTTATTCTATAGATATAAATCGCATTGCACAATATGCCATGTATGCATATTGCATTTTCGCATTGTTTTCGCTGGCATTTTCTGTTTGCAGACAAGCGGGCTTATCCTTCAGAACAAGTCCCATCCTGATTCCAATAAGTCCCATCCTGGTTACCATCAAGCAACTGGTCTTGCAGCTCGCCCCTATAGCTTTATGGGGAATATTCCGCTACACGCTACCGGCAGGCGTAAAATTGCTACGACGCTGCAGCGAGTTGATGGTACTTTACTATGTGCTCTCATTCATCCTGGGCCAATGCTTCAATCTTCATCTCGTAACGATGATGCAGAACGGACAGATAACGCCCACGGCAACTATTCTTACCTGGATACAAAGCTCTATGGGATTGATTTCCGTCATCGCCTCCCTGATAGCCGGCTGCCATCTGTACAGCAAGCACAGAGGTAACATGCGCAAACTGGGCTTAGCCCTTATCCTGGTTTTCATGGTATGGCTGATATGCTCGAATCTACTCCCTGTAGCAGTGTTTTACCTGGCAGACAACACCCAGCAGACAGCCTTCACCAGCGTGAATATCATCAGTATGATAACAACGACATCGGCATATATATACGCTTACTACATGATGTATCGGGCGATAAACGACTGAAAAAAGTTATAAAAAACTCCGTTTCTGAGTTTTCAAGACATCAGGAACGGAGTTCAAACATTAATCCTCGAACAATTTATGAAATTCAACGGTATCCATAAATTGATAATTTGGATTATTTCCTACATTTCTTCTAAGCCTATTTAAATTGGAAGGAGTTGCAGCTTTCTTTGTCAGCAAAACATAGAAACTGTTATCAAAAGAATAGTTAGAAGTAACCATTGCCTTTGATTCACTAACCTTTTTTGCTATCTCCTTTGAATCCAAATTCCTGGTATTGCTTAGTCGAAATTTTGCATCGGCCAAAAGTAATCTCTTATCATTCACATGCAATAGCATATCTGCAGAAGATTTCTTATCAGCATGATGTTTTTGAGAAAT
>ERZ809201.963-NODE-963-length-11425-cov-4.128848_pt1 | contig 11425 bp, 10 predicted proteins | sample MGYA00520516_ERZ809201 | MGnify/ENA primary metagenome ERZ809201 (study PRJEB31570, sample SAMEA3213006) | Homo sapiens | biome: human-gut; feature: human gut; material: fecal | place: Sweden | collected 2011 ... | reverse complement strand
GGAGAGCCTTGCGTCCGATGAAAAGATCGCGGCCATCATGCAGTATCTTTCCCAGCACCCGACGGAAACTGTCTCCATCGACGATCTGGCCGCCCGGTTCTATATCAGCAAGTACCACATGATGCGCCGCTTCCGCGCCGAGACGGGCTATACTGTCCACGCCTATCTGACGGGCAAGCGCCTCGCTCTCGCGCGTGAGCAGATTGCCGCTGGAACCCCCATTCTGCAGGCAGCCAGCGCCTGCGGCTTCGGGGATTATTCCACATTCTGCCGCGCTTACCGCCGCCAGTTCGGCCAGCCGCCCAGCAGTGCCAGGCAGGATGCCGCAGAAACGCTGAAAACACGAAAAAAGGCTTGACACCGGGGAAACAATATGCTATGATTCTAAGGCTGAATTTGTCAGAGTGCCTGCGGGTGTAGCACAACGGCCAGGGCACCAGCCTTCCAAGCTGGGGACGCGGGTTCGATTCCCGTCACCCGCTCCATTATGCGCCAGTAGCTCAGCTGGATAGAGCAACTGCCTTCTAAGCAGTAGGTCGCGGGTTCGAGTCCCTCCTGGCGTACCAATTCAGCCGGGCAGCTAAAAAAAGAAAATTTCATATGGTGGGTGTAGCGTAGTTGGTTAACGCGTCAGATTGTGGCTCTGAAGACCGAGGGTTCGAGTCCCTTCACTCACCCCATTTTCTTTTTTTATGCAGGATTCTGCCGATACGCGCACGGGGATGTCGCCAAGCGGTAAGGCACAGGACTTTGACTCCTGTATGCGTAGGTTCGAATCCTGCCATCCCTGCCATATGACCCGCTAGCTCAGCAGGCAGAGCACCTGCCTTTTAAGCAGGGTGTCCGGAGTTCGAATCTCCGGCGGGTCACCATGTGAAAACACCACTGCAATCCGAACCCGCTTGGGTTGGACACAGTGGTGCTTTTCTTATTTTCTCTGTGTTTTCAGTACGTTTACGCCTTGCTTGGCGCAAAGCATCTTGGACGTGAAACTGGAAAACGCTTAAAATCAGACTGCAAAACGTGAAAAGTCCAGAAAACGAACTATGCAGTCCGGCTTATTTCTTCTCGGTTTGCTTGGAGTTTTCGTAGTATTCCTGCTCTTTCTTCGTAGGCGTCTTGTATCCATTCTTCACGTGTGGACGGGTCTCATTATAAAATTTGATATATTCTGCGATCGCCGCTCTGAGTTCCTGCTCAGAGCGGTATTTTGTTCGGTAAAGCTCTTCCCGTTTCATTGAGGCAAAGAACGACTCCATGACAGAATTATCATATGGGACATGCGCACGGGAAAACGACTGCGTTACACCAAGGGATTGCAGATAAGCGCAGAAAGCGTTTGAGCGGTAGTTGCTGCCGCGGTCTGTGTGAAACAGTATTGGAAGCTGCGGTTGACGCTGCTCATACGCAAGCTTAAACGTGCTTTTTACAAGCTGTGTGCTGTTTTTCAGACCGATCCGGAAACCAACCACCATGCGTGCATACAAGTCAATAATCACGCATATGTAAAGTTCCTTTTCCTCGTAGCGGAAACAGGTTACATCACTGACCCAGATCTCATTCGGTCGCGTTGCGGTAAACTGCTGGTTGAGATAATTCTTGCACCGTTTGGTCTCCTTATCATACTGTTTCTTCGCGCCCTGACGGATACTGCTCAACCCCATATCCTGCATCAACTCACGCACCATTTGTTCACTGGCGCGGCAGCCTTGCTCTTTCAAAACAGCGGCGATTTTACCAGCACCGTAGATCTGGCGGCCGTCATCGTAGACTGTTTGAATTTTCTGGCGAAGCTCTTCCCGGCGCTTGTCATACCATGCACAACCGCGTTTGCTGCGCAGCAGATAATTATAAAAAGTGCCCCGCGGTACGCACAGTGCATCGCAGAGCATATGAACGCTATATTGGCCGTGCAGATCATCGAGCGCGTGCAGCCGATTTTCCAGTGGCGCGGTCGCGGTGCAGGGCGCTTTTTGCAGGATGTCAATGATGCCTTTCAATCGGTTCACCTTGTTCTCCAAGCTGCGATATTCACGCGGTGTGAAACTTGTTTTCTTTTCAGAATTTTTAGTTCGTTCATCGGCAATCCACGCATAAATCGTGCTGCGCGGAATCCCCGTTTCAGTGACAAGCAGAGAAACGCTTTTGCCATTTTTGTAGGCGGTGATGATATTTTGTTTTTCTTCTAAAGTGTGTTTGCTGTTCATAAGATCAGCTCCTTTCGGAGGATAAGTATAGCAGATGGCGGCGTAATTCTGAACGCTTTATTTGCGGGCGAATCCAATAGAAGGAAAACGAAATATGTTATAATATCACTTACAGAAAACTGCACTGGAGGGGAATACCATGACTGATCGAGAAGAATTCTGCGCTTTGCTTTACGGTACATTTTATGAATCGATTTCAGATTCCGCAATCATCAGACAGCAGCACGAAAAAATCCGCACATGGGTTCAAAATAATATACCATCAAGATTGTATCGTTATCGGGCTGTAAACGAGCATACTTTTGACGCGCTCCGAAAGGATGAAATATGGGGCAGTTCCATTTTTTCATTTAATGATCCGTTTGAATGTATGCCCCATTATGATCCGGAACGTGCGAAGGAGCTGTTAAAAAGGGAAATGGATATAGGGAGGATCGCAGAAAAATACCGCGCATATAAAAATGGAGGTAGCGTGCCAGCTCTTCAAAGCATATTCTCAGAAGAACAGCTTCAATGGCTTTTTTCAGTTCTCCCGGAAGACATTCAACCTGAGACACTCGAGAACCCTTTTTCGCTATTCCGTGAAAATGCACTGCGTTTATTAGAATGTTGTCAGGATGAATTTGAAAAGGTATTTTATCGGACTTTGATTGATGAGCAGAAGCAGAGAAGCATTGCCTGCTTTACAGAGTCAAATGACAATTCGGCAATGTGGGGACATTACGCGGACAGCCATCGGGGCTTTTGCATAGAGTATGATTTTCAAAAAATTTTAACAGCCTGTTCTGAAAAGTGTGCGGACGTTCAGCACTGTACCAGTCTGATGATGTCCCCTGCAATTGCGCCCGTGATATATACGGATGTACGGTATGATGCATCCCAGATCATCCTGCCGCTGCTGCTTTCTCGTATGGCGGATTTGGCGCATACTGCAATCAAACCATTTTATGAAGACCTTTTGGTAATTGTAAAGAGCCTGCTTACAAAATCGTCGGTTTGGAGCTACGAAAACGAGTGGCGAATGATTTCTATGTTACCGGATAATACGCTTTTCTGCCGAATCTATAGCCTGAAACCGACATCTGTTTATATAGGGGTGCGAACAGACGAGGAGGCAGCGAATACACTTTATCAAATATGCTGTGAAAAAGATATCCCGTGCTATAAGATGGTACCCGCATACCTGAGCGGCAGCTTTTCCATAAGACCAGTTGAATATGAAGTGCATATTGAGGTAACGAATCGACTAAAGCAAAAGAATATGCTATAATATAGAAAAAAGGAACGGAGAAGAGGACATGGCACGGGATGATCGAATCCAGCTTTTTGAAAACAAGCGCATCCGCACTGCATGGGATGCAGAAAAAGAAGAATGGTTCTTTTCTATCGTCGATGTGGTGGCTGTACTGACTGATCAGCCAGATCAGCGGCACGCGGCGAAATATTGGAGTGTGCTGAAGACCCGACTGAAAAAAGAAGGCAGTGAGTTGACTACAAAATGTAGTCAACTGAAAATGCGTTCGGCAGACGGGAAAAGCTACAACACCGATGTAGCCGACACGGAACAGCTCCTTCGCATCATCCAGTCTATTCCCTCTCCCAAAGCCGAGCCGTTCAAACTCTGGCTGGCGCAGGTCGGCCGGGAGCGGATCGAGGAAACCATCGACCCGGAGCTGACCATTGACCGGGCTTTGGAAACCTATCTCAAGAAGGGATACAGCCGCGGATGGATCAACCAGCGCTTGCAAGCGATTCAGGTGCGAAAGGAATTGACTGACGAATGGGATGCACGCGGCGTTCAAAAAGGTGTGGCATACGCGATTCTGACCGACGAGATCACAAAAGCGTGGTCCGGCATGAACACGCGGCAGTATAAGAATCTCAAGGGCTTGAAGAAAGAAAATCTGCGCGACAACATGACGACGCTGGAGTTGGTCCTCAATATGCTGGCCGAAGCCACAACAACAGAGATTTCCAAGCAGAAAGCGCCGGAAGGTTTGCGGGAAAACGTCGAGGTTGCACGCTCCGGCGGTAAGGTCGCGGGCGATGCTCGGAAAGCAATCGAACAGCAGACCGGCGTGCCAGTTATTACATCAAAAAACGCCGCGCAGCTCAATCAGGTCGTGAGCAATCTGATTGAAGCGACTAGCGAGATTCCGGACAAAAACAAACCGAAAGAGTAAATTACAGAAATCAAACGCTGTGATGTGTTCATGATTGCCGAACACTATAGATGAAATGGCGAAAAAGCCAGTCGTCTCAAGGGGTTCGGCAATTTTTTATTCTCAAAATTTTTAGAACGTAGCATGGATGAAATCGCGGATGGCAGGGGTTTTGAACCTCTGTTTTTCCATATTCAAGGGGAATTTAGCTGCCAGCGCCCTTTTTCGGCGGCTGGTCAGAGCTGAAATCAGAAGAAATCGAAGGAAAATCTTTCACAAAGTTATGGGTGTCGGATTGTTGGTTTTCACGAACCAATGACCGGCACCCTTTTTGTTTACCCGGACGCCCAAATAGGGCGCTGAGATTGGAGGAAACCATGAACAAAGAAAAAGCAATGCAGAAAGAGCAGTTTCTGCGGGAAACGGAACGGCAGCTCTGTATGGCACAGGTGGAGTCAAAGCTGGAAGCGGACGATCTGATTCACGCTTTGTGGAACGGGAAAGCACTCTGCACGGTCGATGCAAACGGTACAGTCCGCTTCTCTCCTGCTGATATCCGGGGTGCGGACGAAGACCGGCAGCTTCAGACAGTCACGCAGACCGTCGCGCAGGTCAAAGAGTATCTGCGAATCTTGGAGCGAGCGCCGACGCTCAAAGCAATCGATCTGGACGAGGATTATAAAATCCTCGCAGAGTTTGACGATATCGTGCTGGCGGGACGGATGAGCAAAAACGGCGCCAGATTTGTGACGTGGGAATATGACTTTGACCGCCGCGGCGTTCACGCCGGTCACTATTTTATGCAGCTTTATGAAAGCGCGAAGCAGGACTTCGCCGTTCGCGCGGGGCTGGTCAACCGTCAGCGCCTCTTTTCAGACGAACAGCTTGCCATGATCCGGGATGCCTGTGAGTTTGCGCTGGAGGATGACGTGAAACTTTCATATGCGGAGGAAAAGCTGCTGCGCAGCGTGCAGGAGCAGATCGGGCAGCTTCTGCCAGATCAGGAGCAGGAACAACAGCCCACGATGGAACAGACAATGTAATACTTTGCAGAAAGCCGGGACTTTTCGAGAGTCCCGGCTTTTTTGCGTTTAGGAGGGATTCAAATTGGAACGTACAAAAGACTACTGGAAACCGCGCTTTCACGCACCGCCGCTGCGGTCGCACCCGGACCCGCCGCCTGTCATCCAGTGCAGCTGGTATCCGCACGAAGGTCAGTGTCCGTATCTGCGGTTGGCGCTGGTCTGCTGGCGCGGAAACGGTGAATGCACATTTACGGATATGCAGAAAATCGAGAATCGAGGTGAAAAACTTGTTTGAAGCAACGCTGAAGAATCGCCACCAGCCGGAGCTTGGAACACTGACGGTCACATTTCCAATCCCGGAGGAACGGTATGAGAACGTAATCTTTGCTTTGAAAAACCTCCAAATTGGAGATGAGAGAAAGCAGGACTGCTGCATCGACAGCATTCACGCGACGAATTGCCCCGCCCTATTATAAAAGATACACACATACACATTTTTGCTCTCGACGAAAATCGCCGTATCCAGTATAATGGATATAACATATGAGGTTATATTCTAAAAAGCAGCACAGATAGGGGAGAAATATATGCCCGCACAAAAGAAATTCAGAGACAGTATTCATGCCAAAGGGACCGAAATCGCAGTCCTTTCTACCGGCGATAACAACGACTATATTTCACTGACGGATATTGCACGTTACAAAAGTGATGCGCCGGATGACGTGATAAAAAACTGGATGCGCAACCGCGATACGATTGAGTTTCTTGGCCTATGGGAGCAGCTCAACAACCTGGATTTCAAACCCGTCGAATTCGACGGGTTTAGAACACAGGCTGGCTCAAATGCTTTTACCATGTCTCCAAAGAAATGGATCGAAGCAACCGGTGCAATCGGAATCGTTTCTAAAGCGGGGCGCTATGGTGGAACATTTGCACAAAAGGATATCGCATTTGAATTTGCCTCGTGGATCTCAGCCGAGTTCAAACTGTATATTATCAAGGATTATCAGCGGCTGAAAAATGACGAGAACAGCCGTCTCGCGCTGGGTTGGAACCTCAACCGGACGCTGGCAAAGATCAATTACCGGGTACACACCGACGCGATCAAAGATATGCTGATCCCGCCGGACGTGACGCCGCAGCGGCAGAGTTATACATACGCCAACGAAGCGGATGTGCTGAACGTTGCGCTGTTTGGAATCACGGCAAAAGAATGGCGGCAAGCGCATTTGGACTCCAAGGGCAACATCCGAGATGAAGCCAGCCTGCAGCAACTGATCGTGCTTGCAAATCTGGAGAGCATCAACGCCGAACTGATTCGCCAGGGCGTACCGCAAAGCGGACGGCTCCTGCGGTTAAATGCCAGTGCCAAACAGATGATGCAGTCGCTCACGAACGACCATCGAATCGAGGCATTCAAGGAATACGGCACACTGCCGCATGAGTCTGAATAAGAAGTCAGACAGGAAAAGAAACAGAGCGAAGAAACGACATTGACGCCGTTTTTTCGCTCTTTCTGTTTACTGATTATAAAATACAGCCTGCTGCCATCGGGCGATATTCAAAAGCGCTGTTGTCCGTGCATTGATACCCATAAGCTCCCGCTGGGTCTGCCGGTTCGACTGGCACATGGGCATCAGAAAATTCACAGCCTTTCGGATCTGCTGAAGATCAGAGGAAGTGAGAGCATTCTGATGCAGATGCTCCAAAACACGGCTGTAGGCGTCCTTCAGAGATGTGGACACGGCCGGCTGAAAGAAATAGGTTGAGATCAGGCCGCCGATCAGGGCGGCTTCGTTATCGGTGTACTGCATGATTGCTCCTCCCTCGCAAGAATCAAACGAACGTGGCAATCATACCACAAAATATTGTAGCAGGCTATTCGCAAAACGACGAAATATACGATGCGCGGCAGCGCGGAAAGGAGAAGCTATGAACATCAGAAAACCTGTGGATTACGGTGCGATGTACCGAGAATTGAGCGCAATTCTCGCGCAGAATCTTCCGCAGATGGACGAAATCTACGCCATCGGCAAGACTATCAGTCAGCGTCCGGAGAAAGGAACGGCGGTCATGGCCGCAGAATTTTTGCAGGCGAATTTCCCTGACCGCACAGGCTTTTCCCCACGCAACGTGCGCCGGATGCGTGATTTCTATCGGATTTATGAAAATGACCAAACGCGCCTCCGGCTGGCAAGAAAAATCGGCTGGACGCTGAACGTGGTCATCATGGAGGCGGAGCTGACAAGAGATGCGCGAAAATGGTATCTGGAGCAGGCGCTATGCCGCGGCTGGTCAAAAACGCAGCTACTGAACGCCATACACAGTGGCGCAGATTCCATGAAGTATTTAGAACAGTTCGACTCGCCCGAGAAGCAGGTCGATCAGGTTGCAGTGGAAAATCCCGCTTTCATCGTAGAAGTTATGCGGAATGTCCATCCGAACAACGATCTTTTTGAAAAAATCCTTGGTGAGAAGCAGAGAATCAAGCTCCGACGCAGTCTTTTGCTCCGTGTCCATTCGGAATGCGGACTGAATATAGATTTTCCGGTCAGCATCATTGACAACAAAGTCGATCTCCTTTTGCGTATTGGCACCCTTTGTTCGGTCGGTTACAACACCGACATCGACCGAGTAGCCGCGCCGCAAAAGCTCGTTGTAGATCAGGTTTTCCATGATATGACCGGGATCATACTGCCGGTAATTCAGGCGCGCATTCCGAAGACCGATATCTGTATAGTAATACTTATTCGGATAGTTGAAATATGTTTTGCCTTTGACATCATATCGTTTTGCTACGGAAATCAGAAACGAATCGACAATATCCTGCACATAGTTAGAAACAAGCGCGGGATTGACCTTCTCGTTTTTCATGCTGGCGATAGCGTTTGCGATGTTCGTTGGATTCGTCAGGGAGCTGATCTGAGAGGCAAGGAAATTGAGAATATCATTCAGAATATCCTCACGCTCGATGCCATTTCGCTCAACAATATCTTTTACATACAATTCCGTGTAAAGCGAGGACAAATAATCCTTTTTATCCTTATCATCCTGCATAGAAAGCAGCCGGGGCATACCGCCGTACAGCATATAAGTGTCCAGCGCTTTCTGCTCATCCCCGCCAACAAACGAGTAATACTCCTCAAAGCAAAGCGGAAATACATGGATCTGCGTTGCGCGCCCGCGGAACTCTGTTGCAATATCCTTGGACAACCCTTTGGAGTTGCTGCCGGTGACATAGACATCCAGATTTTTGTAAGCCTTCAGCTCATTGAGCATATCATAGATCGTGACCTCGATCCCACCGTTTTCCTGATCTATGACTTTAGCGGTGAGCTGAACTTCGTCAATGAACAGATAGAGCTTTTTATCCTGCTGTCCAAGCACCAACTGCTCCACGTACTCACAGAGCGTAATGGGGTTACGGTATTTATAATACCGCCGCTGATCCAGTTCGATTTTAATGATTTGCGTGGCATCCGTGCCGTGATTGCGGAGATATTCGTCAAACAGCTCAAAAAGCAGCACCGATTTTCCGCATCTGCGGATGCCGGTAATGACTTTAATCTCGCCATTCCACATATTACGAATGAGCCGGTCCAGATAATAGTTGCGTTGAATCATATCTTTTACCTCGAACTTGCGACGTATACGTCGCTACTTCTAGGATAGTATACCACGCAGGGAAGATTTTATCAAGGCTAGAGGCTATTGTGACAATACAATTAAAATTTCGGCTGTAGCAAGTGAGTTTTTGTGAAAAATGTAAAAGTCTGTTGATAAAAGGCACACCTCTATGCTATAATGAAACCACACACAAAAGGAATATCATAGGAAGGGGAACATTTTATCATGGACGAAAAAAGCATGCAATTCGCGAATTTTAACATCACATTTGGCGAAAACGATGCTCCTATGCTCAAACATTTTTCTGATATTATTTTCCCGGCCTTTTCTGGCGATTATATCAGAGGTAAGAGAGACAGCGTACCAAGATATTTTTTTGCAGGCGTAGAAATTAAAGAAGTAGATAACGAATATGTAATGGTAGGCAATTTTATCAAAGAAACGCAGTACAAAGTTGTTACTACCGTTCAGGAAGGCGTATTAGCGTCTACACCAGCGGACGTTCCGACAGCTCCATATTCCAGATTTATTGTGTTTTTAAAGAATCATCGGATGGTTCTTGTCCGAAATGAAACTGCGAGTCCTGATACAAGGAGCTTTCAGTCAACGGTGCGGGATATTTTAAACCAATACGTCCGAAATGCCAATCGGGAGAGATCAGAACGCGGCAAATTGCCGATAGCAATTGCCAATATCGTAGATATTCCATTGAAGGACAGTATTGCAGATGTCTTGAAGAATGTCAACAAGGTGAGTTGGTTTAAGCTCAGATTTTTCCCACTAAACAATGATTTAGATCCAGGACCATTGACGCAACATATCCGCGAAGACATGAAAAAAGTCGGGAGCAAGACAACAAATATTGTGTTTAACTCTCCAAATTCTAAAGACGGAATTTCAAAGATGATTGCAGAGAGTAGCGGACTGGCGGTAGCGTCATTACAGATTGTTGATAATACTGGTGAGAAGCGGCGCGTCAAGGAAGGCAGCTTTTCATCGACCATAAAGATTGAATATGAAGGGAATATCCGCCCGAATGGAGATGAGTATCTCATCATCCAAGCGAAAAAGGATGGAATTATCAGTAACGTTAGTCCGGAAAATGAACGACTCTACGAACAAGAAAAGGAGCATTTGAAAGCGCTGATGAGCTAGTGTAATAATGGCTGGAGGGCGTGAATAATGGAAGACGGATTTGATTATCAAACTGCCATAGAAGAATTTCAAGACGAGAGACCAGTTTGGAAACAAATATGGGCTGCAATTATAACAGAATTCACACCAGACAAAAAGAACTGGTTTGGAGCAGCCTTTTCATTTGTGCTGGCGTTGATTCTCACAATTATAATTGCTCGATCAGAAGAAACTGTTTCTTTGGCTGGAAAAATTTGCGGCATTCTCTTGGATGTTGAAATCGCGCTTTTTGGATGTGTTTTCGCGGTATATTCGATATTGCTAGCATTTCTCAGTGATGAGTATGTGAAGAAACTTCTTGAAATTGATTATTATAGGCAAACAAACTATCTGAGAAAGAGTACGAAATACTACGAAGCCGCACTGTTTATCTACTTTGTCGCAATTGGCATATCATTGGTCTACAAGTTGACTATTGAATGTATGCCGCAAAATTTTGCATTAATAAATTCTGAATTAGCAAATGAAATTGTGGCGGGAGTACTGCTGTTCCCATACTTCGCATATTCACTTAGAACGATATATGAACTTAAAAGCATAGTGGGAAATACTTTGCTTTTATTCCGTGCCAGCATTCAGTATAAAATAATAGCGTTTGTGAAAGAAGACAAGGAAGAAAAGCGAAAGGCAGAAGAAGGAGTTGGGATAAAATAATGCCCAATACCGTTGATCCATAGTGTTCAGTTCACACAAGAAGAAAAGACACGCAGATGCGTGTCTTTTCTTCTTGCTGGAGAGCGGTCTGCTGCGCAGACCGTACCGCCTGCGGGCGGGAATTGAACGTGAAAGAAACCCCTGATGGGTTTCTTTCACACTATCTTCCTTTCCGAAAACACAGATTTCTGCATTCATCTATAGTGTAGTGAAAACACAAGTAAGCTGAACACTATGGATCAATTGGCGAAATAGACAGTTGTTCCATAGTGTTTTCAGCTTTTCAAGACCGAAAATTTTCTGAAAACTCCATGGCTCAATGAACGCTTTGCAGAGGCTCAAACAGGGTTTGAACCTCTGCTTTTCTATATTCAAGGGAAATTTTACGGCCAGCGCCCTTTTTCGGCGGCTGGTCAGAGCTGAAATCAGAAGAAATCGAAGAAAAATCTTTCACAAAGTTATGGGCGCTGGATTGTTGGTTTTCACGAACCAAGTCCAGCGCCTGATATGCTCCCCATAGAGTAGACAAGCAGAAAGTAAAAATCTGCAACTACTT
>ERZ809201.950-NODE-950-length-11546-cov-3.287355_pt1 | contig 11546 bp, 15 predicted proteins | sample MGYA00520516_ERZ809201 | MGnify/ENA primary metagenome ERZ809201 (study PRJEB31570, sample SAMEA3213006) | Homo sapiens | biome: human-gut; feature: human gut; material: fecal | place: Sweden | collected 2011 ... | reverse complement strand
AAAACATTATTGTTGACTAAATCATCAGAAGACTTTAATTGGTGTATCTAATATTTTAAACAGTTCTATTAAGGCTCTTCTACACTCCTTCACTTCATATGCTTTCAAGTAATCATGAAACATGTTTCTTCTTTTTCCAAAAATCCCCGCATCTTCAGCGTATAAACAGAATACGATTCTCACGCAAAGTGCATTCAAGCTCTTCAACTTATGCTCTCTCCGTGTTTTCTGTTCTTCTGTCTCCTTCTCTTTTGGATTGATTTCTGGAATCCGGTACTGTTTTAAAAACGCATCGTATAAAAGGCCTACAATATCCCCTGCCTGAATTGAAATTTCCATTTCATGTGAAATTTTCTGAACATCCTTTTTTACCATAAATTCCAACAATGAATACTTGTTCCGCAGATCCTCCAGGACAATTTTTGTCGGTTCCGGCTGCTTCTGATTCATATCGTAAATCCATATTTCAGAAAAATTACTAGTTACAATCCACCGCGCTCGTTCATCAAAAGTCAACTTACTGTTATATCTATCTGCCTGTTCAAATGGTGTTAGATCCACATCTCCGGAATTCCGGATTTTTTGATCTAGTGACTTTCCAATGCTCTTCTGCTCAATAATAACTCTAGTCTCCGGTATATATACATCAATTCTTTTTGTATGGCCGTCAATTACAACCTTCTTTTCAAAATTCAATCGTTCTGTCACATTCTCCATGCCGAGAACATTGCTCAATAAGTCAATCCAAAACGAACGGCCATCTTCATCTTCCTTTCCTTTTCCATTCCACCTATTCGCAAACTGCCTTGCTGCTTCTCTCTGTTCTGTATCAGTCATTCGTCTTTTTCTCCTTTTTCTCGTATTCTCTAAACAGGTTATCTAACGTCTGTCTGCAAATTCCCAATTCTTTTGCTACCTGTGATTTTGTTGTTTGCCGCGTCATATAGCGATTATAATATTCCCCAATATTGGGAATCACAATTTTCTTTCTTCCTCGATACTTTCCTGCCCGTTTGGCTATAGCAATTCCTTCTCTCTGCCTTTCCAAAATCATTTCTCTCTCAAATTCTGCAATGGCTGCCAGAACGGTCATTTGAAGTCTCCCTGTAGGTGTCGTAGTATCAAGATTTTCTTTGATGCTCACGAAACGTGCCCCTTTTCCTTCAATTATTTTCACGATTTTCAGCAAATCCTCCGTCGATCTTCCAAGCCTAGAAAACTCTTCCACGTAAACAACATCCTCTTCCCGGATGTACTCCAGCATTTCCTGAAGCTGTGGCCGATCCATATTTTTTCCGCTCTTCTTCTCAATAAAATATTTATCTATATTTAAATGCTGCATCGCAACTTTTTGTCTTTCCTCGTTCTGATCCGCGCTTGAAACTCGTATATACGCTATTTTTTGTCCTTTTCCCATATTTCCTCCGATGTCTAATTAGGTTCTAGACATTTATTTACATTTTGTCAAAAAATCAGTTTCAATTTTAAATTAACATATTTTTCTTTCGCTTTCAATGTCTAAATAGAGTACGCTCTATTTAGACATTGAAATTCAAAAAAACACAGGGAAATCCCTGTGTTTTTTTGAATTTTACTCTTCCGGTCGCACATAGCCAAAGGCACACTGGCTACTCGTAATAACCTCAAAAACATTGCCACCGCTCGAAAATCGCAAATCCCTAGTTCGAAAATTGTTCTCCTCCTTCAGTTCGTCAAGCAAAAACCAAATTCTTCCATGTTCATCTGGTCCAAATTCGCTCGGAATCAAATTGGTATCCCCGGGACAATAAGTGTCAGTTCGGTTCGAAACAATCTGCTTTATGTTGGCAGAAAATCGAATCTCATCTCCGATGGCAAACAAAATCCGGACAGCTTCCCCCTGCGAAATTTTTTCGTTGTAATACTTAACTTTTTTCTGATTCATTCCCGTCGAAAGCGCAACCGTGCTGAACCAGGTGCTTCCACAAGCATCAATTTTTCGCTGGTACGCTCCCATCACGTCAACCGCACTCATTGACCCGCATTTTGCCATGTACGTGCCGCCCAATTTGATGAAGATAAGATCGTTCACCGCCTGATCCTGGTCCTTTTCCAAAATCTGGTCACGGACTCGATCGAGGTGCAGTGTTTTTTTAAGTAAGAGCATGTACAGGCGCATCATGTCGCCGAGCGCGGTTGCTTTCGACACCCCCTTTGCTTCAAGGAAACGGGTAAAAATCTCATTCGTTTGATTATCTGTGTAAAGTGAAACATAATTTTCTCGTGCCATGTTTTTGCCTACCTTTCTAATTGTCAATTGACCTTGCGGTACATTTTATTTTTCTTTCATTATACCATGTTTTTTTGTTTTGTCAATCGCTGTACCGCATTATCGACCGACTTTTCTGTAACACCGATGAGTAAAAGAGGGTCTGCTGCACTAAACTAGTGCAGCAGACCCTCTTTTACTCATCGGTGTCTTGTTTTTCTCTTATCCTCCGTAAAAATTTTTGATACATTTCCTCTATTTCCTCTTCTGAAAGAGGTGTAATATCAATCGGATGTGCGTCCCTGTATTCAATTAGCTTAAATACATATACAGCATTCAAAAAATCTAAAAATGCTTCTGAAGGTGTCATTCCAAAATATGTATATCCTTCCGGATAGTCTTCTTCTGGTATCCCCAAAATTCTTCCCATACATCCATCTGCGCTTACATGCAGTGATCCCCAACATCCTCGATACGTCAAAAAGTACGCTGATGGTATTTCACCTACCCCCATTATTGTTTCTCCCTTTTTCTCTATTTTTTACTAATTGTAACACCTATACTTTCTCGTCTCAAGTCGCTTCTTAAAAATTAATTTTATCCGGATGAAAGCAAGTCCCATTTTTTCTTTTCTCACTGAGATTATGAAACTTCTTTGTTTCAAATTAACTAACCTATCGTGGCCAACATCCCGTTTGGAAGGGGGACTGGGGGATGGTAGGTTCGGGTCCCCCAGTGTTTTAAAAAAGAGGAACTGCACATGCAGCTCCTCTTCCTCTTTTTCTTTCCTTATATTTTATCTGTCTGACATTCCCGGAAAAAAAATGCCTTGGTTAAAAACATTTTTTCTTCTTCTTCCTCATCTTCTTTCTTTGGCTTTCTTGTTGTATGTTTCCATATCTGAAACGCGGCGATACTCTTTTCTCCTTTTTTTACCTGTCTACCGACCGCTTTCCAACCAGCATATGTATGAATTTTTTCCGGCTCAAATATTTCTTTTTTCTCCCCGGCTTCATTCTCCACAACAATTTTTCTCCCTGTATTTCCGATTATTCCATGTTCCATTAGATTCATACTTTCTGTAAATATAATCTGTTCGTTTGTCATGTTGCCTCCTTTCCGTGTGGGGAAAAATCCCCACACTTGAAAATTCTGAATTTTGAAGTTAAAGTGTCACCAAATATGCTCGATCTGTAAGTCTTTCAGTCGGCTCTACTTCACTGAAGTTAACCTGCTTAACCATTTCCGACATTTCCCCCATATCCATTTCTTCCTCATACGGCAACAAAATCATTTCATGTACTGATGACGGCAATACAACAAGCTTTTCGATGCCACGTTCTTTTCCAAATTTTTCCAGTGCCTTTCGATTCAGAATCGCCGCCGCACCATTGCTTTTTTTATTTGAAATTACAAAAAACGGGGTTGTCTTTTCCATTTCTTCTGAGTATTTAATATGTAAAAGTTCACACAGAATCTTTGCCATGGGTTCAATTACTGTTTCTGCATTCGTATTCTTTTCTGCTTCTTCCCATGCCTCTTGTAATGATATGCCCGCATATTTCAAAATGTCTTTTGAAACTTTTGTTGAAAAGCATCCATCCTCATCTTCCTTTAGCCGCAGATACATGTAACATTCGATTCCCTCAAGAAAGCAATCTCTTTTCTCAACCTCCTCTTTTCCTTTTTTCTGCAATCCAATAAAAATGTTCTGCTTCATATATGACTTATCAAAAATTCGATTCACATCTAAATCGACATCTTTTTCTTTTTCATAAATTTTTATAATCTTTGACACAATCTCTTCCATTGTTTCATTGTTTTTTTCTGCATTTCTAAAAAGAGAGTCCGTGTAAACAACAGGTACAATATTAGAATCATTGACAATTTCTATTCCCTTTAGGATCACACCGTTTTTCTCTCTATCATACGATTTTGCCATGTATCCTCTCTTCTCCAGCTCTGTAATTATCATTTTTCTATTCATCATCTTTTTTCTCCTATCATTGTGAATTCGTGGTTGATTTTTTCGCACGCCAATGCGCAAAATTGCTCTTTCAAGATTCCGAAGCTCTTTCCGGAGGGGCGCGTTCAAATTTTTCTGAGGTGAATCGTTTCACTGTCTTTCTCCTTTCTGTTATCTCTTTCTGAGTTCCTTGTTCATCCATCGGGTTTGCGTGCATCTTCAAAAACCACTTGCAGAAAGACAGCAAGGGGAAAAGTGGTAACCGCACGTAGCGCAGCGAAGGAGGATTAAGGAACGGCCCTTGCTGTCTTTCTGCAAGTGGTTATGATGCACATAGGCAAACCGATGAACAAGGAATTCAGAAAGAGATGGCTGAAAGGAGATCATGAAATGTTGCACCGAAGAAAAAGGGGTTCCCCCTGGGAACCGATTGGCAAAGGGGATTTTAATTCGTCCTTTTTCTGCCTCATACATTCATTTTCCTTAAGAAAATGAATGTATGAGGCAAGTGGTCGCAGGATTTCGGGGAGACCAACGCCAGAAGTGGCGGTGCTTGGAATGGTATCTAATGTCATTTGTAATATTTCAAAAAATAAAATAATATTATATATTATTTTTACTTGCATTTGTATCCTTTCTTTTGTATAATACATATAGGTTAGCTGAATGCTAACACTCTTTAGAAAGGAAGAAAGGATCATGGCAAGAAGAAAAATCATTGATTCAGATTCATGTAAATTCTCGCTGGATGTATCAGGAGACAACAAAAAGACTCTGGATAACCTTACAGCAAACTATATGCTGAAATATGGCCCCATGATTAATAAAATCATCGGAACATTCTGCAGAATGCCGGATAGCATAAAGAAAGTTATTGTGAAAGCATGTCTTACTGAATATAAAAAACTTACTGTAGAATTGGAAAAAACTCCGGATGGATTTCACAGACAGCCTCTTGAACAGGAAAGAGAATCTTATCTTGACATTCTGAAGCTCATCAATGATGGAATCTATGTTGTTCCAGATGAAGATAGCGCAGATAACACCCTTAAGAAAGTCAAGCTGGCAGATGGTTATTTAATTGTTCCGAACGACTGGATTGTAGTGAATCCTGAAAGAGCGGAAAATTGTCGTTATGCAGCCGTTCTTGAATGTAGAAACTCAGCCAAATATGATATTCCACATTTTATTTATTTGAACAATTACAAACGCGGAAATCAATACACAAATGACATGAAAGAACAGTTTTACTCGCTATGTCGTAAGATTTGGCCGAGATTTTCAGAAATCGAAGAACTGAACAAAAAGAATCAGCCAGTACCAGACCCAGATAATGAAGGTTATTATCTGAACTTAGAAGCATATATGAACGCACCAATTATTGGATTGTTCAGTATTGATGAGCAAGGTGATAATCTTACCGGGAAATATCCGTATGGAGCTATGATTGTAAGAACTGCAAACCAAAGTGAAGAAAAATAAGAAAAAAAGCTGCAAATGTTGGTAGCATTTGCAGCCTGATTACAAATCAAAAAATTTGACTTGTAATATGTTTTAGCAGACTTTATCATATCAAATTTTTCTGATTTTTTCAATCAATTCTTATTTATTCCACACGCAAAACAAGACTGTCTATGGCAAAAAATATCCCTAGGATAATTGCACCCTTTTTCACAGAATTAATTCCTTGAAAAATGTATAAATGACAGTCAAAATATCAACCTTCTGCCACCCTGAATATGTGGCAGAAACAGCTTAAAAGAAAGCGGAGGAATATCCTATTATGTCAAAAACAATCCAAGAACAAATAGCAGAAATGGAAGCTCGTTGCACCCAATTGGAAGAACTGCAGAAACTATTTGAAAAAGCAGTAAAAAACGAGTTTGGAATCGACGCAAAAAAAATTCACAAACTCCTGGAAAATACCAACGACATTTCAACCGATTTTGGTAAAAAAATTGCAACACATTTTGGTCTGAAATCCAACGAAGATTTCACAGATTTTCTTACTGTTTTCTGTACCGAATCCAGTCTTGATTACTTCATTAAAAAGCGTGCAGAAAAAGACGAAGTGTAAGTCATGCATGGGATAGATAACAGCCAATCCGCAGGATCTTGGCTGTTATCGTAAGGGAGCGCAGCTTCCCTTTCATTTCTGATTGGCTCGAAGCCATGAAGAAATGAGCAAAGGTAGATAAAAATTCATGACCGTAGGGAATAATTTTTATCGTAGGGAGTGCAACTCCCTGCTGTTGTGTAATGAAGATATGTGCCAAGGAATGAGCCTGATTTTTTGAAAGCTCTGCTTACAAAAATAATGGCGAATGAGTTGGTACATATCAGAATGGAGCAACAGGCGGAAAAGGTTAGAGCTTCGCTTTGGGAAAACCTGCAAGGTGTTCCCAATGAGAACAAATTACCCCGCAGGGGCAAGGACGCAGGACGCAGGGGAAACTTTGCTTTCCCTAATTTGTATATAGGGAAGTCAGCGGAAAGAAAAAATTTCGTTTTGCTAAAGATCGTATCATCCGGTATGGATTCGCCTGCAGATACACGCCCAATACAGCAGCGCAACATTTATTCTCGCAGCCTTACCTATACCATGTAACTACAACAGAATAATATAAGCGAGGTACATCTCACTATGGAATTAACCAAGTATGGTAGCACAGAAATCCTCGCCCATATCAAGCATGATTTACGACAGCTTCCACAAGGAAAATCATACGGAAATGAATCTGTAGATCCAAAACTGTCAGATAAAAATTATAGCCTGATAGACAGAGGAAAAACATTCAAAGAAGTAAATCAATACCGTAAAGATTTTGAAAGTAAAATTTTTAAGTACAATCGCAAAAATCTGGTTCACGCAGTAGAGCTTGTAATTCAATGCCCAAGTGACTGCCCACCGGAGCAACACGAAGCATTTTTCCAGACAGCATTTGACTGGTACTGTCATACTTATTTACCTGCCGGAAAAGAGTGTGTATTTGTGGCTGAAGTGCATAAGGATGAACATAAATGGATCCAAACGAAAGACGGGCCAAAAGATATATCAAAGGAACATCTCCATATCGCTTATGTACCTGCAGTTCCTGCCGGAAAAAAGCATCCGAATTTCGAGTACAGATTGAATGCAGATGCCTTGACCAAAAAAGCTATCCTTAGAGACATGCACCCATCACTGCAAGCAGCACTTGATAAAGCAGGTATAAAAGCCACTGTATACCAGAAAAAATCCGGTGACGGAAAAACAGTTCCTCTTACTGTAAAACAGCTAAAGGAAATCACAAATAAAACGGGTGTTGTAATCAATCACTCTCTTACAGTAGATGAACTTGCAACTATACTGTCGAAAAATATCGAATTAAGTCAGAAAGTAGATGTACTGACAACTGCCAATGCAGAGCATAAAAACAAACTTTTTCATCTTAACAATATGCTTTCTGAACAGAAACATCAGATTAACAATCTGCAGTCTGAATTAAAATCAAAAACTGACACAGTAACCGCAGATAAAGAGAAAGCCCAACTCCAAGCAAAGCTGCAGGAGAAAGATCTTGAAAATCAGAAATTAAGACAAGCTGCACAGCAGATAATTTCAGAGAAAGACCGGCTGCTTTCCAATGCGCAGAATGTTATTACAGAAAAAGAGCATGAAATACATCTTACTGCTGGAGAAAACCAAAAACTGCAAGGTCAGATTAAAACACTACAGGAAGAGTTGAAACTCAAAGACCTGGAACTGCAACAAGAACGCCAGAAAATCACAGAGCTGGAAACGCAAAAATCTTCTGCCTCTGTCACACCTAAAGAGCATACCTGGGGGACGAATTCCGGATGGGGTTCGACATCCGGATGGGGCAATACAACTAATAAAGAACAAACAGTTGAGGAGGAAAAGTTATGGTAAAAGTAGACAGCTCATTAAAATCCGTACTCAATGCAGAGCATAAAATTGAAAGTATGGTCGAATCATCTACGGATGGTTCGACTGATACCACAGAAAAAGATTTTCAGGAACTATGCAAAATAACGGATCAGGTCACACTATCTGCCATTAAAGCAACTGAAAAATGGGGAAAAGAAGTTCTCCATAATGCAAAAGAAAAAGAATATGTTGAGGAAATAACTTTATGAAAAAAAAATATGGTTTATGGCACACCGTAAAATATTACTACATGGTACCATTTGCAATTTTGGCAATCGTACTGGCATATACCAACGATTATATCTTTGAAATTTCATGTAAATACATGAACCTTACAGAAAGACACCCATTATACCATATCTATAAAATGGCAGTTCCTATCGGACTGGCTGCACTATGGTTCATAATGGTATTTACTATCTGTAGGAATAAACAGTACAGATACCTGACCGGAAGAAACTACCGCACAGATAACAGCAAATATAAAAGAAGTTATCACGAGCTTGTGGAATACTTCCAGGACGCAGAACCGCATAAACTTGATACTTCTGATTTTGAAAAAAAACCTTGGAGAAATGCAAAGGGAATTATTTTCGGAACAGTTAAAGGCAGACTAATTCAGATACCATCAAATTCTGAATGTAATGTCTCCATCTTTGGCCCACCTGGATCAGGAAAAACTAGTGGAATCGCCATTGTGAATGCAATGAGCTTTGAGGGAAGCGTGCTGGCTGTGGATGTTAAAGGTGATTTATTCAGTTATGTATCAAAACATACCAAAAGAAAAATCGTTAGATTCTGTCCGGACAGTCCTACAGCATTAAAAGACAGCGTAAGATTCGACCCGTTCTCCGAAATAGAGCAAATGGATGATACGGATAAAAAACTGTATCTCGAATCCGTTGCAACCGTTCTCATCGCAGATGAGGGCGGATCAGACGGCAACTACTTCTCTACAAGAGCAAGAAAGATGTTTCAAGGTATTACACACTTAATGCTACACAGCAACCCAAATACAAGTTTTCCGGATGTGATACATGCTATTCTTCAGGGTAATGTCTTTGACTGGGTTACGAAAGCCATAGAAAGCGACTGTGAGCCTGCTAAAGAGCTTCTCGCAAGTTTTTATGGAAACTCTGAAAAGAATGTATCATCTGCCTATGATGCACTCACAACCGCGCTGGTACACTTTTCAAATCCAATCTTAGATGAACTGTTATCAAAGAATGGCAACTGCATATCCATTAAGACCTTAGATCATGGAACAGACCTGTATCTGCAGATCAGTCAGGAACACTTGGATGCATATGCACCATTATTTACACTGCTCATTCAAAGTATGAGTACAGCTTTTACCAAAAGGCCAGATAGTTCCACCGGAATAAAGAACAGACCTGTACTTCTGTTGCTGGATGAATTCCCACAGCTCACATTCTCATACAAACTGATAAACTCCAATTTATCTACCCTCCGCAGTAAGTCTGTTATCTGCATGATAATACAGCAGAACTTGTCACAGCTTGAATACAGATACCAGCCAACCGGCGCACGTTCCATTCTAGGTAATTGTAATTATCAAATCATTCTCGGAAGCAATGACATCAATTCTTCCAAAGTATTCTCTGACACTTTTGGTAAAAAGAAAGTGCTGAAAATAAGTAACTCAGAAACCAATTCGCAGAATAATACCACCGGTCGTTCCGTTCAGGAAGCAACCGAAAAAGTATTTGAACCGGAATACTTTGGTGATTTATCCTCCAACAACAAAATGATAATTTACTTCAAAGGAAAATACTGCGAAGCAACCAAATTAAATTGTTACAAGGACTAGAGAGGCCTTCATTATGAAAACTAAAACATTTTATTCTATCAAAGATAAATTTAAACATATCAGTGCCCATTGGGACGAACTGGCACCAGATGAAAACAATGCTATAGAATATGCACATACACACATCAACCCAGAACCACAGCGAATGATTGATATGAACCACTATACCCTAGAATATTGCCTTGCATACGCCGGCGAATCAATAAATGAACGATACCGGCAGAACAAAATCGAAGATATAGATCTGCAGATAGCTCATATGGTATCCCTACATACCACAGATACGGACTTGGTTCTATACCGTGGTGTATGTGATGATGTATATAACTTGATGAAAAAGAATGCAAAACATATGGCCGACTGTGACTTATTCGAACAAGGCTTCCTCTCGACAAGCCTTGTAAAAGGTCATGAAATTCAAACTAAAAACAAATTACGGATTTATGCACCCGCTGGAACTAAATGCGTATATATGGGAAATGTAAACGAAGAGCTGAGATTCTATGAGGTAGATATTATGCATAGCTCAAAACTCAAAATCGTCAGCATTGACAATGAATATATCAACTGCAAACTTCTGGGAACCGCATAATCACAAAGGGGTATGATTCCATAATGGTTTTATACCCCTTTTATAATGGTTTTATACCATTTTTATAACGTTATTAAACCATTATAAAATAAAAGAACAGGTAAGCGATATTTCACATTAATGAACCGCCGGAAAATTATCCATAACTTACCAACAACTCCATAAACATATCACTTACTTACTCTTACAACACTACACCCTATGCTATCTATTATGCTAAAAGCATTATTTTCTTTATATTTTGTTACAAAAAACCTTGACTATATCACAACCCAGGATATAATCCTAGGGGAATAGGAAACGGCTTTTGGGCGCACTTTTCCTGCAGAAACATTTGCAGATAAGTGCAACCAAATACTCTAATCCCTTTTTCATGAGGTATCCGTATTTTTGTTTCCCGACTGTAGCTATCCGTAGATATGCCACCACGCTTTAATAGTTCCCGCAGCTCCAACAATTACTCCAACTACCAGTCATTTCTAACTGTTGCGTGTATCCCTCTGGTATAACACTAACTTATCCAAGAGGTAGCCTGCAGCTTTACGCTGCAACTGTGCGCCCCCGCCTTAACTCCTTAACCGTGGACCTTTCGGCCTTTAGGCTTCCCTTTCGGTTCGGGTGTGGCATCCCTGCCACAATGAGGATCTGAAACGGCTTTTCTCCCCTTTGGTCATACACCCTATGGAAACTTGGTTATAGGGTGTAACCCTGCGATTTTCTTGTTAAGCTCGCAACACTCCGTCTGTCTTTATACTGCCACATGCTTTGCAGATAGCAATACACAAGCGAATTAGGTTAGCTGATGTAAAGCCCTCTCCTATTTCCAAGGAGCCGGATTGGCGTTAAAAAATATGTATCTGACGACCCCATCCCCAAAATTCTTCCATGTTCCCTAGGGAAAAACGCCTCATTTTGGCTTAAAACCCTTGTATTTCCTGCATAGAATGGGTTGACACAAGCATCAAAAAAACATATAAT
>ERZ809201.943-NODE-943-length-11593-cov-2.967239_pt1 | contig 11593 bp, 14 predicted proteins | sample MGYA00520516_ERZ809201 | MGnify/ENA primary metagenome ERZ809201 (study PRJEB31570, sample SAMEA3213006) | Homo sapiens | biome: human-gut; feature: human gut; material: fecal | place: Sweden | collected 2011 ... | reverse complement strand
CCTCTTGCTTGGACATAAACTCCGTGCTCAGTCCCAAGGCATCTCCTACAGCTTGTCCGAAGATTGTGCCAAGGAATCGTTCATTTATAATTTCATTTTCCATATTTTTCTATTCATACAACCAATCGTCAATTCATCCATATCTAGCAATAGTGCTGTACCGATTACACACCTCCACTTTTTTAACGACAACACTTATTCCCTTTCATGCTCCTTCAGATACAAATTAAACACATTAAGAATCTGATGAAGATTATCATCAAGCACATTTATTATATACACAACGAGCCAGTTCTTCCGGTATTTCTATCCCTTTGGGTGCAACAGCCAAGGTCATAATCGTATCATCTGTAAAAACGAGGTTCTTTATATATCGAAGTTCCCATGCTTTACCAGATGAAAATCATAAGAACCCATGGAGCAATCGCCAGCGATTGCTCCAATGATACCTGTCATAAGTACTATTTTAAAAGATAAATGCCCCATGAATATATTCTACTATATGGAAATATCGGATTATTAATGTTACAATAAATGCATAGAAACCAGCCAATGCATCGTCAAGCATACAGCCCCATCCACCATGAATATTCCGATCTATCCATCTGCAACCAAGCGGCTTAGTTATATCAATTACTCTAAACAGTACAAAACCTATTGTCGCAAGGGATATTGAGACATAAGCAGGACCATCTGCACAAACAGCAGCTAAAGTTGCAACCCACGTACCGAAAAACTCATCAATTACGACAGCTCTTGGGTCTTCACCCCAATATTTCTCCATCACATTATCTGTCCAGACGCCAATAAACAAAGAACCAACGATCAATAAAAATGTAGCCACCAGCAACCCTATAGGAGAAAGAACATAATAAAGACCTATCCAAATGAGCAAAGCCAGGAAAGCTCCTGCTGTACCAGGTGCTTTAGGTACAAAGCCAGCGCCTAATCCTGTAGAAATAATTACATGAAGCCAAGGCGCTTCACCTAACTGTTTATTATTGTTATTACTCATATTATTTTCCAAACAATGCCTTCAGAACCATCTTACCAATTTTTCTTTCCAATCCAGCCTTTGAGGTTGGAATACCTGTCTCACGAGCAAACTTTTGTTTTGCTTGCGTGATACCTAAAGCCCGATTTAAGGAGAATGACACTCCTGGTATTTTAAACTTAGACATATCTTTATAAATTTTAGAAATTGATAAAAAAGAGTTGCGCCTTCTATCTTAAAGAATAACGCAACTCCTTCTATTTTATTTTAGATTTTCTTTAGCAAACTTCAAATTTCACGAATCCAAAGCACAAGTGAAGAACCAACGATGATGATTACCCAATCCTCAAACTTCAAACCAGTAACATTGAAGACATACAGAAAAGGTATCCTTGCTGTCGTGATGAAGTAAAAGCATCCATCTGCCGCAAGATGGCACAACATACAAAAGAAAAACGGGAATAAGACAAAACTATTTCGTCAAAATGACTCCGATTTCAAATAAACATTGTATTTTTGTAAAACCGCAATGAAGCCTGTGTAGGGCTATGGTAGATTTCAACATGATTGATACTGTAAGCCGTGGTATCAAGAAAATGTTCAATGAGCAATGGCGAAGACATTTCCCTATGCCAGACTATGAGATTGACCAGATCAAGAAGAAAGTAGTTGTCCGCATTTACGGCAATAAAATCAACAAACGATACACTGATCTGTTGAAGACAAACGACACTCTCTCACTATGGGATTGCATCTCGCTTGACGCAGTACAAAAAGGCAGAACCATTCATGAGGATATTGCGCAAGACTTGCTCAAACGTGGACTTATTGAAGGTGATGTTCCCCATTACAGTATTTCTCTTAGCATCGCCAAGAACACTCACCAACTACCTTCTTACACAAAAACAAAAGGATTGGATAAGGAGAAATTACGCCAGATGATACTGCAATTCTTACAAAATGCAGGTGACGAAGGGACCAAGCGAGATAGCATATATGAATATCTGAAGGATGTGCTTCCTGCCAACAAGACGGAAGAACAAAAACTTCGCTATGTAGGCAGACTATTGGTAGAATTAAATGAAGAAAAACAGATAGACAGAATAGGGCTGAGGTGGATATTGAATGACTACAATCGGTCGGTTTAATCATAATCCGACCGAAAAGCCCACAATCCGACCGATAAGCCGACCGTTTGACGATGTTCCGACCGAAAATCCAACCGATATTTTCTCTGGTGCTTCTTCGTGATTAATTACCATTGAGCCAAGCAGAATCTCTATACTCAATTGTCCTGGTCCTGATAGAGGCATCTCCAAAGAGGATATAGAAAAGGGCGATATGCTAAACAGCCGTCGCTACCGCAACCGTCGTTTGGGTGATTTCTTAAAAGAGCTTGACCTTACAGAGAATCATCTTGAATCCGTCAAAAATGACGAGATTTATAGCGAAAACTACTAATTATAGCGAATTGTATCAAAACAACAACCGATGTCAAAATTTAGATGTATACAACTTAGGAACATAAAACAATTACCAGTAGATGAGGACGGCTTAATTAATAAATTATGGTTCGTGCCCACACGTACGTATAATTTATTTTTTATAAAAAGTATCAAAGTATCATTTTTGATGTTCTGCACCGTTATATCTAATTGATATATTAGCAGTTGCCGGCAATGAGACTTTTCGTGAAATATGCCGAGAAGTATCATAAAAGTATCATAGAAGTATCATAAAAGTCGCATTTTTGGCGAAAAAATATCATTTTCGATGCAACATTTTGCCATTTTCCACGTTATTAAGATAATCAATTATTAACTTAATACCCAATAACACATGGACGAAAAAGAACTGCTGAGAAAAGCTTTTGAGTCTGGCGAGGTGCCAGGCATCATCACCTACTGCTTCACCGAACTTTGCCCGATGAAAAACAACTGTATCCACTATCTCGCTTCGCTCTACAAGAACGACGACATCAAACGGGGCCATGCCATCTTCCCCAATGCCTTGAAAAACGGAAAATGCGAGTTCTTCGCCCCACTGCGTATCGTGAAAATGGCCTGGGGATTCGACAAGCTCTTTGCCGAGGTGAAGGTGAAGGACGCTCCCCTGCTCCGCTCCGAGATGAGAAGCTACCTCGGCAGCAAGGGACAGTACTACCGATATAAACTGGGACAACAGAAACTCGTGCCCGAACAGCAGGAACACATCAAGCAACTCTTCGCTCGCTTCGGTTACAAGGATGTGGATTTCGACTACTTCGCCGAGGAAATCGACTTCACGAGTATATGATGAAGAATCCTGCCACCTATGGTTTCTCCGTACCCACCACATGTTCCCTTACGGACCGACAGATGGGCATCAACTGAACAAGCCTTGGGCATCAGCTGAACAAGCCTCGGGCATCGAATGAACAAGCGGTGGGCATCGAATGAACAAGCCTCGGGCATACACTGCCAACACAGTGGGCAACAAGTGCCCAAACTGGAAGCCCACTTTTGGGCACTATACTTTCATTTTCCAACAAGCTTTCAAAAAAACATAATGAAGATTACAATCGTACACAACGACAATAAGAAGCAACTCCTCGTCAGCACAAAGACGATGGAGAAACTACTGGAACGCATCGCTAAGGACGACAGTAAGCAGAGCGTAACCCGATTCAGGGACTACGCCGCCTACATCGACGAAGACTACCGTTTCTACAAGGACATGCCTACATGGATGCACATCTATCCTGCCGCCGAGTTTGCGAAGGACGAGAACAGCAACCTGAAGATGAAGGTTTGTAATGGCATCCTGCTCCTCAAGTTCAACAACATCACCGACCCCGACGGCACGGAAGGCGTGAAGCGTTCGGTCGCCATCCTGCCCTCCACCTTTGCCGCACTGGAAAGTGCCGACGGAAAGAGCGTTATCGTGCTGGTAAAATTCACCAACCAGAACGACAAACTGCCTACTTCCGAGCCTGAGGCAGAGCAGCTCTATCGCATCGCCTACCAACAGATCCACCCCATCTACCAAGCCGTGGTCAAGGCATCGCTCACCATCGGCGCCCAGGTTGCTTCCGTCGAGGCTTCCTCTGCCATGTCGAACGAGCCTTCGCTGCACAACAGTTTCATGATGACACTGGATGCCCACCCTTATTACAATGCCAAGGCGGTGGCGATGAGGATAGACTGTCATTACCGCACGGAAGACACCGACCAGCAAGCCGATTCCGAAGCGAAAGGAAAGGCAAGAAACGAGGACATGGACTGCAAGGACGAGAAAAACGACATAGCAAGCATGATGCTGCTGTTGAGAAACCAATACAATTTCAGATACAACTCGGTAATGAAATACGTGGAATACCAGCCGAAGGAGAAAGGATGGTACGGATACCGACCCGTGGAGCCGAGGGTGATGAAAAGAATGACGCTCGAAGTACAGTTGGCTGGACTAAGGGTGAGCATCAAGGACGTGAGGAATTTTCTGGAGTCGGACTACATCAAGAATTACAATCCGATAGAAGAGTATCTCTATCTATGCCACAACAAGTGGGACGGCAAGGACCACATCCGTGCCTTGGCCCGCAGCGTGCCCACCAACAATCCATACTGGGCAGACTGGTTTTACACGTGGTTTCTCGGCATGGTGGACCAATGGCGTGGATACACGCATCGCCAGTACGGCAACTCGGTGGCTCCGCTCCTCATCTCCAAACAGGGCTTCAACAAGAGCACATTCTGCCGCCGCCTCTTGCCGCCCGAACTGCAATGGGGTTACAGCGATAACCTGATTCTCTCGGAGAAGCGACAGGTGTACCAGGCGATGGCACAGTTCATGCTCATCAATCTTGACGAGTTCAACCAGATTTCACCACAGGTGCAACAGGGTTTTCTGAAGAATCTTATCCAGTTACCTACGCTGAAATACAAGCCGCCGTACGGAAGTCACGTCATGGAGTTTCCACGCCTCGCCTCCTTCATCGCCACGAGCAACATGAACGACATCCTCACCGACCCATCCGGCAACCGCCGTTTCATCGGCATCGAGTTAACGGGTCCCATCGACGTGAGTGTCCGCCCCAACCACCAGCAGCTTTTCGCCCAGGCGCTTGTGGCGTTGGGCAATGGTGAGAAGTGTTATTTCGACGCCGAGCAGGTGAAGCTCATCATGCAGAGCAACTGCCAGTTTGAGGTGGTTCAGCCGATAGACCAGTATTTCCGTCTCTACTTCGAACCTGCCGACGACGAGAAGGAAGGTGAGTACATGACGGCCGCCGAGATTTTCGACTTTCTGAAAAAGCAGATTGGTTCGTCGCTGAAAGTAAACAGCTTGATGGGATTCGGACGAAAATTGGCTAACATGACGCAACTGAACCACAAGCGTTTCGCCGATGGAATGAAGTATCTGGTAAAGAAAAGATAAAGCAGCCTAAAATGAGACTTCCATGATACTTTTATGAGACTTTTCGGAACAAAATCCGAAAAGTCTCATTTATTATATATGTCTATGTATCAAAGCATTACAAAAAGTTTCAAAGTCAAGAATGATACTTTGACACTTTTCTTTCAAAAAAAACATTTACGGGCAAGAGATCAGCATCCTAAGTAAACCATAAGTCCACCCAATACGATATACAACACGGCGTATGGGATAGCGGAACGGAGGATCTCGCCGTCCTTACCCTCCATGCCGCATGAGGCAGTGGCGATGGCGATGCTCTGCGGACTGATCATCTTTCCACCCGTAGCACCTGTGGTATTGGCGGCAACAAGCCAGTTGCTTTGACTTCCCTCCACCCCGAAGAAAGTATCAGTGCCCGTCATGCCGAGCTGGTTGGCAACATGCGCCTGGAGCTTGGCGAAGAGAATATTGGATGAAGTATCAGAACCCGTTACGAAGGTACCGATGGCACCAATCATCGGAGCTACCAATGGATAGAAATCACCCGTCACAGCCACCAAGCCCGAGGCGATGGAAGTTATCATACCCGAATAGTTCATCACACTCGCCAAGGCTATCAGCGAACAGATGGTAACCACCGTCTTGCGCAAGTTCACCGTGGTTCGGGCCAAGATGACCATCAGTCGCTTAACGCTCAACCCCTGTACCAATCCACCGATCGTAGCACCCAGGAAGAGCATCAACCCCGCATTCGAAATCCAACCGAACTTAAAGGTACTGCCCAGCACCGGCAGATGAACAGCACTCACCAAATGCGTCTTCAGGAATGCGTTGACTGGAGGACAGAGCGCACCCGACACCAAGATAAACACCAATATAAAGAGGTAAACGCTCCACGCCTTGAAGCTCTCGGTGAAAGTGAAGGTCTCCTGTTTCTGCACCTTGCTCTTTCTCGCAAACACCTTGGCATAAACGATGATGGCAACGATGGCAGCGATAGAGCCTATGATGGCAGGAGTCTCCGAACCGAGATAATAGCCGCAGACAAACTGCACCGCCACGGAAATCATTCCCACCCAAAGGGATATGACAAGGTTTTTGACGAGATGATGCCTGTCGGTAAGGGTAAGGATGATGAAAGGCAGGATGATGAAGAGCGGAGACAACTGTATGATGGCGAACGCCGATGTCTCGCAAATCTGCGCCACCGATGCCGAGCCGCTTTCCGCCACCTCATTGCAGAGCGTGGTGACAGGCACACCGACGGCACCAAATCCCGTTGCCACCGTGTTGCCGACCAAGGACACCAGAGCCGAGAACATGGGTTTGAATCCCAGTCCGATGAGGATGGCGGCAGGAATCGCCACCGCCAGCCATACCTTCGAGCAATCCGCCGAATCCCCAGACGAGCATCAGCACGAGCAATCCCTTGTCGTCGGTAATCGAAGTGAATTGTTTCTTGATAACCTCAATCTGCTTGCTTTCCACCAATATATTATAGCTATAGATAGCCATCAGGATGATGATGAGGATCGGGAACACCGCCTTCAGCAGACCTTCCATCACAGCCCATCCCGTCAGGGCGAGGATGCTGTCCCCCGCATGTTCCGGGGCTATCATCCCCAGTGGAGAGGCGGCGAAAAGAGCCAGCAATACAGTTACTACGAGTGTCAACAAGGCGCTCTTATGTCCTGCCATCTTGAAGCCGAGCATCAAGACGAAGAGCAACACAATGGGTACAATAGAAATAATAGATGCCATAAGTTATTCAGATTTTATGTTTTTGCGTGCAAATATAACAATTTTCTTTGAGAATAGTATATATTCTTCTTAGAGAAATAAGTATTTTACTCCTAGTTTTCCATAATGTGTGCTTCCTCCTGCTGTCGATAGTTGAGAATGGCTGCACGTATGCCGATATCTGCGAAGTAGTTCCACGTCCTGCAATAAGTTCATCCAAGTATTTCTTACGTTCAAATATCATATTAGAGTGCTTTTTTGATATTAGTATCACATAGCCGGTGAAGCACGTCGGCAAGCCTATCGCAGTGCAGACCATCTATTGGTGGTTCGCAACTGGCTTATCGGTTGGCGTATTGTGACACAGGAACAAAATGGAGAGGAACGTGCGAAATATGGCAAACATGTCTTAAAATTGGCCTCCCAAACCCTTACAGAAGAATACGGCAGGGGATTCGGACTGACAAGCATAAAGAACATGCGCTCTTTTTACCTGATGTTCAGTAAATTACAAATTGGTCAAGCAATGCTTGACCAATTCAAACTCACAGACGAACCAATTCGTCAAGCACCGCTTGACGAATCTACAATACCATTCTATCCGAACCTATCATGGCTTCACTATGAACGTTTACTGCGTGTAAAAGATGCGGATGCAAGGTTGTGGTATTTGAAGGAGGCGGCTCGTGAGCAATGGGATTACCGTACCTTGCAGCGTAATATCTCCTCACAATACTATTATCGTTTGTTGCAAACCCCTGAGCATCTGCGCAAAGAGGTAAGTGACGAGATGCGTTCGCTGACTTCAGATTTCGAAAAAGACAAACTCTCTTATCTCAAGAATCCTGTGATAGCAGAGTTCTTAGGATTACCACAGAACCCTGCCTATAGTGAATCGAAACTGGAAACTGCCATTATCGACCATCTGCAGACTTTCATCATGGAGTTGGGCAAAGGCTATGCGTTTGTGGCTCGCCAACAGCATATCAAGACGGACATGGGCGATTTCTATATCGACCTTGTGTTTTACAACATCATTCTTAAGTCCTATCTCATTATTGATTTAAAGACTACGCAGATAACTCATCAGGATGTGGGACAGATGGATATGTACGTTAGAATGTATGACGAGTTGAAGAAAGAGGAAGGCAATAATCCTACTATCGGTTTGGTTCTGTGTTCTGACACTAGCAAAGACCTTGCACGTTATTCCATATTGAAAGACAGCAAGCAGCTCTTTGCCGCTAAGTATCTTACATATCTTCCTACAGAAGAAGAGTTGAGCCGAGAAATCCGTGAACAGAAAGAGTTTTTTGAATTACAAAAGGGAAAAGAGGTAGAAGATGAAGATTAGAAATAGTATATAATTCGCCAACAACTTGTTGGCGAATTGATGCTTTACGATAAAACTTATGTTATGAACGGAAAACAATTAAAGAACAGCATATTACAATGATCATATATGCAATTCTTCGCTTACCAAATAGGTTGGTATAGATTGCAATGTCTTTTCGATTGCAAAAACAAAGCCGGCTTCATGTGGCAACGCAAGCACTTTCGATCAACAACGCAAGTACTTTCGATTGCCATAGAAGCCGGCTTCGTTTTAGGGGTTATCCCTCTCCTATTCATCCCATGCTGTCCAGGGGTTGTAGGGTTTTGCCATATCGGCAACACTGCCATTGCCGTTGTCTTCACCTCCTCCTTTTGATGAAGTTCCACCCACATTAGTGCCAGTTCCTTCGTGGACGATTTGGTTCTGGTCTACTTTTCCAGGCGATGCGGCTATGAAATGTTCTGTTTCCATCTTCACCAATATCATAGTTGGCTTGTTGTATATCTTTTTCATTTTCTTTTCTCCTTTTACTATTATTTTTACATCATTTTCCCTTCATGTGGATTCTCGGCACACTCTTACTTACGGAGATATTTTCTGCCGTTGCGCACCACGATGCCCTTGTAAGAAGCATCCACACGCTGTCCGCTCAGGTTGTAAACCTCGGCTTGCTTAGAGGCTTCCTCTGCCGAAATGTTGCTGATGCCTGTTGTCGAAGCTGCCATCACTGCCACATGAATCTTGGCGTTGGTGTTATTGTTTTGGCTTGCAGCCTGTGCTTTGTTGTTATTCTCCGCATTCCAATTGGGGAAATAGAAATAAGCACGCATTCCGTTGAACTGAAGCTCAGAACCAGAAGGCAGATATTTCAGATAATTGCCAGCAGCTGTGCTGATGTACTGATATTTCTGGCTGCCATTATCGGAAATAAGAGTCGTAGCGCTACCATCTATATATTTCTTGCGACCATACAATCCACGGAAATAAAAATCGCCATTCACAATGTCGTCGTTCCACGAAGCCTTCACCTCATAAGGAGACTTAACGGTGATTGTTTTCTTTCCGACAGGTGCATAATAGTTAGAATCATCGGCTTTGAGCTCTTCTGGAGTTTTGTTCTCAGAGCCTTTGATAGTCCCTGTACATTTAATCTGTTCGCCCGATGCCTGCATCAGATAAGGAACGCCAGCCTTAATAGTTAGTTCTGTATCTGCCAGTTTGGTAAAGGCAAGTACACCTTTATCGCTCACCAGTCCAGCCCATTGCTGAGCAGGATCATCACTTGTTGCAGGTTTGGCAAGAGCAGTAAGTGTGCAGCCGAAAGCAGTCTGAAACTCATCCTTTGTCAAATCGAAAGGCAGACAGATTGTATTCCATGCACCAGCCTTATTAACCAAATTCGTACGATGTACATAGACATCCACCTCAGCATCAAGAGCGCCCTGCGAAGCCAAGTATTCTACACGACCCTCAGCATCATTCTCATCAAGATAAATCTTGTTTACCTTAAAAAAATCGCCTTTCAGTACAATGAGTTTTGACTCACTGTCGTTTCGCTTCACCAAGATGCCTTCAAATGTTCCGCTGGTTCCTACATAGTCATCAAGATTGATGCCATCCAACTGTGAACTATTGAAGTAAATACGGTTTGATTCATTATCAGTTTTTGTAGTTTCATTCTGTACCAAATAGAATTCATTGTTAGTTCCCTTCTTGATGGTTCCTGGTACTTTGATAATTGTATTCAAATACTTGCCATACGAAGATTTAGTGATGTCTTTTACATTATTATTTGCTATCGTATTCACATCTTTGACTTCAGTAACAGGATAAACTGCCTCTGTGGTTTCATTTGCCTCACCATCACGTTTTACAGTAAGACTTGTATTGTAAGTAACATCACCAATTTTAACTGATTTTACAAGGGATCCAAAATATGGCATTCCGCTCTCATTTTCTCTATAGTCACCAATGATAGAACCTGTTATCTTGCTGCCAATTTTCAAATTCCAAGTAGAAAATAATTGTTTGTCGTAAACACCATTAGGCGAAACCCATAAGCCATATTTACTATTATCGACAATAAAAAATGAGTTGATGAATTTTTCATCTTTGATGTTTGGGTCTGCATGTTTCATCACAGCCACAACAGTTGTGGGATTCGAATCATCAAACTTGACTACTACATCATCGTGTTTCAGACTATTTGTTTGAGCTGCATCGCGCAATTCTTTAATCGAGGTAAAAACCTTCTGCGATGTTGGGGGGGGTCTGAGCCACAATCTGTCCTGTGGTGAGGATGATGATACCGATCAGCATCCATAATCGAGATAGAATTAAACTTTTCATTTTACTTACAGTTTTAGTTAATTATTTTGAGTATATTTTTTGTTCTTGCGAATTACCTTTTCCCAGATGAACGTTTTAAACGTATATCTTCTTTCACAGGGGCAAAATTAGTAAAAAAATCAAAACGTTTTCTTTTTGCATATCATTTTTTCGCAATTAATTACGAAAACGTTTACGATAACTCCCCTTTCCTTACGTTTTATCTCTCAATCACTATCTTTCGCTTACTTTTTACTGCCAACTTCGTCATTTATACATAAAAAAGACAGAAAGCAAACCTCCCCATTCCCTATATATAATAAGGTATAAAGGGAGAAAAAGAGGGTAAAAACAGTCATATACCACAAACGTGGTAGTAAGAATGCCACTATTATGCGATTTTATAACTCGTTTTTTCGCCGTACCTTTGCATCGTCAATCAGAAATAATAAACAATTTAAAGAAAGGACATAGATTATGAGTACAGAAAAGAAACTTCGCTTTGAGACACTTCAGTTGCACGTAGGTCAGGAAAATCCAGATCCTGCTACCGACGCTCGTGCGGTGCCAATCTATCAGACTACAAGTTACGTGTTCCGCAACTCTCAGCACGCTGCCGATCGATTCGGACTCCGTGACGCAGGAAATATCTATGGTCGATTGACCAACTCTACTCAGGGTGTATTCGAAGACCGTGTGGCTGCCCTCGAAGGCGGTGTGGCTGGTCTGGCTGTCGCTTCTGGTGCTGCCGCTGTTACCTACGCTCTGCAGAACATCCTTCAGAATGGCGACCACATCGT
>ERZ809201.942-NODE-942-length-11607-cov-3.024238_pt1 | contig 11607 bp, 7 predicted proteins | sample MGYA00520516_ERZ809201 | MGnify/ENA primary metagenome ERZ809201 (study PRJEB31570, sample SAMEA3213006) | Homo sapiens | biome: human-gut; feature: human gut; material: fecal | place: Sweden | collected 2011 ... | reverse complement strand
GACGGAAATCCCATCCCGGTCAGGCATCCGTTTGCCGTGGTGACCTGCCGTGCGGTCGCGCCGATGACCAAACTATCCGGATGGACGCTGCCGTTGCTGGACAAAGGCGGACGGCTGGTTGCCCTGAAAGGACGATCCGCGCAGGAGGAAATCGTCAAGGCCACCAAAGAGATCTCCAAAAACGGCGGTATCCATCCCCGCGTGGTGGAGGCCGAGGTCGGTCCGGGTCTGGAACCGACGCATGTGCTGATGGTGGACAAGCGATAAGTTATCCACAAAATCGCGTGAGTTATCCACAGTATCCACAATCGCGGAAATGTGTTACGAAGCATCTTGAAGAAGCTTGGAATTGCAACGATTGTTCTGTGGATAACTTTTGGGTGGTCGGATGAGTTATCCACCAACTATCCACCGTTGTTCACAATGGTGCACATGGCCGTGAACAGGTGAAAATCTGTCCACCCAAATGATGAAACTTGATTGTTGAATATGTATAGGAAGGCTAGTTCATGACTGGACCTGAAGAACCAGACAATTTGACGTCGATGGAATCCGCCACGGAAACCATCAAGCGAATCTTCGAAGGCTCGACATCCCCCGTAGGCGCGCAAATCGCTGATGAATCGACGCGATACAAGGCATTGGAGCATGCGGTCTGCCCGAAGCCGGCCCAAACGCGCCTGATCGCAGTCGCCAACCAGAAAGGTGGCGTCGGCAAAACCACATCCGCGGTGAACCTGTCCGCGGCCTTGGCCCGTTTCGGATGCAAGGTCCTGCTTATTGATATGGATCCGCAGGGCAACGCCTCCACGGCATTGGGTGCCCCGCACGCCTCCGGTCAGCCTTCGGTGTATGACGTCATCGAAGGACGCAAGCGCATCGCGGAAGTCAAGTGCACGTGCCCTGATTTCGACAACCTCGACGTGGTCCCCGCATCCATCGATTTGAGTGGCGCCGAACTTGAGGTCGCCGACATGGCGGATCGCAACTCGCTGCTGAAGAACGCGGTGGACGAGTTCCTCGCCACCAGCGAAGAGCATTACGATTACGTGATCATCGACTGCCCGCCGAGCCTGGGTCTGCTGGTGATCAACGCCATGTGCGCCGTGCACGAAATGCTGATTCCGATTCAGGCCGAGTATTACGCCTTGGAAGGTTTGGGCCAGCTCATCAACACCATCGGACTGGTGCAGGAACATTACAATCCGTCGCTGCTGGTCTCCACGATGCTCATCACCATGTACGACAAGCGCACGCTGCTGAGCCGCGAAGTGCATGGGGAAGTGAAGAAGCACTATCCGACAATCGTGCTCGACACCACCATTCCACGCACGGTGAAGATTTCCGAAGCGCCAAGCTTCAACCAAAGCGTGATCGCATACGACCCCAAGGGCATGGGTGCGATCGCGTACTGCGAAGCCGCGCTGGAACTTTCGCGTCGTTCCGATACGGTGCTGCAGGCAATCGATGCAAGAAGGAATGAGAACTGATCATGGCAACTAAGTCGCGTTTGGGTAAAGGTCTTGGCGCACTGTTTCCTTCTCTTCCGGGGGAGCCGCAGCATCAGGAGCATGCGGCGCCTGCCGCTGCCGCCAAAGAAGTCAAGGCTTCCAAGACTGATGGGCATGTGGAATCCAAGAGCGCGTCCGCTACCGCACAGGCATCGGTGAACGCCGTGCAGGGGATGAAGCATGCTGTTTCACGTGAAACAACCAAGAAAAACCAGCATCGTCGTGCCAGCATGCCGTCGATTTCGTTGAACGAAAGCGCGCATCCCGCGGACATGTTCTTCGGCTCCACCGCTCAGCCAGCTTCCGAACAGGGCGAGCAGCAGGGGAGTGTTTCACGTGAAACCACGCCGACCGAACATAAGAAGGACGAACCGGAACTGCTTCCCGTGCAGGGTGGATATCTGGTTGAACTGCGTTTGAGCGACGTCGGTCCCAATCTGCATCAGCCACGTACCATTTTCGATGAAGACGACCTGCGCGAGCTAGCCGAATCCATCAAGGAAGTCGGCGTACTGCAGCCAATCGTCGTACGCAAGCGTCCGCAATCGCAAATCGAAGCCGCCCGCAGGGAAGCCGCAGCCAAACCGGCCGAACCGCACAACATGTTCGACGGGCGCATGGATAGCATGTACGAGCTCATCATGGGCGAACGTCGTTGGCGCGCATCGCAGATCGCCGGCCTGAAAACGATTCCGGCCATCGTCAAAACCACCGCCGATGACGACATGCTACGTGACGCACTGCTGGAGAACCTGCATCGCGTCGCGCTGAATCCACTGGAAGAGGCGGCTGCCTACCAGCAGATGATCGACGATTTCGGCCTGACGCAGGCCCAACTGTCCAAGTCGGTGTCGAAATCCCGTCCGCAAATCGCCAACACCTTGCGATTGCTCAACCTGCCGGCCGCCGTGCAGAAGAAGGTCGCATCCGGACTGCTGTCCGCGGGCCACGCGCGTGCGCTGCTGGGACTGCCGACGGAAGCGGATATGGAACAGCTGGCCACGCGCATCATCGCCGAGGGACTGTCCGTACGCAGCACCGAGGAAATCGTGTCGATGAAGGCCGCCGAAAGCGACCAGCCCAAGAAGCCGAAGGCCAGCAAGCTCAATCCGTGGGCTGGTACCCCCGTTCAGGTTGGTCTGGAGCAGCGTTTCGGCACCAAGGTCTCCATCAAGGGATCGAAGAAACACGGGCGAATCGAAATCGTGTTCAAATCGGAAGACGATATGAAACGCATCGTCGACCTGCTTATGCAGCAGCAGAGCTGAACGAACCGAGCCAATCGAGCTCGGCGAGCGATAATGATTTGAACGATTTGAGCCTTACTTGAGCGAATCGAGATAAGCCTGCGCATCCAGCGCGGCGCGGCACCCCATGCCCGCCGCGCTGATGGCCTGCCGATAGACGCTATCCACGCAGTCTCCCGCGGCGAAAACGCCGGGTTCGCTGGTACGCGTGCTGGCGCCATCGACCGTGATATAACCGGCTGAATCGACGTCTACAAGCCCGTTAAGAAAAGCAGTGGCAGGAGTGTGCCCAATCGCCATGAAAACGCCGTTAGCGGGGATTACAGAGGTCTTTTCGGTGGCGGTGTTGCGCACCTCCACCTCCTGTACGCCGTTCTCGTCGCCGCGAATCTCCTGCACCACAGCGTCAAGCATGAAATCGATTTTCGGATTGCGTTGCGCACGCTCCACCATGATGCGGGAAGCACGGAACGTGGAACGCCTATGAATAAGGGTGACGGACGAGCCGAAACGGGACAGGAAATCAGCTTCTTCGAAAGCGCTGTCGCCGCCGCCGACCACCACAATCGGCTTGTTGCGGAAGAAGAAACCATCGCAGGTGGCGCAGTAGGATACACCTTTGCCTGCGTATTCCGTCTCGCCTGGCACGCCCAGCTTACGATAGTTTGAGCCTGTTGCGATGACCAGCGCGCGTGCGTCGTACACGTCGCCGCCGTCAAGGGTGACGGTTGTGATGCCGGAATCGGCATTCGAAGCAACCGAAACAACATCGTCCCAAACGATATGCGTGCCGAACCGTTCCGCCTGCTTGCGCATATTGTCCATCAGATCCGGACCCATGATGCCATCGGGAAAGCCTGGGAAATTCTCCACTTCGGTGGTGTTGACCAACTGGCCGCCGGGCGTCAGCGCGCCGGCGACGACCAGCGGCTCGAAGCCGGCGCGGCCAAGATAGATCGCGGCAGTATAGCCAGCCGGGCCGGAACCGATAATCACCACATCACGCATATCACTCATGGTTGCTACTGTAATGCAGTTTCCACGACGGTTGCGGGCGGTTTTGCAGATGGCGTTCAAAAAAGCGTTCAAAAAAGTCAGCTATCCGTCACGTTGTTTCACGTGAAACAAAAAGAGGGTGTGCGGAACAATCCGCACACCCTCTTTGTCTGCCGATGCGTCAGAAAATCTGCACCGAATCGATGTACAGCTGGTTGCCGGGAAGGCTGTCGAACGGCACCCACAAGAGGATGTCCTGGGTCTCCACGGCCTTGTTGAACTTGATTTCGGTGGTGCCGCTGGCGTCGAACTCGAACTGGGCGACCTGTTCACCCTGGTTCGGGCTGGACTTGGCGTTCACGCGAATGTAGCCCTGGCCGCCGGAAGAACGGATCTTGATGACCATGCGATACGCTTTCTGGGGCTGGCTGAGGTGGAGGTAATAACCGTAACCCTGTTGTCCGTCCGGATTGGACAGGAACTGGCGGTTGTCGATCTCATACGGAGTCGTGTTCTCTGGCATCTTCGGTTCCGGAACCTTCCGCACCTTCTTATCCGAAGTCACCACCTTGTCGACGTCCTTCTTGGCGGAATGGCTCTTCTTCGTGGTTTTCTTCGGCTTGCTGGAATCGGAGCTGCCGTTGTCGGAGCTGTTGGCATCGTTGGAATCGCTGTTTGCATCGCTGGCGGAGCTGCTGCCATTGCCGGAATCGCCATTATTGCCGAAAGGCACGTCGTCAAGGTTCATTTCCGGCCACGGATTGTTGGAATTCGTATTGGTGATGCCGTCATCCGGCTTCTTGGTCAAACCATGAATGGCGAATCCCAATGCGACGGCCACCACAATGAACGCGACCACAATGGCCACGACCTTGGTGGTGAGCTTGCCGAACAATTTGGCATTGGCGACCTCGGCTGGACTGGAGGAAGAGGCTTTAGGGGCAAAGCTCGGCGGCACCGCAACGGGGGCTCCGTTTTCGTTCTGATATGCCGCGTCGATCGCTTCCTGCTCCGCCTTCAACGCGCGTGCGGATTCCTCGCCCGGCTCGATGACCTGTCCGTCAGGTCCGATCACCGGAATGCGACCGGTCTTCTCCAATTGCGAATCGTCCGTATGATAATCGCCCTGCGGCGACGGCGTGGAAACACGGATGGGGAAGGAGAACGGCGAATCCACATCTTCGGAGGATCCGTCGAGGTCCTCTTCGCTGAGTAGTTCGCGGCTGTTGTTCCACAGCGATTTCACGGCACCGCCGGTCGCGGCCATACCCTTGGCCAAGGCTTCCTTGCTGTCGGAGAAATCAGTGTGTGGTTCAGGCGCTTCGAACGTCATTTCCGGAATGCTTCCGGTTTCAGCCAGCGTATCGGGCAAGGCGATGGCATCCTGCTCGAGAATCTGCAGCAGGGGCACGTTCACAATCGAGCATTCCGAATCCGCGGACGGTAACGCAATATCGGGGCCGTTAAGCTTCGCCAGCGGCTCGTAGTCGCCCAGCAACGCCTCCAATTCGGCGATGGTGGCCATCGGAACGGTCGGGAAACCGTCCTTCTCCTTGAGATCCAGACCACGCTTGCAAATCACGCGGAACTCCATCGGCACGTTCGGTGAAATCGCGTCAAGATGGTAGTTCGTGGACAGCGTCGACGGCGTGCGCGTCAGCAGGGAATACAGCAGGGAAGCGACCTGGCGAATCGCAAGCTGCTCCTGGTTTTCCACGGATTGCACGCGCGAAGTATCGGCCAGCATGATGCTTACCGGCGCGTCGGCGATTTCAATGCCGTTGCGGGTCAATCGCACGGTGTCCGTGCTGATCGAGAAATGCGTGAGATTGTCTTTCTGCAACACGTGCAGGGCTTCGACGACCTCACCAAGAATGGAACGGATCGCGGTGAAGCTCAGCGGCTTGCTGGACTGCGTGAGATACTCGCTCAACGACATGCCGGCATCGAGCTGCGTGATCACCAACGCCACCTCGCCCACGTGCTGAAGCTGCAGCACCTGCGTGAAATGGGCGTCGTGGGAAATCGCCAGCATGGAGGCCGTCGCATTGACGTCCTGCAAAGCCTTGCGGTTGTTGACGATAAAAAGCTGGCAATCCCGGGCAAGCACGTGATCGCTTGCCTTCCAAACCTGCAAGCCGGTTTCCTCGCGCAATGGCGAAACCAGCACATAGCGGTTGCTGATGGTATCTCCCAGTTGAGGTTTCATGGTTTCCTTCAACTCTGTAACGATTGTTCTACCTACGCTGTTATTCTTGGTCGCCGTTTTCGGCGGTACTTTGCTCAAGTTTACCGTTGGGGCTGGCCGTTCCGCCAGACTTAGGCTTGTTGCCAAGCCCTGGTATGCGGGCGGCGAGCATGCCCACGACCGAAGTGAGCTCCTCGGCACGCAGCGCCCACAGGCACGCCAGATAGACGATGGCGATGACGATGGTGAGCAGTATCGCGGACAGAACCGCCTGACCCCAGTTCATAGTGCCGTCGTCGGGGCCGATATGCGCTCCGACCAGCCGGTAGACGCCGTTGCGGCACAGCAGGCCAATCACGCAGGCAGCTATCGTGGCCACCAGCGCCTTCGCATAGGCGGTGATGATGCGCTTGTCGTCCACATCGCCGTCGAAACGGGAACGGAGCATGTGCGTAAGCAGCGGATACGGCAGGATGAAGCTCACCGAAATCGCCAATCCGATGACGGTGATCCACTGCGTGGGCGGCAGAATGAACGTCGACGCGATGATGACGCCACCCTGGATGGCCATGGTGATCGCCATGAAAATAAACGGATGCTTGCCGTCTTCGAACGCGTAGAACGTGCGTTGGATGACCAAATACGAGCTGGAAAGTGGCAGGCCGATGCCCAAAGCGGCGAGCGGCGCGCTGATGAGCAGCGCCTCACGCACGCTGATGGACGGCAGCAGTGCGAGGATGATCGGCAACGGAAGCACGATGAACGCCGCTGCGAAGAAGCACATGATGAGATTGAGATTACGCAGGGCCGAGCTCAGATCCTTGCGCGCCTCGTCGATATTGCGGTCCGCGATGGCTTTCGATATTTTCGGGAAGATCGCAGTGGCGATGGACACGGCGATCAGCGAATACGGCAGCATGTAGATGGTGTACGCATTCTGATACGAGGCGTTGCCGGCCACGTTCAACTGGCTCATATGCAGCTGTTCCGAAGCCTTGAACGGCGCGCTGGTGGCCACGCGGGTGACGATGATGTTGACGATCTGATCGACGCCGACGATGCCGAGGCTCCACGCGGCGACCGGTCCCATCGAACGCAGTCCGATGCCGTGAACGCCGAATTTCGGACGGTATTTCAGGCCGATTCTCGTCAAAGGAATGAACAGCACCAGCGCCTGGAACGCCACGCCAAGCGTCCAAGTGCCGGCGGTCAGCGCGATTTTCGTCGGCGTCCAGAAGTCCAGCGGACGTTCCGTGGCCCTGCCGAACATCGCGATGAACGCGCCGAAACCGATGCAGCTGATGATGTTCGCGCCGACCGAGCTCCACGCATACGTGACGAAATGGTCCTTCGCCGCGAGAATCTGCCCGATCACCGTATACAGGCCGTAGAAGAAGATCTGGGGCATGCACCACAAGGTGAAGGAGGTGGCGAGGGCCATGGTTTCGGCGCTGCCGTTGACATACAGTTTGGTCAACAACGGCGTGGCAACGGCCATGAGCAGCGTCACACCCAACAACAAGGTGATGGCAAGGGTGATGAGCTTGTTGAGCTTGGTTTCGGCGTCCTTCGATTTCAGCGTGCGCACGATCTGCGGCACAAGCACCGCGTTGAAGATGCCGCCGGAAACCAGTGTGTAGATGACCTGCGGAATCATCGAACCGGCCTGGTAGGCGTTGGCGGCATAGCCGGTGGTGCCCAAGGCCCAGGCAAGCAGGATGGTGCGGATTTGGCCGGTCACGCGCGAAGCGGCGGTACCGGAGGCCATGATCAGTGAGTTACGGCCAACGGAAGAACTCATTCGTCGGGATCCTTCTTACGGTTGAATTGACGCCACAGTCCCACAGCGCCCAAGAGCACGGCGAAGCCGATGATGACGAAACCGCTCTTGTCGCTGATCTGCAGCGCGCTGGTGATGTGGGTGACCTGCGTGGCTCCAAACGCTGCACCATTCCTGTCGAACAGGCTGATGGTGGCGTTGGCGGTGCCGGACGTGGATACACGGATGGTGAACGCCACCTGTGCCTCGCCGTGGGGCGGCACCTGCACGGTGTCGAATCGGGACGTGACGATCTGCATGGAATCGGTCAGCGACGAGACCTTCACCTTTACCGGGTACGGGTGGCTGTTGCTGATGGTCACCGGCATTTTCGCGGTTTCGCTGACCACGTTCACGCTTTCCGTCGGCGTGATCGCCACACCGTTGATCAGCAGGGCCGCGAGCTGGTTCGCGCCTTCCGCCATCGTGCTTCTGGAAGGGCTTTCGCCGCCCAACGCGTGCAGGGCCATGATGGTGTGGGTGTTCGTCAGCTGCCTGCTCCAGGTGTTGACGTCGGATTCGTCTTTTCCGTTCGGCTTGATGAGGATCGACGTATTGAAACGTTTGATGTTGCTCGATGAGTTCGCCAGCGCGCTCAGAGTCTGCTGGACGTCGCTGCGCATGCCATCGGTAAGGCCGTCCGTTTGGGGAAGGTCGGTTGACATGCTGGCCGCATCTTCGGAGATGTCGGCATCCTTCAACGTGGCGAGATCGGTGAGGTTCAGCCACGGCGACTGCTCGATGTCGCTCATCAGCGCGTCTACAACACTGGGGTCGGAATCCTCGTTCAGACAGACCAGCAGGTTGCGTTCCGCATAAGGCTGTTCCATCTGGTAGAACGCGCTTTGCGCGACGAATCGCGCCAATCTGCCGGCCGTGGTTCCCTCGCTGTCGGCGTTGGCATCGTCACTGGTCGCCTTGCCTTGGGCCAGGCCGGAAAGCACATTCTGCGCGGAAAGCACGGTGATGTCCCCGGCGTCGGTGGAGACCACCGTCTTGCCGGTACGTACGGTAGCCGCATCGTCCTCTTCGAAGTCATGCGTGGCGATGACGGTGCCGTACCCCTGCTGGCGGGCCTTCGTCAACGCTTGTAGGGTCCAATTGCCGTTGCCCTGCCACGCGTATGCGGTGATGTCCGCGTTGCTGTCACCCAATGCCGATTGATAGGTTTTCCGGGCTTTGGCTGCGGACCATTGACGGTCGTTGATACCGGCTGCGCTGTAGGCCGGAGCGTTGTTCATGGCGCTGTAGGCGGTCATGTCGAACAATGCGGGCTGGGTGATGCCGTCGACCCGCGTCGGCATCGCCATCGCCTGCAGGTAGGTCGGATCTCCTACGACCTGCAGCATGTTGTGCTTGGCGAAGGTCTGCTGCAACGATTTGAGCCGTGCGTCGTCATCCTTGCTGGGCATGGCGATTTTCGCCAGTTTCGAGGAGGAAATACCCCCTTCATCGACCAGCTGTCCAAGCAGCTTGCTGTCGGTGGTCCACCCGTTGGCGGCCAGCGGCTGGGCGACGGTGATGTGCAGCGCCGGCGTGCTGGGCGTGTGGAGTCCCGCGCCGGTGCGCGTCACGAACGTATGCGATTGAGCAAGGGGGGTTCCGTTGGCGGAATAGCTCAGCAGCACCGGCTTCGGCCCCCAAGAGTTGATGGCCGCGAGCGATTCCTGATGGGCGTCCGCGTCGATGCTCACGTTGGCGCTGGCTCCCGGCTGCAACGCGGGCACATCGGCCTGTCCCACGGATTGCGGGGTGGGGATTCGCCCGTTGCTTTCAGACCAATCCTGGATGTCGTTGCGCGAAACGAACGTGTAGAAGGCGTTCATGGCCAGCGTCAGCGTTCCCGCGGGAATCTCCTGTCCGGTCGTGTTGGTCACCGTGGCGTTCAGATGGTATCCGGAGGTGTCCGTCAATACGGCCGTGGAAGAGTTGATGGACAACATACCGTCCGTCGACTCCGCCGATGTGGTCGATTCCATGGCCCTTGCCGATGGCGTGGGTGCGTATAACAACATCAACGCCATGGTCAATACCATGGCGAGGATGGATGATAACGCGCGAAGGCCACGCGAAACGTGCCGTTGTGCGGATTGATTCACTATTACGCCTGTCTGTTGAGTTTCCTTGCGTACAACCATGCTATCTTCCGTTCGTTCGGATAGCTCAGCACATCGTCCAAATCAGCAAAATCCACCCAAATGGCGTCTTCGGCCTCATGGTCGGGATCGCCTTCGACGGTCAGCTCGCCGCCGATCTGCCGCAACGCGAAGTGGTGCACCAGCTTGTGCACGCGTTGGCTGGTACCGGTGAACCAATAGTCGATGGTGGCGATGGAATCGACCACCTCGCCCAGAATGCCGGTTTCCTCATGCACTTCGCGCACGGCCGTCTGCTGCGGCGTTTCGCCTTTTTCGATATGTCCCTTCGGCAGGCACCATTCCAAATGCCCGCTGCGTGAATGACGTGCGATGATCGCCACGCGACCCTTGTCGTCGAACACCAGCCCGCCCGCCGAATACTCGCGCACCACCGGCAGCTCCTGCGCGTCAAGCGATGCGAACGTGGTCGGACCATCCGCGGTGCGCCGGCGCGGCATCATCGCCGGCGTAGGCGCGCTCGGCGTGATAATCGTGCGCTGCTGCAATTGCTGTAGTTGTTGCAGCTGCTGCAGCGAAACCGACTGCGATGTGTACAGCAGTTCGTCCGGTTCCAGCGGATTTTGGGCATGGTCGTCCGCAGCATGGGCAAGCATGCGTGCAAGGTCTGCGGGCGTAATCATGATTCCAACCATACTCAATTCTGTGTGCAGGTGGGGTAACGGTATGCTGGTAAACGGAAAACTTGTGGTGTTGAAAGGTATGGCGTGAACTTCGAAGTGTGGCCAGAGGCCATTGAATTAGGACGTATGTTTGCTGCGGAAGGCTACGAACTGGCACTGGTCGGGGGTCCTGTCCGCGACCTGCTGCTGCATCGCAAATCGCATGATTTGGATTTCTGCACATCGGCGCGTCCCGAGCAGTTTGAGCATATTCTGCGCCGTTTTGGGCATGATGGCTTCTGGGATATGGGCCGCAAATTCGGCACGCTCGGCGCGATGCGCAGGCGTGAGGACGGCACCGAGGTGAAAGTGGAGGTGACCACCTACCGTTCCGACACGTACGACCCCGACTCGCGCAAGCCGGAAGTCAATTACGGCGACACGCTGGAAGGCGATCTTTCCCGCCGCGATTTCACCGTCAACGCGATGGCGTTGCGTGTTCCGGAACTCGAATTCGTCGATCCGTTCGGCGGTGCGAACGATTTGGCCAAAGGCGTGCTGCGTACCCCCGTCGATCCGCGGCAGTCGTTCGACGACGATCCGTTGCGCATGATGCGCGCCGTGCGTTTCGTGGCGCAGCTCGGCTTCCGCATCGAGCCGGAAACCGCTGAAGCGCTGTCCGACATGGTCGATCGCATCGAAATCGTCTCCGCCGAACGTGTGCGCGACGAACTGGTCAAGCTGCTGCTGTCCGATCGCCCGCGCGCCGGCATCGAAGCGTTGGTCGATTCCGGTCTTGCCGACATCGTGCTGCCGGAAATTCCCGCGCTGCAGCTGGAAATCGACGAGCACCATCGCCATAAGGACGTGTTCGAACACACCATGATCGTCATCGAACGCGCCGTCGCCCTCGAAACCGGTTCCGACGGTCCGGTGCCGGCCCCGGACCTGACGCTGCGTCTGCAAGAACCGGAGTTCCTTTTTCCACTTTCATTCCAAACTCCTGATTTTTACCGTTCGCACTCCAGGTTCCGTTGGTGTTGATTGCACCGCTGCCTGTGAATGTACCTTGTATTATATCGTCTTCT
>ERZ809201.941-NODE-941-length-11630-cov-20.589892_pt1 | contig 11630 bp, 8 predicted proteins | sample MGYA00520516_ERZ809201 | MGnify/ENA primary metagenome ERZ809201 (study PRJEB31570, sample SAMEA3213006) | Homo sapiens | biome: human-gut; feature: human gut; material: fecal | place: Sweden | collected 2011 ... | reverse complement strand
AGCTCAACTATGAGGTTCTGAGCGAAGCGGTTTCTGCTGTCCGTTGCAGCGTACCTCTGGGTACGAATTGGAAAAAGCGTATCGACGAGGACTACGAGTCAAGGAAATAAGAGATTTCTTCTCATAGACCCCTGTTTTTTTCTCAAAGAATGTCCGTTGTAAAGTGAAGGGGTATTTTACGAGGAGTCTCTACGAGGGAATACGATTTTAGAGAATAGCAAGCACAGCCGGTGTATATACACACGGCGATTTCCGATTAAGGAAACCCTCCCCTTAATCGAAAAAAATGCTTGTTGGGAAGTCTCCCAAACCCTCTTCCTTTGCGAAAGGACGGAACGCCTATGGCAAACAGGACGCGACCAAATCAGATACTCTTCTTCGTCTCCGACGATGAGAAAAGAATTATCAAGGCAAAGATGGCACAGCTTGGAACAAAGAACATGGGAGCATATCTCCGGAAGATGGCGATTGACGGCTATATCATCAAGGTGGACTACACGCAGCAGAAGAAACTTGCCGCCGCAGTCAGCCGTGTTGCCTCAAACATCAATCAGATTTGCCGCCGCATCAACTCCACCGGACACTTCTATGCGGACGATATTACAGAGCTGAAAGAAAGGCAGGGTGAGATATGGCAGTTACTAAAATCAAGCCAATCCGAGGAACTGTAAACAAGGCTATTGCCTACATTCTCGACCCGCAGAAAACCGACGATGCTTTCTATGTTTCGTCCTATGGATGCGCTACAAGCGACGCAGCGGCAAAAGAATTTGAGTGGACGAGAAACCTTGCAGTGCAGCAAGGAATGCAGATGCCGAAGGTGCTTGCCCGTCATTTGATCCAGTCCTTTGACATCGGTGAAGTGACGCCGGAAGAAGCTCACGAAGTCGGGAAACAGCTTGCGGACGAATGGCTCAAGGGCAAGTACGAGTATGTGATTGCTACCCACATCGACAAGGGGCATTGTCATAATCACATCATCTTCAATGCCGTAAATTATGTGGACTATCATGCCTACCGGAGCAACAAGAGAACCTATCGGGAGCTGCGTCAGCTCAGTGATGAGATATGCAAGGAACACGGGCTGTCTGTGATCCCTCCGTCGCAGAACAAGGGCATGGACTACAAGGAATATACCGAAGCCAAACGCGGCACGAGCTGGAAGCAAAAACTCAAGCAGACCATCGACCGGCTTGTTATCACAGCAAAGGACTACGATGACTTTCTGCGGCTCATGCAGGAAGCCGGTTATGAAATTAAGACCGGCAAATACATCTCCTTCCGCGCTGAAGGTCAGGAGCGGTTTACCCGTTCTAAGACCATCGGAGAAAACTACACCGAGGAACGCATTAAGGAACGAATTGCTGGACGGACGCCCCGAAGAAGTCAGAGACAGACCGTACCGAAAAGCATCTCTCTCATCGGAGATATTCAGGAGCGGATCAGGCTCATCGACAGCAAGGGCTATGAGTATAAAGCCAAGCTCACGATCCTCAAGGAAGCGGCGCGGACACTCAACTATCTCACGGAAAACAACTTGCTCCAATACGCCGATCTTGAGAAGAAGGTCGAGGATGTTCATAGCTCCTATGACCGCACCGGCAAGGAACTGAAAGGCGTTGAAGCGCGACTGCGGGAAGTCCAGCCGCTTATCAAAAACATCTCCAATTATCAGCGCCTCAAGCCTGTCTATGACGCCTTCCAGAAGGAAAAAGATAAGACGGGTTTCAAGGCAAAGCACGAAGCCGAGCTTGTGATCTTTGAGGCGGCGCGGAGTACACTGCTTGCCATGCAAGGCGATGAAAAACTGCCGAGCTTAAAGACGCTGCAAGCAGAACAGCAGCGTCTTCTCGATGAGCAGCAGCGGCTCTACGATGAACGCGCAAAGCTCAAAAAGGATGCAAGGATGATCGACACATTGAAGGCAAACGTGGATGATTTCCTCAAGCCAAACGCAGAGCGCGACCAAGAGTATCAACGCAATTCACAGCGCGAATAAAGAGAAACGGCAAGGCAGCTTTCATGAATAACTGCCTTGCCCTTTTTGAAAATCAAAACCATCAAGAACTTGCATCTTTTTTGTGAACTTGTGCATGAGATAATTGCATTCAAAGAGGTTTTCGTGTATAATAGAATGGAAGTCATGATTAGCGGATGAGTAAAGGGGTGCGTATCATGGGAATCAGCTACAAAAAACTTTGGATGCTCCTGTTAGAGCGGGACATAAAGAAGTCCACCTTCCGGCAAGAGCTTAACCTTGCATCCGGAACATGGACGAAACTGAATAAGGGGGAAGAAGTGTCCCTCTCTATTTTGCTGCGCATCTGCGGCTATTTGAATTGCGACATCGGAGATATTTGTGAGGCTGTGCGGACGGACAACTGATAGGTCCTTTTTCCGTGCGGCTTTTTTATATACCAGTGGAGACGAATTAAATGTTTGTACGTAGCAGGACTGTTACAAAAAAAGGAGGATAACAGATGGACATTGGCGTAACGATAAGCAAAGTCCGAAAAGAATACAGAGAATACTTACGGGAAACTCACCCGGACTGGGCTGACACGACTATCAGCACCCATGTTTCCGATGCGTTCTATCTGTATCAAAACACTATTGTGCTGTCCTTCTGGAAGTGTTTTGAAAGTGATGCCTCTATGGAGAAAGCGAAGGGCGAAATCTTCGACTACCTAAAACAAGAAGTAATGTCTGATCGAGCAGACGAACGCACTGCACAGTATTATAGAGATTTGAAGCGGCTGAAAGAATTTATTGATTCTAAGGGCGGCGTCAAGACGTATATCGGTTATGAATATGACTGCGAAGTCATTGTCTACAAATATGCTAAGATGGTTTATGATGGCACAATGGAGATGGACGCTGCTGTAAAAGCCATGTGTCAGGAGGTCCCGTGCTTTGGAGAAACCTCGCACAAGCTGACGATCATGCTCTTTGCGTCCATGATGAAGGGCATAAAATACACTCGCAGGTCCAACACTGAAACTACGGTTTACTTCATCGTCCACATCGGAAAAGACTACGGGCAGGAGCAGATGGTCAATGCTCTAAAAGCCACTCAGGAAAACATTAAATATTACTACGAGCAAACCGGCAACAAGTCTAACAGCATTCGTAGAGGATGCAAAAAGATCGTCGAAGAGAACAGCATTGATATATCCTTCGACGATGAAATCTTTGATGGAATTATTCCGAAGGAGAACACAGATACAGCTCTTTCATCCGACGCTACTGCAATACACTATTGGCTGTACGCAGCGGGTGATGGTTCCGCAAATTGGGAGAATGATTATGCCGAAGGGATTATGGCTATCGGCTGGTCTGACCTTGGTGACCTAATGGAATATAGCTCCAAAGAAGAAATGCGGGCAAAGATGAAAGAGGTCTACGGGGATACTGGCTCATATAAGAATCAGGTTCTTGCTACATGGCAATTTGCAAACGAGCTGAAACCCGGTGATGTTGTCTTTGTAAAAAAAGGCAGAAAGCAGATCCTAGGTCGCGGGCTGGTCGAAGGCGAATACGTTTTTGATCCTGAACGCGGTCAATATGCCAATACCCGAAAGGTACGCTGGACAGATAAGGGCGAGTGGGAATTATCAGATCAGGGTGCAATCAAAACGTTGACGGATATTACGTCCTACACAGATTACGTCAAGAAGCTGCAAAACATGATTGACGGAGACAAGCACGAAGATACCTTCGACGATGCTGCTGATGAGGAAATCACTTTCGAGCCATACACCGCCGATGATTTTCTGACCGATGTGTATATGGACGAAGATCGGTATAAGGTTCTCAAGTCGCTGCTTTTAACCAAAAAGAATGTAATTCTGCAAGGCGCACCGGGCGTGGGAAAAACCTTCGCAGCAAAAAGACTGGCATTTTCTATCATGGGAGAAAAGGACACCAACCGTGTGAAAATGGTTCAGTTTCATCAGAGTTATAGCTATGAAGATTTCATCATGGGTTTCCGCCCGACGGAGACAGGATTTGAACTGCGAAAGGGCGTATTCTACGAGTTTTGCAGGCAAGCTGCTGAGGATGATCGTCCATACTTTTTCATTATCGACGAGATCAACAGAGGCAATCTCAGCAAGATTTTTGGCGAACTCTTCATGTTGATTGAGAGTGATAAACGCGGTGTCGAATTGCAGCTTCTATATGCAGATGAGCAGTTCTCCATTCCGAGTAACGTCTATATCATTGGCATGATGAACACTGCTGACCGTAGCCTCGCCATGCTGGACTACGCACTTAGACGTCGTTTTGCTTTCTTTGAGCTTACTCCGGCATTTTCGTCTGCTGGATTCAGAGCATACAGAACGAAAGTCAATAATCCGAAGTTTGACCGGCTCATTGCAACAGTTGAGCAGCTTAACGACGTAATTGCAAACGATGACTCGCTTGGTGAGGGGTTCTGTATCGGACATAGCTATTTCTGTACAAACGCAACCATCAACGATGAATGGATGCGGTCTGTTGTCGAATATGAACTGATACCTCTTTTGAAAGAATACTGGTTTGACGAGGCAGTTAAAGTGAAGGATTGGAGCCGCACATTACGCGAGGTAGTCAAATGATCCGTGTCCAGAACGTTTATTATATGCTGGCTTATGCGTTCCAAGTGCTGCATGAGCAAGGGTATAAAAATGTCGCCACCGAAGAGTTTGATAATGTGGCTGAACTTCTGTCTGCTATTCTCTGCCGTGGAGTATCTGTCCAGATAAAGAGAGGCTTAATCAGACAATACATTTCGAGAGAAGAAGCACTTGCGTCTCCCCGTGGGAAACTTGAAATTGGTGAATCCATAAAGACACAGGTTATTCGCAAGAAACAGCTCGTTTGCAATTATGATGAGTTTTCGGTTGATGCCTACCCCAACCGAATCATCAAAACAACAATGGATTTGCTGCTTCGTGGAAGTATTTCAAAAGCCAGAAAAAAGGAGATCAGGAAGTTGATGATTTTCTTTGATGGCATCAGCATATTGGACATCCATAGTATCAACTGGGACATTCAATATGATCGCAATAATCAAACATATCGGATGTTGATAGCCGTTTGCCGATTTGTGATAAAAGGGCTTTTGCAAACGACAGCCGATGGCTCAACAAAGATTATGGATTATGCAGATGATCAAACAATGGCGAAGCTATACGAGAAGTTTATTCTCGGATACTATCAGCGTGAGCATCCAGAGTTAAAAGCATACTCTCCACAAATTGCGTGGCAAGTCACAGATGGCTACAGAACGCTCTTGCCGACGATGCAGTCCGACATTGTGATTACGAATAAGGCAGCAAAGAAAACGCTCATCATCGACGCCAAATACTACACGCACAATATGCAAATGAAAGCACCGTACATGACGCAGACGCTTCATTCCGGAAATCTGTATCAGATTTTCACCTATGTGAAGAACTGGTCTGCCGCGCCGGATGAGGTCGTTTCCGGTATGCTTTTATATGCGGGAACAGACGATGCGATTCAGCCAAACAATGATTATCAAATGAGCGGGAATCAGATCAGTGTGAAGACATTGGACATGGACTGCGACTTTTCTAAAATTGCAGCGCAGCTCGACAGCATTGCTGATCGGATAAAGTAGAGCGTAGGCACTGGACAGCCGTTCTTCTAATCTCACCGCTTCTTAAACAAGCAGATACGCTCTCCGTGGAAAGGAGCAATCATGAGTATACTTGAAAATCCCATACCGAATGAGGTGTTGGATAATGCAACAAGCCCTCTCACCGATGACAGGGCAGCGTACAAAGACAGCACCTACGAGATCGTTTCAAAGGTGGCTTACCTGATTGGTGTGCCAAAACGCATCTTTGACAACGAACATGAAGCCCCAAAAGTTGAAGTATACAATCGGTTGGACAGTGATAAAACAGCTCGGATTATAAGACATCTTTGCATTGTACGAACTGCGATTGAGCGCAATTTCAAGCGCATCAATGAACGCATGAGATTCCAGTATGAGACCATTCTGAGTATGCCGGAATATGTTCCGCAGGAAAGCATAAACCAGCTAAGTCTTGACGGAGTGAACTTCATCAAAAACACCAGCAAAAAACTGTGCCAACACGTTGTCGAGATTAACAGGTTGATTTGCGATAGAATCAACAACTGCAAGAAGCTCTTTCCACTCTGGATAAATTGGGATTACATTAAAGCACTTTTCGTCATGCCTGATGGTTTGAAGGAAGATGGTACAAGAGTGGCTGCCGACATTTATTACTCTCATTTGCTTTTTTATCCCTATCAGATGTACATAAACTGGCAGCCGGAGGAAGTCGGCAACATTCTTTACAATGATAAGAAGTTCGTTACCTTGCTGTACAGTTGGAACAACGACTATTTCACCGAATATAGCAAAGTCTCAGATGCGGGGAGTTATATCAAAGGAAGTATTTATGAGTTTATTGAGAGCAGCGAAAAGACTGTTATCGTTGTCGATTGCGAAAACTCTGATCCCTACAAGCTGTGTGCTACCTTAAAAAACCTCGATCACGAGTATACACAAAAAATTGCGTCGATCATTCTCTTTGATGATGTGCATACCGCCTCCGCATGGAGGATATTAGACAGCTTCACCGCAATTCATGTTGAACACATGATGATTGAACGGGTGAAGCAAAGCAAGTCACTCGTTGATGTCATGCTTATTGCCCGAACTTGTCAGGAACACTACAAGAATAACGTCGATTCCTTTATTCTTGTTTCCAGCGACTCCGACTACTGGGGGTTAATCTCGTCTCTGCCGGAAGCACGTTTTTTAGTTATGATTGAACGAGAGAACTGCGGACCGGACTTGAAGAATGCACTTCTGAATGCAGGGATATTTTATTGCTATATTGATGACTTCTACTCTGGGAATGCCGAGGACATCAAGCTCGGCGCACTTTTCAAAGAAATGGAGCGTTATATTGACCAAACCGTCAGGCTCAATATCAACGAGATGTTCAGTGCCGCTTTGAAGGCAACGCGCATTGAGATGAGTTCGTCTGAGAAAAAACAGTTCATCGCAAAGTACCTAAAAACAATGCAAATGGAAATTACAGATGATGGTGACGTGGTTTTGCAGTTGAAACGAAAATAAGTCCGGTATTTGGGACACTTGCTATGATAAAATAGAAATGAGGACAGGCTGGCAACCAACAAATGATCCTCAAGTATTGGAGATGAAGATATGGCATACCAAAGCGAAGCGGCTCTTGAACAGCAGTTTATTGAGCAACTGACCAAGCAGGAATATTCCACAGTCGCAATTCCTGATTATGACGCGCTGGTGGAGAACTTCAAAGTTCAGTTTGAAGCCTTCAATGCGCCAAAGCTGGATACGCCTATCACCGATAAAGAGTGGGAGCGTATCTTCAACCTCATGCTCGGAAAGTCTGTTTTCCAGAGCGCAAAAATCTTGAGGGATAAGTTTGTCCTTGAGCGTGAAGATGGTACAAAGGTATATCTGTCCTTCTTTGATCAGGACCACACGAAGAACATTTTCCAAGTCACTCATCAAACAACCGTGGTTGGAAAATACGTCAATCGTTACGACGTTACGATTCTCGTGAACGGCTTGCCCCTGATCCAAGTAGAATTAAAGCGCCGTGGCATTGACATCCGCGAGGCAGTCAATCAGGTCATGCGTTATAAGAAACACTCCTACAACGGGCTGTATCATTTCATTCAGCTCTTCATTGTCTCCAATGGTGTTGACACAAAGTATTTCGCCAATTCCGACAGAGACTTGATGTATAGTCTTGCTTTCTTCTGGACTGATTTCAATAACGTCCGCATCACCAATTTGAAGGACTTTTCGATTTCTTTCCTTGCAAGGGATCACATCATCAAAATGCTGACCCGCTACACCATCCTAAATGATACCGATAAGATTTTGATGGTCATGCGTCCCTATCAGGTTTATGCCGTAGAAGCGCTGATCCGTCAGGCAACGCTCACAAACCGGAATGCGTATATCTGGCACACAACCGGCGCGGGCAAGACGCTTACATCCTTTAAGACGGCGCAAATCCTCGCAGCAAATCCGAACATCAAGAAAGTCATTTTCCTTGTTGACCGAAAAGACTTGGATTCTCAGACAACCGAAGAGTTTAACAAGTTTGAGGCTGGCTCCGTTGATGTGACAGATCGCACCGATGTTCTTGTCCGCCAGATGAAGGACAAGAACAGACAGCTTATCGTCACCACGATGCAGAAGATGGCAAACGCTGTAAAGCGCCCTCAGTACGAGAAAGTAATGGACGCATACAAAGACGAGAAGGTTGTCTTTATCATCGACGAGTGCCACCGCAGCCAGTTTGGGGATATGCACAAGGACATTGTGCGGCATTTCAGAAAGGCACAGTTTTTCGGCTTCACGGGGACACCTCGGTTTGAAGTCAACGGTAAAACTGAGGGTAAAATCACGCAAACAACAGAAATGCTCTTTGGTGAGTGTCTTCACAATTACCTGATTAAAGACGCCATCTTCGATAATAATGTTCTGGGCTTCCACATCGAATACATAAAAACAATGGAGGGTGATTTTGATTGGGATGACCCGACACTCGCGGACGCGATTGATATAGGCGAACTCTATATGTCCGATGAGCGAATGTCTCTGATCGCCAATCACATCATCCAGAACCACAAGGCGAAAACCCGAAATGGACAATATACGGCTATTTTTGCCGTGTCCTCTATTGATGCCCTTGTTAAGTATTACGACATTTTCAAGAAGATCAAGCATGACCTGAATATCAGCGGCATCTTCTCCTACGGGCAGAATGAGGATGCCGAGGGCAAGGACGAGCATAGCCGTGATTCGTTGGAGCGTATCATCAAGGACTATAACGAGATGTACGGAACCAATTTCTCCACGGATACGTTCTCAGCTTATCACAAGGACATCTCTGACCGAGTAAAGGGAAAGAAAACAAAGTCGCTTGATATTCTCATCGTCGTGAATATGTTCCTGACCGGATTTGACAGCAAGCCGCTCTCTGTCCTTTATGTGGACAAGGACTTGAAGTATCATGATCTGCTGCAAGCCTATTCCCGCACAAACCGCGTTGAGAAGGAAACAAAGCCCTTTGGCATTATCATTTGCTACCGCAACCTCAAAAAACGTACTGATGACGCGCTGACACTCTTCTCTAAGAGTCAAGATACCTCTGGCATCGTTGTTCCGGGTTATCAATACTTCGTAGAGAAGTTCAACGAAATGGTGATGAAGCTCAAGGAAATTGCTCTGTTTCCGGAGTCCGTGGACACAATGCAGAACGAGGACGATCAGAAGAAGTTTGTCGTGACCTTTCGTGAGCTGACAAAGTACCTCCAATCGTTGCAGACTTTTATTGAGTTCAGCTTCGATCAGGATGCTCTTATCATGTCTGAGCAGGAATACCAGGACTACAAGAGCAAATACCTCATGCTCTACTCAAGGCAAAAAACAGACCGCGAGGTTGTTTCCGTCCTGAACGACGTTGACTTCTGCATCGAATTGATGGAGAGTGACAGGATCAATGTGGCGTACATCATGAACCTGATTCGCAACATCCATTTCGACGATCCCAAACAGAAGGATTACGATATTAAACACATTAAGGACGAGCTGGGCAGAACCGACAATCCGCAGTTGCTTCGGAAAGTCGAAATTCTGCAAGCGTTCTTGGATCGTGTTGTTGTCGGCTTGGAAAGTGCGGATGAAATTGATGCAGCATATAATGACTTTGAAAATGAAGCAAAGCGCGAAGAGATCGTTGCCTTTGCGAAGACTGAGGACATTGACGCATCTATGTTGACGGATATTATTTCGGAATATGAGTTTTCTGGCACAATGGATGCAGGAAATATCCGAGATAGGATTGAGAAGCCCTTGCCGCTTTTGAAGAAGCGCTCCCTTGTAAATCGGATTGTTGACTTCATCCGGCAGCACACAGAGAAATACCAATAAGGAGAGAGACAAATGGATAATTCGATTCAGGCTCATCAGAAAGAGCTTTGCAATAAGCTATGGGCAATGGCAAATGCCTTGCGCGGAAACATGGAGGCGTATGAGTTCAAGAACTATATCTTGGGCATGATCTTCTACTACTACCTTTCCGACAGGACGGAGAAGTATATGGCGAATCTTCTCAAGGATGATGGTATCGGTTATGAAGAGGCGTGGGCAGACGAAGAATATAAGACCGCCGTTATCGAAGAGGCACTGCGCGATCTCGGCTATGTCATCGAGCCGCAGTATTTGTTCCGCAAGATGGTCAAGATGGTAGAAAACCGCTCCTTCGACATTGAGTTCTTGCAGAGTGCAATCAACGCCCTGATGGAGTCCACAATCGGAAACGATTCTCAGGAAGACTTTGACGGACTGTTTTCTGATATGCAGCTTGATTCATCAAAGCTCGGTCATACTGTCAAAGATAGAAGTGCTGTTATGGCAAAGATCATCGCTTCGCTGGACGAAATCAACTTCGGCGTGGATGATACCAAAATTGACGTTCTTGGTAACGCCTATGAATATCTGATCGGTCAGTTTGCTGCAACTGCTGGCAAGAAAGCCGGTGAGTTCTATACGCCATCCGGTCCTGCCGAATTGCTTTGCCGTCTGGCTTGCCTCGGTCTCACGGATGTCAAGGATGCAGCCGACCCCACTTGTGGCTCTGGTTCACTGCTGCTGCGCCTCAAGAACTATGCCAACGTGAGAAACTACTATGGACAGGAATTAACCTCCACGACTTATAACCTCGCCAGAATGAACATGATTCTGCGTGGAGTCCCGTATCGCAACTTTAACATCTACAACGGTGATACCTTGGAGCATGACTACTTCGGAGACATGAAGTTCCGTGTTCAGGTTGCTAATCCGCCTTATTCTGCAAACTGGTCTGCTGATATGCACTTCATGGAGGACGAGCGATTCAACGAATACGGAAAACTCGCTCCGAAGAGCAAGGCTGACTTTGCCTTTGTTCAGCACATGGTTTACCACATGGACGAGGATGGACGAGCCGTCGTTCTCCTGCCGCATGGTGTCCTGTTCCGTGGTGCTGCGGAGGAAGTAATTCGCAAGCACCTTATTCAGAAATTAAATGTTCTGGACGCGGTAATCGGTTTGCCTGCAAATCTGTTCTTTGGTACGGGCATCCCTGTCTGTGTTCTTGTTCTCAAAAGAGAGCGCAATGGCAACTCTGACAACATCCTTTTCATCGACGCTTCCAGCGACTTTGAAGCCGGAAAGAACCAGAACATCCTTCGGGAGTGCGACATTGACAAGATTGTTGAGACCTATGAGCGCCGTCAGGACGTCGATAAATATGCTCATGTTGCGACCATGCAGGAGATTGAAGAGAACGGCTTCAACCTGAACATTCCTCGCTATGTTGACACATTTGAACCGGAACCTGAGATTGACCTGAATGAAGTTGCCGCCGAGATCCGCAAGCTGCAATCTGAAATTAAGGATATTGATGCGGAACTGAAACCGTTTTTTGATGAGCTGGGGCTGGATTTCCCCTTTGGCGTGGAGGGCAAATAATTATGGCAAATGTATCCTCAAGTAACGGTCTTGAGAAGCGTCCGAAGCTCCGCTTTCCGGGCTTCGATGA
>ERZ809201.939-NODE-939-length-11652-cov-3.845046_pt1 | contig 11652 bp, 4 predicted proteins | sample MGYA00520516_ERZ809201 | MGnify/ENA primary metagenome ERZ809201 (study PRJEB31570, sample SAMEA3213006) | Homo sapiens | biome: human-gut; feature: human gut; material: fecal | place: Sweden | collected 2011 ... | reverse complement strand
GGTCATTCAGGTCGGATGTTGCAAAACGTCCTCCGTCAAGCTGTACCATAGGACGCAGATCCGGCGGAATAACCGGAACCGCATCAAGAATCATCCACTCCGGACGGTTTCCGGACTCACGGAATGCCTCAACAACCTCAAGTCTCTTGATGATGCGGGCTCTCTTCTGTCCGGTAGAATCTTTAAGACCTGCCTTTAATTCAGCAGACTCTTTTTCCAGATCAATTGCCATCAGAAGCTCTTTGATGGATTCCGCACCCATACCTGCACGGAAGCTGTTTCCGAACTCCTCTCTGGCATCCTGGTATTCTTTCTCGGTCAGAACCTGTTTGTACTGTAATTTGGTATCGCCTGCATCAAGAACGATGTAGTTTGCGAAATACAGAACCTTTTCCAGAGTTCTCGGAGACAGATCCAGGATCAGTCCCATACGGGACGGAATTCCTTTGAAATACCAGATATGGGATACCGGAGCTGCCAGCTCAATGTGTCCCATACGCTCACGGCGCACACTGGATTTTGTTACTTCTACGCCGCATCGGTCGCAGATTACGCCTTTGTAGCGAATTTTCTTATATTTACCGCAATGGCACTCCCAGTCTTTGCTTGGTCCGAAGATTCTTTCACAGAACAGACCGTCTTTTTCCGGTTTCAGCGTTCTGTAGTTGATGGTCTCCGGTTTTTTTACCTCGCCATGGGACCACTCCCGGATTTTCTCCGGGGAGGCAAGTCCTATTTTGATGGCATCAAAGCTCATCTGGTAATTTTCTTTTTTTGCTGTTTCTGGCATTTGATTACCCCTTTCCTCGCAAAGCGAAGATCTACAAGTTACATGTCATCATCTGAACTTTCATCCAGATCAAGATAAGAGTCTTCTTCTTCATCCTCTTCCACATCTACCATTTCTTCTCCGTCAAACTCTTTCTTGGAGAATCCATAGTCACCAAATCTCTCGTCCTCTCTGTCAGAGTAACGGTCTCCCTCGATGATGTGGTTCAGATTGGTATCACCGTAATCAACTGATTCCATAATTTTAACTTCGGTATTGTCATCACGCAGTACGCGGACATCGAGTGCCAGGGACTGCAGCTCTTTCAACAATACTTTGAAGGATTCCGGAATACCAGGCTCCGGAATATTGTCGCCCTTGATGATGGCTTCGTATGTCTTCACACGGCCAACCACATCGTCAGACTTCACAGTCAGGATCTCCTGCAGCGTGTAGGATGCACCGTACGCCTCAAGAGCCCAAACCTCCATCTCTCCGAAACGCTGTCCACCGAACTGAGCTTTACCACCCAGCGGCTGCTGTGTAACGAGGGAGTATGGGCCGGTAGAACGTGCATGGATCTTATCGTCTACCAGGTGATGCAGTTTCAGGTAATGCATGTGTCCGATGGTGGTTCTTCCATCAAACGGCTCACCGGTACGTCCGTCGCGGAGCTGTACCTTACCGTCTCTTGCGATATCAACGCCCTTCCACAGTTCTCTGTGATCCAGGTGCTCTTCCAAGTACTGATATACTTCCGGAAGCAGAACATCTTTATATTTCTCGGAGAATGCATCCCATTCCATGTTTACATAATCGTTTGCCAGTTCCAGGGTATCCTGAATATCTTTCTCGTTTGCGCCGTCGAAAATCGGGGTGGATACGTTAAATCCAAGCGCTGCTGCTGCAAGGCTCAGGTGGATCTCCAGCACCTGTCCGATGTTCATACGGGACGGCACACCCAGAGGGTTCAGCACGATGTCCAGCGGACGTCCGTTCGGCAGGAACGGCATATCCTCTACAGGAAGTACACGGGAAACGACACCCTTGTTTCCGTGACGGCCTGCCATCTTATCGCCGACAGAGATTTTTCTCTTCTGTGCGATGTAGATGCGGACTGCCTGGTTTACTCCAGGAGAAAGTTCGTCGCCGTTTTCACGGGTAAATACTTTGGCGTCCACGATGATACCATACTCACCGTGCGGTACTTTCAGAGAAGTATCACGTACTTCTCTTGCTTTCTCGCCAAAGATGGCACGGAGCAGACGCTCCTCTGCGGTCAGCTCAGTCTCTCCCTTCGGAGTTACTTTTCCGACCAGAATATCACCGGCACGTACCTCTGCACCGATGCGGATGATTCCACGCTCGTCCAGGTCTTTTAAGGCTTCATCGCCGACTCCCGGAACGTCTTTTGTGATCTCTTCCGGTCCAAGCTTGGTGTCACGGGCCTCTGCCTCGTACTCCTCGATGTGGATGGAAGTGTAAACATCATCCTGTACCAGACGCTCGCTTAAGAGTACGGCGTCCTCGTAGTTATAACCTTCCCAGGTCATAAATCCGATCAGCGGGTTTTTACCAAGTGCAAGCTCGCCCTGGTAAGTAGACGGACCGTCTGCGATTACTTCGCCGGCCTCTACATGGTCACCTTTAAATACGATCGGTTTCTGGTTGTAGCAGTTGCTCTGGTTGCTTCGCATGAATTTGGTCAGATGGTAAACATCTTTTGTTCCGTCATCATTGTTCATGCGGATCTCGTTGGAGCAGGAGTAGGAAATGGTTCCTGCTTTCTTTGCAACGACGCAGACACCGGAGTCTACGGCTGCTTTTGCTTCGATACCGGTTCCGACTACAGGAGCTTCTGTAATCATCAGCGGTACGGCCTGACGCTGCATGTTGGATCCCATCAGCGCACGGTTCGCATCGTCGTTCTGAAGGAACGGGATCAGCGCCGTAGCAACGGAGAATACCATCTTCGGAGACACGTCCATGTAATCAAACATGTGCGGCTCATAGGACTGGGTCTCATCCAGATAACGTCCGGAAACGTTCTTGTTGATGAAGTGTCCTTCTGCATCCAGCGGCTCATTTGCCTGTGCTACATGGTAATTATCCTCTTCATCTGCGGTCATGTAGACTACTTCGTCTGTAACACGCGGATTTTTCGGATCTGATTTGTCAATTCTTCTGTATGGAGCCTCAACGAAGCCATACTCGTTGATGCGCGCATACGATGCCAGAGAGTTGATAAGACCGATGTTCGGTCCCTCAGGAGTCTCGATCGGGCACATTCTTCCGTAATGGGAGTAGTGAACGTCTCGAACCTCGAATCCGGCACGGTCACGGGACAGACCGCCAGGTCCAAGGGCGGAAAGACGTCTCTTGTGCGTCAGCTCTCCAAGCGGGTTGTTCTGATCCATGAACTGGGACAGCTGGGAAGATCCGAAGAACTCTTTGATTGCAGCTGTAACCGGTTTGATATTGATCAGGGACTGCGGAGAAATTCCGTCGATGTCCTGTGTTGTCATACGCTCACGTACCACACGCTCCATACGGGACAGACCGATGCGGTACTGGTTCTGAAGCAGCTCACCTACGGCACGGATTCTACGGTTGCCCAGGTGGTCGATATCATCGGCATTTCCTGCGCCGTATTCCAGATGCATGTTGTAGTTGATGGAAGCGAAAATATCTTCCTTTGTGATATGTTTCGGAATCAGGTCGTGGATGTCACGTTTGATCGCCTGTTTGATCTCTTCGATATCGGTATTCTCCTCCAGGATCTTTTCCAGAACCGGATAGTATACTTTCTCGTTGATGCCAAGCTCTTCCTCGTCAACATCTACCCATGCTTTCAGATCTACCATTAAGTTGGAAAGAACTTTTACGTTTCTCTCCTCTGTCTGAATCCATACATACGGTACTGCTGCGTTCTGAATCTTGTCTGCGAGTTCCAGAGTAACGGTGGTGCCTTTTTCTGCAAGGATTTCACCGGTGGACGGATCTACAACATCCTCAGCGAGGATCTGGTTGCGGATACGGCTGCGCAGCGCAAGTTTCTTGTTGAATTTATAACGGCCTACCTTTGCCAGGTCATAGCGACGCGGGTCAAAGAACATGCTCATGATGAGGCTCTCTGCATTTTCTACTGCGAGAGGCTCGCCCGGACGAATTTTCTTGTACAGCTCGAGAAGACCTTCCTGATAGTTGGTGGAAGTATCTTTGGTGAAGCTTGCAAGAATCTTCGGCTCTTCACCGAACAGCTCTACGATCTCTGCATTGGAGCTTACTCCAAGTGCACGGATGAGGACTGTGATCGGAACTTTTCTGGTACGGTCTACGCGGACATAGAAGACGTCGTTGGAATCGGTCTCGTACTCCAGCCATGCTCCACGGTTCGGGATTACGGTACAGGAGAACAGTCTCTTTCCGAGCTTATCATGTGCGATGCCGTAATAAATACCAGGGGAACGTACCAGCTGGCTGACGATTACTCGCTCTGCACCATTGATAACGAATGTTCCTGTTGCTGTCATCAACGGCAGATCACCCATGAAAATTTCGTGCTCTGTGATCTCGTCTTTTTCCTTATTATATAATCTTACTTTTACCTTTAACGGTGCCGCATAAGTAGCGTCACGCTGTTTACACTCTTCGATTGAGTATTTTACGTCATCTTCACACAGTGTAAAGTCTACGAATTCAAGGCTCAGCCGTCCGCCGTAGTCGGAGATTGGTGAAATGTCATCAAAGACTTCCTTGAGTCCGCTTCTCAGGAACCAGTCATAGGAATCCTTCTGGACTTCAATCAAGTTGGGCATTTCCAATACTTCTTTTTGTCTCTGGTAACTCATTCGCATACTTTTTCCGGTAGGTATCGGACGTATTCTGTTTTTCTCCATTGACGTTGTCACCCCTTGTGTTATAATATATTTATTACCGCTCATGCCTGAACAAAAGGTTTTAGGCATATCTTGCCATAATAGTGCATTTTCTAGATTATCATGTTTTTTCAAGTGTGTCAACAAAACAGATTGTATTTTTTTTAGTACAATCTGTTTTTTACTGGTTTTTCCGCCGGGACCCTGTTAGAATAGTACTTTAGATGTGATTGAAAACACTGAATTTTCAGAAAAAAGCCGCCTGTTTGATTTTATTTGTCAAATCAAACAGGCGGCTTTTTTTATTTGTCAAAGCGGATATTCGCAATCCGATCCAGATTCCGCTTATGCCGCATTGAACTGTTCCTTTTAATGCTGAATATTGTCGGTCATCATGTCCATAAAGCTCCATGGCTTCAGAACTTTGTTGATTTCCGCAAAGACTTTATCGTCATAGTTGTGTTTTACTTCGGTCTTTTTATCAAACACCATGGTATCCGCATCCTCTGCTTCTGTTTCCGGCCAGTGCGGGAGTCCCTCGTGATCCGGGGTTCCGTTCTTTGCAAAGGCGAGCAGGGCGCCAAAGATTTCGCTTTCCAGTTTATCACTGACATCCGGGATTCCGCAGATTTCTACGAGATCGCTATTGCCGAAGAAATACGGGATGTCGGAGCAGTGCCATGCCGGTTTGCCGTTCTGGAACGGGAATTCCAGGGCGAAGTTGTAGAGATATGCTTTGCCGCCGCCTTTTGCGAACAGTTTGGCAAGTTTTACGGTAGGCTCACGCATTGCGCGGTCGATCGCAAGAACATCTACACCGTTCTTCTCCGGATATGCTTCTTTGAAAGCGTCCAGAACCTTTTCGGCATTGTCTCCATAAACCTTTTTGAGGATTTCCAGAATCTCTTCCGCTGTCAGTTTGTTCTTATCATAAGCTGCTGGTGCAAACGTTGCGAACTCGCCGTATACGGTTCCGATCATCATCGGAATCTGATGTGCATGCTCACGGAAGCCTGCGTCGAATGGATTTCCGCAGAAGTAATCGCCCTTTTTCGGGCCGCCGCCGATGTAGCCGCCATTCTGTGCGATAGCCGGGGATACCTTTGCATATGCTGCGGCAAGCTGCGGATACGGTACGGTTTCCAGCTGCGCCACATCATCAAAGCCAAGCTCTTTCATCATTGCCGTGACAATCTCTGTTCCGTCTTTTTCTCCTGCGCCGAGCGGATCCCCTTCCATCACACCGCTCATGACAAGGCCTTTCTGGAACAGGCCGTCTGCTGATGGAATCTGCATCAGGTCAATCACCTTCATTCCGCCGCCGGACTGGCCGAAAATGGTTACATTCTCCGGATCGCCGCCGAACAGGGCGATATTGTCATGTACCCACTGCAGGGCTGCTACCATATCGGCGTGGCCTGCGTTTGCGGAGTTTTTGTATTTTTCCCCAAACGGAGACAGATCCAGATATCCTAAAATATTCAGTCTGTGGTTGACAGAAACAAGAATCGAATCACCTTTCTTTGCGATGCTGACGCCGTCATACGCAACCTGCTCAATGGAAGATCCCGCTGCGTATCCACCGCCGTGGAACCATACGAGAACCGGTTTTTTGGCTTCCGGATCGAGTTTGTTTGTCCAGATATTTAAGGACTGGCAGTGCTCATCCTGCGGCCAGTAGCGGTGCGGAACCATAAGCTCGCCGTTCGGTGTATCCTGATTCTGGAGCGGGCATACAAAACCATAGTTTGTTGCGTCTTTTACGCCATTCCATTTGGACGGAACCGGCATCTGGAAACGGTCTGCGTATGCATACGGAATTCCTTTGTAAATGTAAACACCGTCATAAAAATAACCTTTTAAATCGCCGGATGTGGTATGCAGCACCGGCACGCCATCGTAATCAAATATTTTCCCCATTTTGAAATACCTCTTTTCTGTAGAATTTAGCATTTATGTTGTTTTCAGTATAAACAATATTTTCGTCCTTTTCTACTCGAATTACCGCAAGATCTTCTTATATTGTTGCTTTTTTTCCACTCTTTCTCTGTATTCTCCCACCGCGAGTGCAATTTTTGAAGATTTTACAGAATCTGCTCCACCTCAATCAGCGCCGTCTCGTGCGGCTCCAGGCGTTCCTGCACCGTGAGACTGCCTTCCGGGTCGGTTTCCTGCTCCCAGACACGGTATTCCGGGTCCGCACTGTGGCACAGCATCGCGCGCTCCATCCGGTTCATCCGCTCCGGAGCTCCCATCCGCACCCACGCATCGTAGCTGCTGCCGTGCTCTTTCGTCACTTTATACAGCCGCAGGCAATATTTTCCCGGTTCCAGTCCGGTCAGCTTCACTGAAAAGGTCCGGATTTCCCCCATATTGAATACGCGGTAACGGTCCGTGCGGGAAATATTCACGGCATGGCGGTAGCGGTACAGCATATCGTAGTGAACATAGTTGTACAGGTAAATCTGGCTTTGGTTTTTCTCCGGCTCCGTGCTGATAAAATAGCCGTCCCCACGCTTCACCAGACGAGATCCCATTCTGCCGAGCAGCCGCAGCGCAGTGCAGACCGCCTTTGGAATGCCGTTCATCGTGAACAGCCCAAAACCTCCATGATACGTTTCCCGCGCCGGAAATACTTCATCCAAACGGTCATTGACCGAGAAATACGCAATTCCCTGCAGCGCCTCTTCATTTTCCAGAAGATTTTTAAACAGCCATGCCGCTTTATAACAGGTATCGTTGCACAGATCCCTCTGCCAGATGTTGCTGCTGCACTCATCCACCAGAACCGGCAGTGCACCAAGCCCAGCCTTCTGCAGCAGACCTTTTACCTTCTCCCCGCGGTTCCGCAGAAAATCCGGGTCGCGGCTCACAATCATATTGATGCTCTCGTTGTTCTGGATCAGATTCATTTTCTCCTCTTCCTCTCCATAGATCACCGTGCCAAACGAGCGGAATGCAAAAATTTCCGGCACACATTCCTTTTCCTTCATAGTTTCGATAAAGGCTTTGAGATGTTCCTCCGGTCCAAGGCCAAAAGAAAGACATGTTACAAGATCCGGGCTCACACGTTTCATCTCCTCGTACGATGCTTTCCACGTCCCAAAGAACTCATCTCCTCCATCAATCGTGAGCACGTCTCCGCTGATCCACGGGTTGAAAATCCAGCGCCGCATCTGGTTGATTCCATACCGTTCCCTTAGATGTTCCATCAGGTTTTTAATCAACATGCGCCACTCAGCCAGATCTCGCGGAGAGCTGCTTAGCGCCGGACGCATCGTTCTTCCCGGGTCTGTTTTTGCCAGTAGCAACGGCATATGGCCGAATTCCAGCAACGGCTTCGCTCCCGTGGAAAGGATGAAATCGATCACCTCATCAATATAGTTCCAGCAGAACTGAATCTCGCCCCACATATTCCGCCGAAATACGCACATATCATCATCAAGAATTCCTTTTACGCGGATCAGCTCATAGCCGAGCTCCTGCACCAGCTGTTCCAGCTCATCCTGCACCTCGCGGTTCAGCACACTTGCCGCATAGCCAGCATTGATCATGCGCTTCCAGTGGCCTGCCACTCTTGGTTTCCGTCCGTTTACTGCCACCGTCACGGAAACGGCACTCTCATTTGTCGTCTCAATCTCCTGCTCCGTGACCGCTGCATACTGCAGGAGACTCTGGAAAATATCATGGTCTCCCGCCGCCTCTTCCCGCTCTTTTCCTTTCTTTTCACGCTGTTTTACTGTATATTCCATCTGCTTCCGGTATTCGCTCGGTGTCATACCGCGGTATTTGCGGAATGCGCGGATCATCGCCGTCTCATTGACAAATCCATTGTGATAGGCAATCTCCGTCAGCGTTGCGCCGCTGTGCATTTCCTGTACGGCATGCGCCAGACGCACCTGCGTCACGTACTCCCGAAATGATACACCGAAATACTGCGGAAAGCTCCGTGAAATATAGGCACGGCTCAGATAAAGATGATCCGCCAGATCCTCCAGCGTAATCTCTTCCCGGCAATGCTGCAGAATATAGTCTGATGCCTGCTGAATGCGTTCCCGTCCGCCCCGGCCCTGTTCCACCTTTTCCCCGGATGTAAAGTAAGAAAGCAGATCCTCCAGAAGCGCCGTCACACGGCTTTTCATATAGATCGGTTGTTCCTCATTATTCTTGTACATCTCAAGAAAGATCCGTGCCATATCCCGCCGGATCAAGTCAAATTTTTCCTGCTGATCTTCCATATAAAAAAACGACTGACATTTGACTTCACATTTCAGCAGCTTAATGTGAAATGAAGCAATCGTCTCCGCTGAAACGCAGAGCGACAGGGCAAGTCCGTCTTCGTCCAGATCCAGGTCACAGATCTGAAACCGGTTGATCGCAAAGATAGATCCCATCGGGAGATTGTGAACTTCCCCGTCCTCGTAGCTGACTCTTCCCCTCCCACGAAGCAGAAATAAAAGTTCAAAATCCGGATTCCACAGTTCCCGTTTCTTCTCCGGCCGGAGTAGCCGAAAACGGAATCCCGGCATTTCCTGTTTTGTTCCTCTCATCATTATGTCTTCGTCTCTGTTGTCTCTTTCCATTCCACACCTCATAATAGATTTTTTTTCTGTTGTATTGTACCACAAAAAAGATCCCACAAAAAGATCTTCTCCTTTTGTGGGACCGATTTTTCGGTTTTTGTTTTAGTTTTTGCAATTATTCCTTCACCTTCAGCACCAGACACTGATACGGCTGCAGACGGATCGTTTCCTCGCCTGCCTCGCAGGTGTCATAGTTATTCAGAAGTACTTCTTCGATTGTATCTGTAAATGGCAATGTAATGCCATCCGCAAGAGAAGTAGTAAGGATCAGAATATTATTCTTCTCATCCTTCCTGCGGTACGCCAGAACACCGCTTACCGTCTCGTATTCCGGAATCAGCATTCCGTAGAGGAAGGTTTCTTCCAGATCTTCACGTCGTCTTACTGCCACCATTTTGCGGTAAAACCACAGCAGGGAATCAGGATCTTTTTCCTCGGCCTCATAGTTCAGTTCCGTATAGTTTTTATTCACCGGGAACCACGGTGTACCTGTTGTGAATCCCGCCTCAGCAGATGCATCCCACTGCATCGGAGTTCGGCTGTGCTCGCGGCTCTCGCGGTTGATCTGCTCGAGCGCTTCCGCATCCGTTTTTCCTTCGGCAATCAGGCGGTCGTAAATAGCAAAGGTCGGTTTATCGACAAATCCCTGAATGGACTGTTTCGGGTCGTCGCGCATGCCGATTTCCTGTCCCTGATACAGGAACACAATACCCGGCAGGAAGAAATTGGTGACCGGAAGCATCTTTTCGCTGTAGCGGTTCTGGTCCTCCGGCATCAGGAACCGGTCGATGCTGCGCGGTTTGTCATGATTTTCAAGAAAATTGCAGAGCATGCCGCGGCCATCCACGATTTTCTGCGCCGCAAAAAGCTGATCGCGATAATCGTCAAACAACGCCACGGTATTGCCCCATTTCGGGTTACGCACATTGTCGAGGGTGTGACAAAAATCGAAAACGGACGAGAAACTGCCGTTTTCCCCGATCACATCCTCCACATCCTCCGGTCCCATGTGATCGTACTCTCCGATCGTCAGCGCATCGGTCGGCGCAAAGGTGCGCTCCTTCATTTCACACAAGATATCAGCAAGACCGTCTACATTGTTGAAATACTCGAACGCCATATTGTACTCGTCCGGTCCATCCGGCGGAAGGTTGGTGTACTGATAATTCTTTTTCAGATGGCTGATCGCATCAAGACGGAATCCGCCAAGTCCCAGATCCATCCATTTTAAAATCATCTCATAAATTTCTTCCCGCAATTCCGGATTCTCCCAATTGAGATCCGGCTGCTCTTTTGTGAAGATGTGGAGGTAATACAGGTTATCATATCCCGGTACTTTCTCCCATGCGCTGCCGCCAAAAATCGACCGCCAGTTGTTCGGCTCTTTGCCGTCTTTTCCTTCCCGGAACACATAATACTTTCCGTACTTTCCAAACGGATCTTGGAGTGCCGCCCGAAACCACGCATGCCGGTCAGAGGAATGATTCACGACAAGATCCATCAGAATGCGGATGCCGCGTTTTTTTGCCTCCTCGATCAGCTCCTTCATGTCCTCCATCGTTCCAAACGACGGGTCGATATCCATGTAATCGGAAATATCGTATCCGTTATCCACCATTGGGGATGCAAACACCGGGCAGAGCCAGATGACATTGGCTCCCAGCTTTTCTATTTTGTCAAGATGACGGATCACGCCTTTCAGATCTCCGATTCCGTCCCCGTTAGTATCCTGAAAACTCTTCGGATAAATCTGGTATCCAACCGTTTTGTGCCACCACTTTTTCTCCATTGCTTTTCTCCTGTTCATTTTGTTTTTATAATGCGGGCCGTTCTTTAGGTTTACCGCAAAACCTATAGTGTTTTCACTATATCACAAAAGAATGGATTGTGCTACTTTTTTCTTTTTTATTTTTCCTATGTTCGCCTTACCGTTACGGTTCACTGTTTTTTCATCAGCGGCAAAATCACGCAGGAAGCAGCTTTTCCGCCCATATGAATGGTCTGATGGGCAATTTTATTTTCCGTTTTTTCCGACCACAGCCCTTTCTGATTGCTGTGAACATGATACTGCGGGAAGTCGGAGGAGGAAACATCTACACGAATGCGGGAACCCTTTGGAATCGTGTATACAATATTCCACATAGTAATCTGTACCTCTGCCACGCTGCCCGGTTCATAGGCCCCGACCTCTGTTTTTCCCTGCTCCAGCGTTGCAATCGAGGAACGAATGTTGTAAGCTTTTCCCTCCGGCGTCACTTCCATGATTTTCGCTGTGAATGCCGTATCCTCGCAATCACTTTCCACGAACAGGCAGACGGAGGCTTTTCCGTTCAGCGTGAAAGCTTCTTCCAGCGGTTCTGATACAAAACTCAGGACATCCTCACGATAGTCCGGTTCCGGCTGGAGATGGCTGCCGATCTGC
>ERZ809201.937-NODE-937-length-11681-cov-2.673576_pt1 | contig 11681 bp, 10 predicted proteins | sample MGYA00520516_ERZ809201 | MGnify/ENA primary metagenome ERZ809201 (study PRJEB31570, sample SAMEA3213006) | Homo sapiens | biome: human-gut; feature: human gut; material: fecal | place: Sweden | collected 2011 ... | reverse complement strand
AGGCTGCTCCGCAGCCATTGAGGCCGATAATGCGGGCGCGAAGGTCATGGTCGTCACGAAGCTTCGCATGGGCGACGCGAACACCATGATGGCCGAGGGCGGCATTCAGGCTGCCGACAAGCCGAACGACTCCCCTGCCCAGCACTTCCTTGACGCCTACGGCGGCGGCCATTTTGCTGCGCAGAAGGATCTTCTGTATAAACTCGTCATGGTGTGGAATTTGACAAAGCGCCCGACGGCACCATGATCACCACCCACGGCGGCGGCACGTCCCGCAAGCGCATGCACGCAGCCAAGGACTATTCCGGCGCCGAGATCATGCGCACGCTGCGCGACGAGGTTCTCAATCGAGGCATTCCCGTCGTTGACTTTACCTCCGCCGTCGAACTCATCAAGGATGAAAACGGCCATTGCGCAGGCGCGGTGCTTTTGAACATGGAGACGAAGGAACTGCTGGTTGCGAAGGCGAAAACCGTCATTCTTGCCACCGGCGGCGCAGGACGGCTCCACTATCAGGGCTTCCCCACCTCGAACCACTACGGCGCGACCGCCGACGGCCTTGTGCTCGGCTACCGCGCGGGCGCGAAGCTGCTTTATCCCGACACACTTCAGTACCACCCCACAGGCGCGGCCTATCCCGCGCAGATCTACGGCGCGCTGGTCACGGAAAAGGTGCGCTCTGTCGGCGCAATGCTCGTGAACGCGGACGGTGAGGTGTTCATGAACCCGCTCGAAACGCGCGACGTGGCCGCTGCCTCCATCATCCGTGAATGCACCGAGCGCGGTAAGGGCGTCAAGACTCCCGCTGGGCAGGCGGTCTGGCTTGACACGCCGATGATCGAACTGAAAAACGGCGCGGGCACGATTGAAAAGCGCATCCCGGCCATGATGCGCATGTTCGCAAAGCACGGCATTGATATCCGGAAAGAGCCGATTTTGGTTTATCCGACGCTGCACTATCAAAACGGCGGTCTGCACATTACGGCAGATGGCCAGACGGATGTGGAAAACCTGTTTGCCGCAGGCGAGGTCGTAGGCGGCATCCATGGGCGCAACCGTCTGATGGGCAACAGTCTGCTTGACGTCATCGTCTTTGGCCGCAACGCGGGCCAGCATGCCGCAGAAAAGGCAAAGTCCGTGAACGTCGGTACGCTGACGCTTGACCACGTCGCCGCGTTTGAAGCCGAAAAGCAGCAGGCCGGTGTAACGGATCACCGCCTTTCCCCGCAGCTGCTGCCGGACTACGCCAGAAAGATCCATCCCGCAGAAAAATAAGGTAAAATAGAGGAGAAAAGAGATGAGTGCAACCATCAATGCCGCTAATTTTCTGATGCTTTCCGTATTCGGAATCGCGGCAGTCGGGTATCTGCTCGGGCGCGTCACCATCAAGGGCATCAGCCTCGGCACGGCAGGCGTTTTCGTGATCGCGCTGATTTACGGCGCGTTCTCCGGAACGCACTTCAATTCCAAATTTGTCATTGAAGAGATCAACTACGCCTCGCAGGCGCTGAAGATCATCGAAAATCTGGGCCTTGTGTTCTTCGTGACCTCGGTCGGCTTTATCGCGGGCCCGAACTTCTTCAAGAACATGAAGCACAACTTCAAGTCCTATGTGCTGCTCGGCGTCGTGATCATTCTTTCCGGCGGCATTACAGCAGTTTTGTGTCTGCTCGTCGGCCGTGCGATTGAAGCCGGGCAGCCTGGCTACGACCCGAACCAGCTTACGGCTATGATCTCCGGCCTGCTCGCAGGCAGTCTGACCTCGACTCCGGCGTTCTCGGCAACCAAAGAGGCTGTTGCAGCCCAGTATCAGGACGCAGTCACGGTCGGCTACGGCATTGCGTATCTGTTCGGCGTCATCGGCGTCGTGCTGTTCGTGCAGCTGATGCCGCGCGTCGTCCATGCAGATCTGGATGAGGAACGCAAAAAAATTACGCATGTGGAAACAGGCGACGTTGCCAAGTTCAAGGGAAAGCTGCTGGAGTTTGACGATTTCGGCTTCACGCCCTTTGCTGTTGCGGCTGTGTTCGGCATTCTGCTGGGCTCGATAAAGTTCTTCAACTTCTTCTCGCTCACCACAACAGGCGGCGCACTGCTCGTCTCGCTGGTATTCGGTCACTTCGGCCACATTGGCCGGGCCGATCTTATGCCGAGCCAGAAGGTCTTGGAAACGTTCCGGGAACTCGGCCTTATGGTCTTCCTCATTGGCGCAGGCGTCTCCGGCGGCATGAGTTTCGTGCGGTATTTCAAGCCCATCTACTTCGTCTACGGCATTTTTATGACGCTTCTGCCGATGGTCGTGGGCTATGTCGTGGCAAAGCATCTATTGAAGATGAACCTGCTGAACATTCTCGGCTCCATCACCGGCGGCATGACCTCCACGCCCGCCCTCGGCACGCTCATCCACGTCGCCGGAACGAGCAATGTCGCCTCCGCCTATGCCGCAACCTACCCCATCGCCCTGATCGCAGTCGTCCTTGTCTCCCAGCTTCTTGTACGGCTGTTTTAACGCATATTCTCACTTCAAAGGTTCTTCTTTAAATCGCAGGAGGCTGACTGAAAGGTATCTGCACTGCATATTTCCAACCGCTCCGCACGCTGCTGACTATCTCGTCCGCCCTTGCTCCGAAAATGCCGCCTCCCCTTGCCGCACAGCATGCGACAAGGGGAGGCTTTTCGTATATCTGTAAGTCTTTCAAAAAAATACAAAAACTGGTTCTTTCCAGGATTGTATCCGCAGCGCGCACAAAACGCGTCCAAGCACGTTTTACCTCCATCTTTTTCTCTTTCGGGAGAAAAAGCAGGACCGCTGGCGGCCCTTTGCGCTCAGTTCATTTCCTCAATATAATACACATAATCCAGCGATCGGAGCGCCTCGATGATCTCGCCGTGCTTTTTGTATTGCTTAAGTTCCGCACTGTCAACGGTAAAGGAGACGGTGAATACGCTGAGACCGGAGTTCAAGTACGCTGGATTCGACTCAATATCGTCGATGCGAATACCGAGCGCGCGGACAGTCGAGACGAAATCCGGCAGATCAAGCTTGTTTTTTAGTTCCAGGTGCACCTCGAAGTGGTTCGAGCGGTCTTTTAAGTGCGTCTCCAGCGCTGGCAGGCCTGACATACTGCAAAGCAGGGCTGCAAACAGCACCAGCGCCAGCGTATAAAGCCCCGCGCCGAGCGCCAGCCCCACGATGCCGCAGCACCAGAGGCCGACCGAGGTCGTAAGGCCCTTGATCTGGTTTTTGGAACTGAAAAGGATGGAGTTTCCGCTGATCGTCGTGATGCCGATGACGGCTGCCGCCGACAGGACCGGAATTGTGATTGGCAGAACATCCATAAGATATTGATCGATGAGCATCGTGGACGTACCGGCGAGGCTCACGAGGATGAATGTGCGTAGACCGGCGGAGTGCCGCTTGCTCGAGCGTTCGCAGCCGATGATGGCGGCCAGCGCCATACTGAGCGCCAGACGCAGCAAAATTGCGCCGAGCGTCAGTTCTGTGCTCCATGTGCCAAGAAAGCCCGCAATCCAATCTGTTTTCATATGCTCTTACCTCCTGAGATAGAAAAATCTGCGCTGCGCCTGTGTCTGGGCCAGCTGCTCCTCTGCCGCCTCGGTAAAAGCGGCCTCTTCCTCCGACATGTCGCTGTCCAGTGCCGGAAGTTCCTTCTGAATTTTCTGGATGCGTTCGATGAGCAGCTGCACGTCGGTCTTTTTCTCACCTGTTTCCGTAAGTTCCTCAACGACTACGACGTCTTCCAGCTTTGTCGAATACGATTTGGATAAGTACAGCGCCAGCTTTGCGCAGCCGGGGCCGATGAGTTCATATAGGACGCTTGAAGCAAGGATAACGGTCTGCAGGTCGCTGCCCATCGCGCCGCCAAGCGTTCTGGCGCCAAGCGCCGCAAGGCCAATGGCTACGCCTGCCTGCGGGATGAGCGCAAGTCCCAGATAATTGCGCACCAGCCTGTCTTTTCCGACAAGCCGGCATCCGAGCCATGCGCCTGCGTATTTGCCAAGAATGCGCACAAGGAAATAACTTGCACCAATCACCAGCAGCGGTACGCCGTCTAAGGCTCCAGCCGGAGAGATCAACGCGTCCAGCTGGAACGACATGCCGGAGCGGACAAAGAACAGCAGCAGAAGCGGCGGACTAAAATAGTTCAGCTGCTTGAAGAGTTTATCATCGTCCGCAATATTTGTATAAACCGTGCCCATCACCATGCAACCGAGCAGCGGCGAAAGATCCAGCAGCGCGCACACACCACAGAACGCGAACAGCAGCGCGACGGAGATGATCAACTTATTATCCTTCGAGCGCTTCTGCGGCATGAGAAGCTTCATGAAAAGCCCGAATATGCTGCCAAGCAGCAGAACCAGAAGATTCAGCAGCACCGGATTTCCCAGCGTCTCGAACGAGAATCCGCTCACGCCGCTTAAGGAAGCCAGCGCGATGGAAATTGCGATAGAATAAAGGACCAGCCCCACCACGTCGTCCAGTGCCACGACCTGCAGAAGCGTATCGACGAAATCACCCTTTGCGCCAGTCTGCCGGATGGTCATCATTGTGGATGCCGGTGCCGTCGCCGAAGCGAGGGCTGCAAGCACGATGGAAAACGCAAGATCAAGCCGAAGAATGAAATATGTCAGGATAAAAATGAACACCGAAGCCAGAACCGCCTCGAAGACCGTGATCCAGACGACCTTCATGCCGCTTTTCTTCAAGACCGGAAGCTTAAAGAACTCGCCCGTTGAAAACGCAATGAATGCGAGGGCAATATCGGAAAGAAAATCTGTGCCGTCAATGATACGCTGCGGCACGAGATTCAGCACATACGGCCCGATGAGAATACCGGCAAGAATATAACCGGTCACGTTCGGCAGCCGCGCAAGCTTCGTCAGCCGCGTCATCGCAAATCCGGAAAACAGCATCAGTGCGACGGAGATAATGATGCCCGCGACCGGACTGGCATTGGCAATCAGAGAAGACAGACGCATATCATTCACCCCGTTTCATATTTGGATTTAACCTAGATTTTACATAGTGTACCACAAATGCGCGCCGCTCGCAAGCCATTCGTGTCGGAAGCAAAATTTCCTGCGAAAAGGGCTTGCAATCTTCTGTCGGAACCGATACGATAGAGGCAGTAACTTGCAGGAGGCATTTCACATGCAGAATCAAGCACCGAAACTTGTCATTATGGCCGCTGGAATGGGCAGCCGCTTCGGCGGGCTCAAGCAGATGGAGCCCGTTGACAAGGAGGGGCACAGCATCATTGACTTTTCGATGTACGACGCAAGACGCGCGGGGTTCCGCGATCTTGTCTTTATCATCAAGCGCGAACACGACGCGCTCTTTCGTGAACGCATCGGAAACCGCATGGAGCGGTTTTTTAACGTGGAATATGTCTATCAGGAGTTGACAGATATCCCGGCGGGCTGCACTGTCCCGGACGGGCGTGTCAAGCCGTGGGGCACGGGACAGGCCATTGCCTGCTGCCGGAACGTGCTGCACGGGCCGTTTGCCGTGATCAATTCCGATGACTTCTACGGACGCACAGCATTCAGCGAGATCTATGAGTTTCTGCGTACGAACGACGACGAGCACTGCTACGCCATGGTCGGCTATCGGGTGCGCAATACCGTGACGGAGTTCGGCTCCGTGGCGCGCGGCGTGTGCGAGGTCCAAAACGGCATGCTCATGGGCATCACCGAGCGGACAAAGATTTACCAGCGTGGCGACCACGCCGCCTATACCGAGGACGGCGAACACTTTGTCGATCTGCCGGGCGATACCATTGTCTCCATGAACATCTGGGGCTTTACCCAGCCGACTGTTTCGGAGTTCTGGACACGGCTTGGTGCGTTTTTTGAGAAAGAGGTTCCGCTGGATCCGCTGAAGCGTGAGTTTTACCTCCCGAGTGTCGTAAACCAGCAGTTGGAGGAAGGGACAGCGCGCGTGCGCGTGCTGCCCTGCGAGGAGGTATGGCACGGCGTGACCTACCGCGAGGATCTGGCCTCCGTCAAGGAAGCGATCTGTGCGCTCAAGGCCGCCGGCGTCTACGAAGAACGCCTCTGGCCGGACTGATGCTGCATAAAAACGGACATCCCTACTTTTCGGGGATGTCCGTTTTCGTGATCTATGCCGGTCCCAGAGGCTTTTGATAGATCCGTGCAACTTGTTCCGAAAAAAGTTCCGGCTGCATGGCAAACAGGCCGTAAAGCGCTGCACAGCGGCGCTCCAGCGCATAATAGACTTCGTCCGGCGGCGTCTGGCCCGCATTGACGAGCGTGAGACGCGCGTCTTTTTTGGCCTGCCGCAAAACGGTACGGCCCATTTCATCGAATGCCAGCACGCGCACATACGGCGCTTCGCGCAGGAGCGTCTGCGTGTCAATACCCAAATACGCGCACAGCAGCAGCCGCTGGAGCCGTGTACGCGGATAGCGCTTTGATTTTGACGCTTCCAGGACGCGTTCATAGTCCGGCTGCGCCTGCACGGCCTTCCAAACCTTTGACCACAGACCCTCAGAGCCGTGTGCGGCTTGTACCCAGTCTGCCTGCTCCATGCCGCGCAGACGCGCGAGCAGGGCCTTCTCGCCCCACAAAAGTGTGTGGGGAACCGCGTTTTCATAGGTGCAGGCTGCCGGAACGTACTGCCGCCAGTCTCCGCCCGACAAAATCAGCTGCCGTACCGCCGTGGCGGACGGATGTTCCGCATCCGGCGCATCTGCATGATAATCGCCGGGACGCAGAACGGCCAACGGGTGCATGTGACTGTTCTGCGTGAGGATTGCGCGGCAGTATTCAAAGGCCAGAATGTCGTTCGGCCTTGTCAGCAGCTGCCCATCCTGCCCGAGCGCTTCCAGTGCCCGCTGCCGCGCGGCGGCGTAGCTGAGGCCGGTCTGGATGCGGACGTGCAGCGCCTGCTCAAATTCTACCGAGCAGGAGACTTCCGCTGCGCGGAAAATTGCGGCTCCGTCCCCGGATTCGCAGCCGAAGCTGAGAAAGCCGCAGCGCAGCTGCGATAGGATGTGCACACCGCCTGCGGCGAAGCCCTCTGCCGAGCGCAGCGCGTATGTGACCGGCAGTTCCAGTACGAGACTGGCCCCGGCTTCCACCGCCGCCTGTGCCCGGACGCGCTTGTCAAAAATGGCAGGTTCTCCACGCTGGACATAGTTTCCGCTCATCAGGCAGACAATGGCCGTCTCCGGTTCCAGCTGCTGCCGAATCAGGCTCAGCTGCCGCGCGTGGCCGAGATGAAAGGGATTGTATTCACAGATCACGCCGACCGTCTGCATGGAATGACCTCCTGTAAAAAAATCTTGTAAAGCCCTTGTTTCTGTTTGGCTTTTGTTGTATGATGAACAATAGCTATGTGATATAGTAACACGAATGATTGAAAAAAGAAATACAGGAGTGAATGGAAGTATGAACATTCTGGTTATCAATGCTGGCAGCTCCAGCCTCAAGTACCAGCTCATGAACCCGGACACCGGCGATGTCACCGCCAAGGGGCTGTGTGAGCGCATCGGTCTGGACGGCCGTCTGACCCACAAGGTCCCGGCCAGCGGCAAGAAGTATGAAAAGGACATTCCGATGCCGACGCACAAGGAGGCGATCGAGGCCGTTATGTCCATTCTGGTCGATCCGGAATACGGTGTGATCAAATCCGTCGATGAGATCGACGCTGTCGGCCATCGTGTTCTGCACGGCGGCGACAAGTTTGTTGAAAGCTGCATCATCGACGAGGCCTGCAAGCAGGCCATCCGCGACTGCATCCCCCTCGGCCCGCTGCACAATCCCGCCAACCTCATGGGCATTGAAGCATGCGAAAAGGCCATGCCGAGCAAGCCGCAGGTCGCCGTGTTCGACACCGCGTTCCATATGACCATGCCCCCGAAGGCATACCGCTATGCCATTCCCACCAAGTATTACACCGAAGACCATCTGCGCCGCTACGGCTTCCATGGCACGTCTCACCGCTTCGTCTCCAAGCGCTGCATCGAATTGATGGGCGGCGTGGAGAACGCGCACCGCGTCATCGTCTGCCATCTGGGTAATGGCTCGTCCCTGTCCGCTGTCAAGGACGGCAAGTGCCAGGATACCTCCATGGGCCTGTCCCCTCTGGCTGGCGTCCCGATGGGCACCCGCGCGGGCGATATCGACACCTGCGTTGCACAGTTCATTATGAACAAGTACAATATGTCCGCCGACGACTGCCTGACCATGCTCAACAAAAAATCCGGCGTTCTGGCCCTGTCCGACGGCATTTCCTCCGACTTCCGCGATCTGGATGCCGCCGCTGAGAAGGGCAACGAGGCTGCACAGCTGGCGCTCGACAAGTTTGCCTACGAAGTCCGCAAGTATATCGGCGCCTATGCCGCGGCTCTTGGCGGCGTGGACTGCATCGTCTTTACCGCTGGTGTCGGCGAAAACTCCGGCTCCATGCGCGCGTCTATCTGCGACGGTCTGGAATACCTCGGCGTCAAGCTTGACCCGGAGAAGAATAAGCTTCGCGGCGAAGAGGTCGTGATCTCTACGCCCGACTCCAAGGTCACTGTTTGGGTCATTCCGACCAACGAAGAACTCATGATCGCGCAGGATACCGCCGCGCTGACCAGATAAATACCTTCCGGCTTAACAGAGATTATTTCAAACAGCAAAAATGCGTGACTGTTACAGTCACGCATTTTTCTTACCCAAGAGGAGGTCAAGCGGCAGGCGGCGGCAAAAAGCGATGGCCATTCGGCGAATTCGTATACATTTTCCCACTTGGTCGTAGGGGCCGATGCCCACATCGGCCCGTTGGGGAGCCGCGAATTCTCCAAAGTCCCCATAAAAAACCAGTGCATCCTGCGGGCGGACAGATCCATCCGCCCAAAAATGCGGGGAATTTTCCGCACACTTCCATAAAACGATACATTCTGCCGGGCCAATGTGGGCATCGGCTCCTACAATCGAATATGCAGATGCAGCCGGTTTCTGTTTTACGTCAGCCGAAATACCGGATCGCGCCGAGGATGGTCAGGTGCAGGGGATAATAGAGATAGAAGAACCACTTGAGGAACTTGTTGACGCGGGCGTTTTTCCCGCGCTGGCCGTTATAGCGTGCAAGCAGCGGCAGAGACAGTGCGACGGCCAGCTGCAAAATGCCGTAGAGCTTGTCGAGCGCGAAGAAATACACGACTGCATAAATCGCCACAAAAAACAGCATCCACCGGCCCTGCGCCTTCAGATCGCCCCGGTTCGTGCCGAACGCCAGCACACACAGGCTTGCAATGCAGCTCCAGTCGCTCGGAAAGCTGACCAGACAGATAAGAATCACCAGAAGCGTCTTCTGCAGCTGTGTGAAGTGCTCGCTGTTCGCCACACGCAGCATCACAAGCCCCCACGCAAGCGGCCACATGACGCTCGTCTGGTTCAGAATGCTCCCGAAATAGAACGGGATGAACGAACGGGCATCCACAAAATCGTTGGATGCAAAAATATACGCAAAGTGTGAGATCACGGCGAACAGGAACAGACGGAAGGTGTATTTCCGGATATTCCGCGTGTGATAATAGCCCTCAGCGATAAAATAGCACATGATGGGGCAGGTCAGGCGGCCGATGATGTGCATCACGACCGGCAGTGCTCCGTCCGAATAGCCGGAGAAGAGCAGCCATGCGATATGGTCAAGCGTCATGGCAATGATTGCAATCAGTTTCAGCTTATTGGCGTCCAGCGTCTTTTTCATACCCCATTCTCCTATCGGAAAAAGCCCGGCGTGCCGGGCTTTTTCGTATATTTAAACAGAGCGTTCGATTATTGCTCCTTCATCAGCTTGCGGCGGGCCAGGTTGATGGTGCCCTCCTGCATGGAACTGATCCACTGCAGGCTCCGCCCGCAGCCGTTGGCCACGCAGGAATCTGCGTCGTCCGCGATGGAACAGGCGATCTCCGTGCGTTCGGAGATCAGCTTGTCAAAGCCGTAGAGCAGCCTCCCGCCGCCGGTGAGCACGATGCCGTTCTGCGCAATGTCCGCCACCAATTCCGGTGATGAGTGCTCCAGAACATCCAGAACCTCATCGACGATCTGCCGCGCCGGGCGCTTGAACGCCTCGAGCATCTCAGATGACGAAATTGTTACCTCGTTTGGAAGACCTGTTTTCGCGTCGCGGCCCTTGACAAGCATGGAAAGTTCCTGTGGGCGCGGGTACACGCAGCCGATGGTAATTTTGACCTCTTCGGCTGTATTCAGGCCGATGAGCATGCCGTAGCGCTTGCGCATATAGGCCGCAACTGCCTCGTCGAACGTGTCGCCCGCGACCTTGATGGAGGAGGACGTTGCGATTCCGTTCAGACTCAAAACGGCGATGTCTGTCGTGCCGCCGATATCGACGACCATGTGTCCCTCCGGTCCGGAAATCGCCAGTTTCGCGCCAAGCGCGGCGGCGAGCGGCTCTTCGATCAGGTACACGCGGCGCGCACCGGCCTCCATAGCGGCCTGAATGACCGCACGTTCCTCGACCTCGGTGATGCCGGACGGAACGGAAACGATCACACGGGGCTTCACGAGCGTGAATTTGTTGATCTTTTTGAGAAACTGCTCAAGCATTTTCTCTGTCATTTCATAGTCGGTAATGACGCCGTCGCGCAGCGGGCGCACGGCGACAATGTTGCCGGGGGTGCGGCCAAGCATATTGCGTGCCGCTGCGCCGACCTGCAAAACCTTACCGGTGTTCTTGTCTACGGCCACGACCGACGGTTCGCGCAGGACAATTCCGCGCCCCTCTACATAGCAGAGCACGTTCGCCGTGCCAAGGTCGATGCCGATATCACGAATCAGTTTCATAGCGTTGTATCCTTCAGTCTTGTTTTCTCGGCGCGGCAAATGCCGCGTAAACGACGTCCGACGCGCCCGCCTGCAGCAGCGTGCGGCTGCATTCTGCCAGCGTTGCGCCAGTCGTTACAATATCGTCGATGATCAGAACACGTTTTCCGGCAAAGCACTCCGGCCGTTCGGCCCGGTACGCTCCGGAGACATTCGCCCGCCTCTGGGCTGCATCCGTGAGCGTGGACTGTGCGGGCGAATCCTTGATTTTCCGGAGCGTCTGCATGGATTCGAGTCTGAGATGTATTCCAATCTCGCGGCACAGAAGCGCCGACTGGTCATAGCCGCGTTTGCGCTTTCTCGCCCGGCTGACCGGCGCCCATGTGAGCACGTCGTATTTCCCCGCAAGCTTGTCCCGGATTGTGTGAGCCATCCACGCGCCGTAGGTCTGCGCGTAAAACGCCGAACCGCCGAATTTGAAGCGCAGGAACGACTCACGCAGCTGGCCCTCGTAGAAAAAGCTGACCGCGCCGCCGCTTGTAAAGCGCACGGCGGGCGCTGCACCGTCAAACTCAGGGAGTGCGTCCATGCAGCGAGGGCACACCGGGCCTTTGCCCGTCAGAAGTCTGCGGCAGACCACACATTTGGGCGGATAGAGCAGATCAAGCAGCCACGAAACGATGCTCATACCTTGCCCTCCAGACGAAGCTTAAGGCCGGAATAGCGCCGCTGGCGGCGGTCATTGCGGGTCATGGCGGCGACGGTTTCCTCATTGCCGACGATGATGAGCAGTTCGCGCGCGCGGGTAATGGCGGTATATAAAACACTGCGCGTCAAGAGCGGCTGCGGCCCGCCGCAGAGCG
>ERZ809201.930-NODE-930-length-11736-cov-2.305025_pt1 | contig 11736 bp, 10 predicted proteins | sample MGYA00520516_ERZ809201 | MGnify/ENA primary metagenome ERZ809201 (study PRJEB31570, sample SAMEA3213006) | Homo sapiens | biome: human-gut; feature: human gut; material: fecal | place: Sweden | collected 2011 ... | reverse complement strand
AAGGTAAACGGTATCCTGTGTTTTGGTGATCTTTACTTCGGATTCCCCTTTTGCATTTGTTGCCGGCATTTTTTTGATAAGTTTCGTGCAGGCTTCATCTGCATAGATGCCGTAAACGGCACCTGCAAGGAGCGCGTTGCTTCCCTTATCTTTTTTGATGATCTTGACCGTTGCTTCATCCGGCCAGTCTACCTCCAGGTTCAGCTCCAGTGTATCGGTATAATATCCAAAGCCGATATCCTGGCTGTTCGCCAGCTTTAAGAGCATGGCATGGAAATTAAGCGGATAGTTGGATGTGATCGCATATTTTCCTTTCAGGCTTCCAATATTCTGGGTGGTTGCTTCCAGATGGAATTTTTCACCGCCCTTTACTCTCACATTTCCGGTCCCGGTTTTTCCTGTCGTCTCATTTACAAGGGAGACCCCGTTTTCCAGATGGACCGTGATCACAAAAGCTGCGTTTGCCTTCCATGTGAAGGTCGGGCTCTGGTTTCCATTTGCAGAAGCACTGAGCCCAGGTGTCAGCTCCATGGTCGTTGGATCCGGCATCTTTGCAAGGGCTGCCTTGATCTCTTTTAACATGTTTTTGGCAGTTGTCGAAAGGGAGCCGCCAAATCCGGATTCCCCGTCATATAAATAATCGACCAGATAATGCTGCATTGCACGGGTCTCGGAGGAACAGCCGTATTTTTCCATGATGGATTTGATATTATAGCCGTTGAATGTGCCGCCCCATCCGGGACCGCCATATCCGTAAAACATGGCCTTCCTTAAATAACGGTCATCGCCGCCTTCATCCAGTTCGACCATATTTTTATAAGTCGTTCCACTTGGCGGGGACTGTTTACTGTGCTGCATGCAGTATGCATAGACGGTATAAGTCTTTCCGCCTGCTTTGTAACGGATATACTTATAGGAATCATTTCCGCCCTGTCCCATAACAGAATCAAAAGGATGCAGTTTTCCATCTGAATAATAGTAATAGGTATTAGCTTCAATGTCTGTTGAATCATCCCACAAGTCTCCATCGGAAGCTGCCATGGTACTAATACCGCCCTCAGCCTGGTCATATAGCACACTTAATGCAACATCATCTTCCGGCATCTCAAAGCTGAAGGAATTTGTTCCCTCATCGTAGCTTACTTCTGCATACAGAAGATCTTCGGTATTCTCTGTCTGGTTTGCTTCGACAAGACTTGTTCCCACTGCGATCAGGCTTCCCTGAGGGATATCACCGGAAAAGTTGACCGTATCCCCCGTCTGGTAACGTCCGTCCTCGTGGTCCAGTTCAATATTGAATTCATTTCCCTGTACGATGTCAACCTGATGGCTTCCATCCTCTGTTTCCTCATCGGAAAATCCTTCTGCTTCCTCTTCTTCTGGCTCCTCCGTTTCTTCCGGCTCTTCCAGAGTTTCCGGGGCATCTTCCGGGCTTATAGTCGGGAGGACGGGGTCTGCCTCCGGTTCGTCATCGCCGCTTTCCTGTTCCTGACCGCCATTGGATCCGTCTGTTTCTGCTTCCCTTGGTGTCACAGTAATGTTTCTGGCAACCAGATAGGCTTCCCCCGATGCGGGCGTAACAAGATATACGCATTTATAGGTTCCCGCATGGTTATAATCAAATACAGTCCCGTCTTCCATTGCTGCTTTTTTCAGTTCCACATGGTCTCCTTCAGAAAGTTTCAGTCCTGTAAAATCATTCTGGATATCAAAGGCTTCCCCTTCGGTAACCATAAGCGCAAGTTCCGGATCAGCAACGGTTTCCTCGATCAGTTCCTCCTCGCTTTTCTCCGTCTGCGTTTCTGTCTGTGTTTCTGTCTGTACCTCGATCTGCGTCTCGCTCTGTGCGGAAACGCCTCCCACCTCAGCGGCGGATACTGCAGAAGCTCCCGTCTGCAAGAGCGTAGTGCAGCACAGAGCAAAAGCCATCGCACCCGCCATCCATCTTTTCTTCCAGTTTTTTTCCAAGTGCACGTTCTCCTTTCATGATCGCTTTTTTCCCTGCAGTTTTCTTTTGGTCCGTCTCTTATCTGCATCACTTTCTCCTTTCTTCCGGCTTTTTCAGCCAGATAAAAAGGAAACTGAAAAAAATTCCAGTTTCCCTTTTATCTGACCAAACATTTATGCCGTCTTCCAGTTTCCTTTTTCCTCTTTTCGAAGGATCCAGTCATCCACGCCTTTGTAGTGTTCCATCCAGGTACCGGATGCATCGGTATCCCAGGTGACTCTTTTGCAGGATACGTTCAGTTCCTCACAGATCTCATATAGTTTTATACAGCCTTTTCGGATCATGTCCCGCTTTCTGCGCTTTCTGGGGCATTCTCCATGATACAGATGAATTCCATGTTCACATTGCCGGCACGCACTTTTTTCATCGTGCTTACAGGACAATTCCATCATTTTATCCATGTCGTAACATTCGTAAACTCTTTTTAACCCCTGCTCTTTCAGTTTTCGCAAGACAGTTTCCAGTCCTTTATGATTGGAAACTCCAGGGATTCCGATATAAGGATTTCCTGTACACATCCATGCGATCTCTGCCTTTAAGATCCCTTCTGTTACGTAAACCGTGCCATCCTTTATTTTCCCAAACATTCCTGCCGGGCTGCCGCTTGATGTGCCTTTTTCTAAGCCGCTGCTGGTAAACCAGAGGTATTTCCGTTCTTTTAAAGGAACATCCAGCCGGATCTGGAATCCTATGATCCGTTCCTTCCCATCCCGGACCGGGCAAAGATACCCGTTATTCTTCCTATAAAAAGCAGCTTCCCAGTCACCATCCCGGTTGATGAAAAATCCAGGAACCCCATCCAGGTGAAATCCCTTTTTTAAGAGCTTTCTGGCAATGGCCACGGAATTCTCCTCATCCGTACTTAAAAAACCTCGTTCTTCCATCTGTCTGACCTCATTTAACGTCAGCCCACGCAGGAGAAGGTTCCTCCGGTGTGTTTCCTTAAGCTTAAGAAAAGTGAGCATTTCCTTATATACATGGTCCCGGTAATCCCATTCCTCTTCCGTAAGGGAAATGCGTTTCTTTTTAGGAACGATAGAAGCGAACCCATTTCGTGTCGTGGACTGCTGCCTTTTATCCGTTCCAGAAAAAGAAAGTGCCTGCTTTATCTCCTGGTAGGCTTCTTTATACCGGTTTCTCCCGTAAATGCCGGATAGTTCCGCATACAGTGTCAGCATGTTTCCGGATGCTCCGCAATGATAGCAATGGTAAACATTTTTCAGTTCTCCATTTTTGCGGATGCAAAAACTGCATTTTCCTCTTAAATCCCCGCAAAAAGGACATTCCACCGGAAATTCGTCCTGGTAAGAATCACTCAGTCTTCGGATTGACAAAAGATCTGCTACTTCTGCGATCGTAAACGATTCTCTGGCATACATGCCTTCCTCCTTTTCATAAAAGATGGCCCCGTTCCCGGAGCCACCTCAAACTATTTCTCTGTTTTCAGGCTGCTTTTTGCATTTCCTTTTCATGATTCAAAAGAATCTTCGCAGCTTTCTGTATTTCCTGATTCTGGCCTTTGTAACGCTGTACCAGCCATTTGATTGTCTGGTAACCTCTGGCATCCTGCATCATTTCCCCAAGAGGGGTTCCGGCATAGACACCAAAATTACAGATAACCTTTTCTGCCCATTTCACTTCATCCTCTGCATCCTCTTCGTGAGCCATATCCTCCAACACTTCCTCTGCAGTCTCTTCTGGTGTTTCTTCCTCTTCTTCTGCATCAAAAGAAATCTCATCATCTTCATCAAATGGAACTTCATCCGTTTCTTCTACTGCACGGAAACCGTCTGCATCCGTCTCGGCAGTAATTTCCTCATCTACGGAGATTTCCTCGGTCTGAACCGGATCTTCCGCTTTGGTTTCTTCATCGGAAAATTCTTCCAGTCCGCTTTCACTTTCTTCCATTCCAAAAGTCATCTGTCCAGGAAGGTTTTCTTCTGTATCCGTCACTGCATATTCCACTTTTACAGTACCTTCTGATATGGCATTTCCATCACGCAGTTTACGGTTCGTTTTCTTTTCCATAACCGGTTCTGCCTGTTCCTGCTTTGCGGCTGTGTCCTTTTTTTCTGCCTTTTCCTGTTTCTTTTTCGGTTTTTCCGGTTTTACGGAAGCTTCCTGCTTCGGCATTTCTTCTTTTTCCGTCCCACGCATGTCCGGATCGTCTATTCCAGATGCCTGCATGATGTTGAATTTATTTAAGAAATAATACTTCAGGCCATACGTCCATGCCGCACCTTTTGCTTTATCCGGTGCTTCATTGGTTCCAATGACATGCAAAAAGCTCCGTACCTTGTCTCCCGGACGGTCTGCATTGGTCCAGCACAGCTCCAGGTCAGCCTCATATCTCCAGAGTGCTCCCATTTCCTTTAAAAAGATGGAATTGCCCTGTTCGTCCATCTGTGTCGGCCTTTCACTTAAGATGTCAAAATCGACCCCGTATTTATTAAGGGCCGGTGTCAGGCATTCATAGATATCATCCAGTTTTACAAAATCATAAGTAACGTCCTCACTGTACCGTTTGCGGATCAGCTTCGGCACTTTCTTCCGGATCCTGATCATCTTCTGGTTCAGATTCATGTAATTGTATTTACCCATATTATTCGTTTCCTCCTGATTTTTTCATTTTTTATACTAAGCAGAACGCGGAAGGCTTGCCTCCGGCCCTGTCCCAGTCTTTTTTAACATTTCTTCCATTTCCTCCCGGATACATCCGATACAGATCTTCTTTTTTGAGATCTCTGGAAGTTTTTCAAGCAGCCACTTCTGGGCGAAAAGCTCTGCTGCCCGCTGCGGGTTGCTTAAATATTCCAGAAACATCCAGTCAGAAAATTCCCACTTCATATCCGCAAAATGAAACTGCGGCTGATAGATCAGATCCTCCGGCCGCTTTCCTTTTTTAATAAAACGGTCTGCATTTAGCTGAATATAAACCCTGCTGATCTCCGGGATCATCTGTGCAGCTGCATACCCGCCTTTTAACAAAAGTTCATCCCATTGTTCCCGGATAAGTTTCTTTCCAATGCGGCTTATCTGTGTTTCCAGTTTCGGGATCAGATCCTCACGCACAGGAAAACCAAAATCATCCGGTATCCCGATCGGCTTCAGAAAAAGATCTTCTGCTTCATAAAGGGAATACTCCGGCATGTGGATCACGGCACACCAGTTCCGGTCTGTTTTTCTGTTTTCCTTTAAACAGTCAAAGAAAAAGAAACAGTTTCCATATCTTGCCTTTATAAACAGCTGTCCGGAAAATTCTTTTACTTCACAATCCGGCGATTTCAGCCATGCGATCAGTTTTTCTGCCTCCCTGCTCTCTTTTAACCAGTCCGGAAGTTTTCTATCCATCACATACCTCCGTAATTTAGATATATGGCAGGGAATACCTGGAATACACCATTTTTGCCCGTTTTAAAAATGCAGAGCCTTTTTCTGCTTTTGCAAACCATTCCACAAAAAAACGTGTCAGGTTCTGCTGCAGTGTCCGGTGGGTATCAAGGGCATAATCCACAAATTCCCCATATCCGTCCATACTTCCTGCAAGCAGGTAGCAGGTAAACATTTTTGCCATCTGCTCTTCATCTGAAGGATTGATCTCCATTTCCTCTGCACCTTCATACACCAGGCGCACCCTTTCTGGCTGTTCCTTTACATGCAGACACAGATCATCGGCCATCAGTTTCGATGCTTCGTTTCGAAGGTCGTAATATCTGACCTCTGAAAGACCTTTTAGCCAGGCAAACCCAAGATAAGTGTAATTGTCTTTTATTTCCTGCTGCTCTTTTGCCATGGACTCCATAAATTTTTTGTGTCCGGTGGGATGGCAGTTCAAGTATTCATCTACCAGCAGTCTTGCCACATCTTTTCCATTCGTAACCTTCATGTTTTCCTCCCATCAAAAAAAGACAGTCCATGCTGTCTCCATTCTTTTAAATCCTGTTAGTATTTTACAGTGCCAGGAATATCATATTCATGCCAGCGTTTTGACACACAGCCGGCAATTTTTTCTTCCAGAGCTAAAAGTCCTCTCTCATTCGTCTTTTCCTGCCTTGCAATGGTAATGGATTCACAGATCCCGCAGTAGATCTCGTATGCGCTGCATGGCTCATCCCCGGTAGTAGCCTTAAACTGCTCCACGGTTTCTGCAAGCAGTTTTTTTCCAAATCCCGCCTGCTTCATGATCCCTGCCATGGCATTTGCCGGATGCTCGATCCAGATATCACACAGCCGCATGACCCCTTTTAAGACTTCCCGGTAGTAATCGAAGATCGACTCTATGTTTTCCGTGAAATCTTCCATTCCTTTACAGTTTTTGTGCGTAACCTTCAGGGCATTGCCAAGGATCACATTTCTTGTCGGCTCCTGCAGGGAATAAAAAATATTCGCTCCGGACACACCGACGTCTGACGTAGTGATCCGTACAACTGCTTTTATGTCCGTATCAGTCTTTCTTCCATAATTCTGCATCAGTTCCTTATAAACATCTGTAAGTTTCGTATCTTCCAGCTGCCAGGACGCCGTAACAGAATAATGGTCTGCATAGCCGTTTAAAAACGTTGCCTTCTCATAGTCCCCATGGATATATGCCGAGGTAACCATGTACATATCCGGCATGGATATGATGGCATAATCTTTTTCATCACCGGACAGGACTGCCCTTATTTTTCCTTCACAGAAACGGATCAGTGCTCTTCCTCTTGCAACCTTCAGGCATTTATTCAAGATCTCTGCCAGTGTTTTCTTATCGACATCTGCCAGGGCTTTGCCATCAATCCTGGCCCGTCCTTTCAACGATTTGATCGCTGAATTTCCTATATAACAGATCCTCTCGGGCAGGATAAGAACCAGCCTGGAATGAGATAAGGTATCTTTTTCCAGTGCTTCCAGGGAAATGCCCGGAACCTCTGTACAGGTTTCCTCTCCTGCAGCTGCCACCTTTAATTTCTTACTGGTGATCCGGATCCATTCTGCCCGGCTGTCTATCTCTTCCAGATACTCGCACAGTTCCTTTTCTGTCCGGAACTCCTTATAAAAGTCATCTTTATAATACATAATGTCCGCCTTTCCACGCTAGCTGAAAATCCGGACTTCAACAGCCTGTATCTTTCCATCTTCGATGCAAAATACATAGCCGTCTTCTGCCATCTCCATAAGCATTCCAATTTCCAGTGCATTTGCGTTTTCCCATTTAATTGTCTCCATAATCGACCCTCCTGATTTTACAATGTGTTTTCTTTTTTTGATGTTCTTAAGGTATTTCTTTTTGCAGTTTCCTTAACTGACAGTTTCATTCGTGCTCCTCCTTTCTGCTTTTTATGCAATAAAAAAAGACACAAAAAGAATCTTCTTTCCTTCTTGCATCTTCCTTATATTTTGCATATCCATTTTTCTCATTAAGGGCAAGACCGCCCCAAAGTGTTTCTTCCGGAATGTCCGGAACTAAAGAATAACCACAGTCTTTTATAGACTGTTAAATTATTTTTCATTTAAAGACTACCACAACATTTTGTGGTTGTCAATTAATTTTAACTATATATTGTGTTATTGCGTGAGTTGTCTTTATTATTCTGCTACATGTTGTGACAGGCGGCATGATACCGCCTGTCTGTTTCATCCGTCTGCATAAGTGCATGTATCTGAGGGGAATAGGTAATCTGTACATGCACTATGAAAACGTCTTACTCAGCGTTTGGATCCGCCGGGGAAATATTTTTGGCAAGGCTTCGCCCGTTGGCATCCGTCCCTGCTTCAAAAAGGACCGGCTGGCCACCGCTTAATTTCCGGTATCCATCCATCTGGATCTCCGAAAAGTGGGCGAAATAATCAATCCCGTCTTCACCGGTGATAAAGCCGTATCCTTTCTGTGCGCTGAACCATTTCACGGTTCCCTGTAGTGTTTCTGACATATCCTTCTCTCCTTTGCTGTATTTCCCGCAATAGTCTTTTGCGGAAACAGGGCAGCATGGAATCGAACCATGCCTGGTGCTCCCCTCCCTGCTATAAAAGGAATCTCTTCCTCTTATATTTCTTCGTTTCCCAAAAAAGTCCCGTTATTGAGTGCTGCATCCACCCGGCGGATTCCTAACAGCTTCTTTTCATTTATGCCAAAATAAAACCGGTAACGTTTTCCCTCCAAAACTTTTACGTTTTTATCCAGCAAAAGTTCACTCTGCCGGCCGGCCGGATCACTTACCCGGATCTTCCGTAATCTTGCAAAGGGATTTTTCCCGTCTATCCCGGTTACCAGCCCTTCCACGATTTCATAGGTCTTTTTATCCGCGGTGCGGAAAATAAGATATGTTCTTATAAACCCGATAATCCCAAGCAGGAAAGACCAGAAAATAAAAGTTTTGTCTTTCATCCATGTTCCCATAAATAATCCGAAAAGCAGGATAAAAAGAGACAGGATACCATATCGCTGGATCCTGTCCTTAAAAAAATCCGGTATATTCTGATAACGTATGCCAAAATCTTCCAAGCATCTATACAGCCTGTGCCAATACGGATGTTCCGTTTGCTTCAAGACAGTCCTCCCTTCTTATGTTGTCGATCACAAGCTGTTTCTTATAGTAAAGCTGCGCTACGCGGCTTATAAATTCCCGTTGTATCTGTTCCTGGAGGGAATCTGCTAAATTGGGTTCCCTGCTTTTTGCCTCTTCTTTTAAACATTTCAGGTGGCAGGAAACATCCCCTTCTCTTTGAAGATAGGAAAGTAGCTGGTATTCCTCTTCTGTAAGCAGCGGCTTTTTAAAAGCCCTCAGTGAAAACTTCAGTCCTTTTCCCATGGAAAGGGATTCCATAAAATGTTTCATGCGTTCCGCCGGTGAAAAGATCATGGGAGCCATGACTGACCGGCTGATAATGCTGTATACAGCTTCCTCTCTGGTACATCCTTCTGTCAGCACAACCAGGCCCCGCTTTACCAGACGGTTCAGGCAAAACTGAAAATCCTCTTTGTCCGCCCATTCCTGTGCCTGTTTTTCTCCAAGGCTAAATACAAGAAGACGATGCATCTGGGAGTGGACCTTATCCTCTTCACAGAAAGACCAGGTGAGCGCAGCCCACAAAATAGTTTCCATTTCTGTAAGTACTTTTTCTTCCCCATCTACCCAGACGCAAAACCTTCCATCTGCATCATCTTTTTTCATTCCGATTGCTGTATACCATCTCATGACATTTCCTCCTTGTCATTTTCACTCTTTCTAATCTCTGCTTCTGATCTGTTTTCTTTCATATAACTTGTTACCCATACATCATTTCCAAAAGTTTTGGAAGTACATACCCCAAAAGCATGCCTGCTGCCGTACAGATTCCGATATTCGGCCGCCGCAGTTTCCATACTTCCTGTGTTTTGGTCCCGATAATCCTTGTTCTTCCCGGTACGATCCACCTGAGTTTCCGATAAAACTCCATGAATCCCTGATTGTCAAAGCCAAAGGATCGTACACAGAAAACATCCCGTTCCTGTTCTTCCTCATCCAAAAGGAAAAAGCTTTTCTGTTCTTTCCCTTCTTTTCGGATCACGATATAAAATTCCGGAATTCCCCGTCTGGTTCCTTCTACGATCTTATCCATCTCATCGTAAAAGATCCTGCAGGACTCATATTTTCCGTTTTTTTCCGGCTGGCAGACTGCCAGGCTGTCCTCTTCAAGTGCCATATAACAGTTTTCTGCCTCCATGATCCTCCGGCTGATTTTTATGGCCTGACGAAGAAGCAGGATTATCGCAAGCGCCAGTGCAGTACACAAATATACAAGATCCCAGCATCTTTTCTGGTATATGAAAAAGTATGCGCTGATTCCCTCTGCCACACTGCATATTGCTGTCATAATAAAATACTGTTCTTTAAGGTCCATCAGATGATATACATCATCTTCTGTCGCCTGTAGTCTCAAGGGCATCCATCCTTTCCGTCATGCCACGCTTATTTTATCCGGGGATTTCTTTTTTTCCTCTCGGCTTTTTATATAGTCTGTACATTCCCGGATGGTCTGTTCACACAGGTAATAAGAAAATTTCCCGATATGTGTGTCCTTTTCCCGGAGATTCAAACGGTTCTGAAGCCAGATATATGTGCTGTGTTTGGTCATATAACCATTTTTCCAGATTGCATCCAAAGCTCTGTGTGCTTCGATCCGCTTATTACGCAGATTGCTGTCAGCCATGGTTCCCATGGGACGCATACTTTTTTTGTGTGCCCCAATGTATGAATCACAGGAAGGATAGCCGCTGCATACATACAGGTATTTCTCCGGATCCAGGTTGTTATCCCCATAGACATAGGCTGCAGGCCTAAGTACCCCGGGTCTTTTGCAATATGGACAGTACAAGGTTTCCCTCATCTGTTTTTTCTTCTTTTTTGCCATCTGACGTCACTCCTTTCCATCTTTATCTCCGATATTAAAGAAATCCCTTTTTCTGTGTCAACAGAATTCTTTGAAAATCATAAAAACATTTTCAGGAAGCTCTTTTGATAAGCCTTGTGATAATGCCTTCTGCCACTTCATAGTTGTCGTTGATGCGGGTCACCACAAATCCGATCTTATCTTTCTTTCCCGGAAGTGCGGACATATTGCAGGAATGTGCCACGGCATTGACTCCGATATCAAGGCGGATAAAATAGGTTCCCTTATAGACTTCCGTAATGATCCCTGTATATTTTCCCTGTTTATGGCATTTCCGGAGATTATCTTTATTGATATTGGCTGTCGGACTCTTTGCATCCACTTCTATAATGATCTGGTCAACAGAGCTTGCTTCCACCTTATTGACCATGACCAGCACCAGATCGCCTACCTGGAATTTTTCTCCGGCATCTACCATCCACTCCCAGGCCATGTCTCTGGCCCGGACAGATACTTCTACACCAAAGACTTCCAGGCGGACTGCTTTGGGAGCTACCGCGATCACCCTTGCTTCTACGATCCTGCCTTCATAGAGCATTGGTTTTTCTGTATCTTCTCCGATATAAAAAGTCTGTCTCTTTTTAAGCATTGCATCTTTTCTGGATGCTACAACACTCCGGCTCTTGTTATCCAGATCTTTGATGATGAAATCAATGTCACAGCCGAGCATGTTGTTAGCAATACGGACCTGACGGTTTAAGGTATCCGCGTTTTCACGCCCGTCTCCCTGAAGGTTGATCATCATTTCATTCATTGGGATAATGATCCGGAAACCATTAAAGTATGTAACAGCAACCATCCATCCACTCTCCAGTTTTTCAATGCCCCCGAGCTGGCCCGTCAGGATCTTTCTGGTACGATGTGCATTCAAAAGCTGATGCCATCTGGCTTCTTCCTGTTCCTCCATGCTTTCAACCTGTGCGTCTACATCAATTGTCAAAACACCATCGTAGACTGCACGCGGAACATCTTTTTCCCCGTTTCCCGCCAAAACTGTTTTTTTGGTATCCTCCATATACTTCCTCCTGTTCTTATTTATTTTTGTCTTCTCTGCTCCATCCAGAAGACTCCTGTTCCTCCGGTACTCAGGAAAGACAAAAGAAGACACAAAAAAAGCAGCCCGTTTAAAGCTGCTTTCTTCATGCCTTCTTTTTACAGATACCATTCTATAATACATGGAATTCTATGTCAATATTACCTTAATTGCAATAGCGTCGCATATCGGTTTCTTTTATGAAATTTCGAAAATTATTATTGCAACAATAGCGGCAACTATCATATATGAGTAAGCAAAGTTCAACATTGCAGATATTCCCGAT
>ERZ809201.929-NODE-929-length-11742-cov-3.052537_pt1 | contig 11742 bp, 6 predicted proteins | sample MGYA00520516_ERZ809201 | MGnify/ENA primary metagenome ERZ809201 (study PRJEB31570, sample SAMEA3213006) | Homo sapiens | biome: human-gut; feature: human gut; material: fecal | place: Sweden | collected 2011 ... | reverse complement strand
GAAAATACGCTCATCAAGAAATACCATCCCCATTACAATATCATGCTCCGCGACGACAAGACCTATCCTTATATCAAGGTCACTGTCCAGGAAGATTATCCGCGCATCTTCATGACCCGCCGCGTCAGCCGCGACGGCGCCCGCTATTTCGGCCCCTTTACCGATGTGGGAAGCCTTCGCACTACCCTGAGCCTCCTGAGGCGCTATTATCCCATCCGAAACTGCCGCTCCATGAAAGTTTCCCGGCCCTGCCTCCAGTACCATCTTCATCTCTGCTGCGCTCCCTGCTTCCATCTCTGTTCCAGGGAAGACTACGACTCCTACGTACGTACAGTATGCGACCTTTTCGAAGGAAAAAGTACGGAACTGGTGAAGGAACTGAAACAGAAGATGATGGCTGCCTCCGACGCCATGGACTATGAGCTGGCCGCTAAATACAGAGACCAGATCAGGGCGGTGGAGTCGGTGCAGCAGCGGCAGAACATAGTGGCCAGCGAAGGAGACTTCGACGTCGTAGGCTATGCCCGGGACGGCAGTCATGCAGGACTGGAAGTCTTTTACATCCGCTACGGCCGTATGGTGGGAAAGGAAAACTTCAGCATACCGGAAAGTGAAAACGAAACGGACGAAGAAATCATCACTGCCTTTATTCGTGATTTCTATGGTGGCAATCCCACATCCATCCCCAGGGAAATCATCCTGCCCCTTCTGCCGGCGGAACAGGAACTCATTGCGTCCTGGATGACAAAACTGAAAGGCAGCGAAGTGACCCTTATTCTTCCTCAGCGCGGCTTTAAACGGCGATTAAAGGACATGGCCATGGCTAACGCTGCCAAGTATCTTTCCGACAAAAAGCTGCAGTGGGAATACCAGGACGCCCGGGAACAGGGGGCGGTGAAAAAACTGAAGGATCTGCTCCACCTGCCAAGGCTGCCGGAACGGATGGAATGCTTCGATATTTCCCATAACCAGGGCGCTGAAACCACAGGCTCCATGGTGGTCTTCGAACATGGCCGTCCGGCGAAGAGGGAGTACAGGAAATTCAAACTCCAGACCACCCAGGGTCATGCCGATGATTTCAAATCTATGGCAGAAGTCATGAGCCGCCGCTATGGAAACGAAAAAGACTGGCCCGCACCGGACCTTATCGTTCTGGATGGCGGCCTGGGACAGCTTCATGCCGCCCTGCCCGCCATCAGAAACGCCGGCTGTGATGCCCCGGTGATCGGCCTGGCCAAGAGAATCGAGGAAATCTACGTGGAAGGTTCCGAAGACCCTATCATTCTGGATCATCACGAACCGGCCCTCCAGCTCCTCCAGTTCATTCGCGACGAAGCCCACCGCTTCGTCATCACCTACCACAGAAAATGGACGAATAAGAGAAATACCGAATCCATCCTGGACCACATCGAAGGCATCGGCCCCACCAGAAGAAACGCTCTATGGCATGCCTTCCGCTCTCTTGACGAAATGCGGAAAGCCACCATAGAAGAACTGTCCCAGGTGCCCGGCATGAACAAAAGGGCAGCAGAAGCGGTATACCGATTCTTTCATATGAGAAAAGACGAAAAACAGATGGTCCTTACAGGACAAAAGGTGGAAGAAGAATAGGGATCGGTACAGCGGGGATTCCAGCCCTTACGCTTTGATGCTGACCTTTTCCATCTCAACCCTTGACAAAGCCCGATTCTCCACGTATAATGATGAAGTTGATAATTTTATCCACCAGCTTAAGGCGCTGTATAAAACGTACAGCAGGAGCTATCAAGCGGCAGGCCGATAGGTAAGGAGGTGCTAAGAATGCCGGTTCCGAAGACAAAAAGTTCCAGATCCCGTCGTGATAAGAGACGTGCAAACTGGAAGCTGACTGTTCCGGGTCTTGTGGAATGCCCGCAGTGCCATGCACTGAAAAAACCTCATCATGTATGCCCTGTATGCGGTTACTACAAAGGCAAACAGATCATCAGCAAGACTGTTGAAGAATAATAGAAAAACGTTTTCCTCCAGAGGGAAACGTTTTTTTAGTGTCTGGAAAAGGGGATAAGTAATGAAGAAAAAGGTGCTGGAAGTGTCGGCGGTAAGGGCATCATTTTTTCTTTTCGAACCTATCCTCAGCGCTTCTTCCGGTGGAAGGAGCGCTGAATACCAGGGAATAGGCGATGTCAGCTCTTAGAATCCAAAGGGCTCGTCAAGCCTAAGTATCTTTTGTGTCCTTTTGTGTCTGTGGTACCACTTTCTCCCGCAAGCGGGGGATAATCATGTGAGTGAATGCGCCCTTTTATCTATTTTTCACATGGTATCTATACTGAAAATATGCTATAATTATCGCAAGTTCAATGCAGAAGTCTGCTCGCTTTGGCTTTTGGAAGGATAGTTTCACAGGAGAATATGAAGAGGCCGGACGGGAAGAATGGATGCAATATAAAAAAGGGAGGAACAGTAGAATGGCAGGAAGTCAATGGAAGAAGATTCTGGCAGCAGGTTTATGCGGCCTTATGGCAGCAGGTGTTTTGGCAGGCTGCGGCGGTGGAAGCGGAAGTGGAAGCAGCAGTTCCGGCGGTAAAATGAAGGTGGGCATTGTCCAGATTGTGCAGCACCCGGCGCTGGATGAGTCGAATAAAGGGTTTGTGGATGCTTTGAATGAAGCGGGGCTGAAGGATAAGGTGGAAATCGATGAGCAGAATGCCCAGGGTGACCAGTCCAATCTGAAGGCTATTGCCAATCGTTATGTGTCCGGCAATTACAAGCTCATCGGTGCTATTTCTACACCGGCGGCCCAGGCGATGGCCAATGCTACCGATAAGATTCCCATTATCTGCACTGCTATTTCCGATTTTGAAAATGCAAAGCTCATGAAGTCGGAGAAGGCACCGGACAGCAACGTAACCGGCACCAATGACCGGGGACCGGTAGATAAGCAGGTGAAGCTGATTAAGGAAATCCAGCCTAATGTCAAAAAAATCGGCATTATCTACAATTCCAGTGAAATCAATTCCGTGGTACAGGCAAAGCATTTGAAGGAAAACTGCCAGCCCCTGGGCATTGATGTGGTGGAACTGACAGTGAATTCTGTGAATGATGTACAGCAGGTAGCGGAAGGCTTCCTGGGCGGTAAGGTAGATGCCATTTACGTGCCGACGGATAACATTATCGCGTCCTCCATCCCCACCCTTATGGCAGTGGCCAACAGGGACAAGATTCCGGTGTACGGCGCAGAAGTGGGTCATGTGAAGAATGGCGTGCTGGCTTCCGAGTCCATCAGCTTCTACGATATCGGACATCGGGCAGGCCAGATGGCTGCGGAAATCCTGAACGGAAATAAGACAGTGAAAGATTTCCCTGTAGAAGGAGCAGAGAAAACAAAGCTTTACATCAATAAGAGTGAAATGGAAACATTGGGTATCCAGATTCCAAAGGAAGTTCTTGACAGGGCAGAAATGATCTGACGTTTTACAGGAAAAGACAAAGAGTAACTTCCGATTTCTACGGAGGTTACTCTTTATCTATGGTTTTAAAATTTTAGGGAAAGGGTTAGTGTTGTGGCTTCAAAACTGAAACAGCTCTGGTGGTTAATGCTTATTTTTGCGGTTTGTAATGTAGTGATGGCCGTGATGTTGTACCAGTCTTCATCGCCGGAACCGGTCAATGAAGATGTGGTGCCTGTTGCAGCGAAGAATGTGTATTCCATCGGCATTCTGCAGTCCGATGATCTGGCGGAACAGAATAAAATGACCGCCGGTGTGCTGGCAGCGCTGGAGGCTGAGGGATACAGCAAGGGCGGCAGAGCCAAAATCGACATTGTGCAGGCCAAGGGCAATGACAAGAAACTGGAAGCTTCAGCAAAGAAGTTTGCCCGTGACAAAAAGGACTTAATTATCGCCATAGGCACCGACTCCGCCAAAGCAGCCGTCAAAGCGACAAAAAACATTCCCATTGTGGGAGTAGGGGTCATGAATTTTAAGAAGGATAAAGATTTCGCAGGACATCGAAATCTTACCGGCATCATGGATAATCCGGCTATCCTGACCCAGATTCGCATGGCCAGCCGCTGCATGTCTGTGAAAAAGCTGGGCATCCTCTATAATCCCGGCGATGCAGCTGCCTCTTTGCAGGTAGAAATCCTCCGAGAAGTAGCTGCCCAGAAAGGGATCTCCCTCTATGAGGTAGCCTATCAGCCCGACAAGGCGGCAGAACCCCAGATTCAGAAACTGGTGGGTCATATTACGGCCCTCTATGTGCCGGAAGACACGGACCTCCTTACTCATTTTGATGACATTGTAAAGGTGATGAATGGCGCCAATATTCCTATTATTGGAGAACAGTCTGAAATGGTACGGCGGGGCGCTCTCATTTCTGTATCCCCCAGCTACTACCGCATGGGATTCTCCGGTGGCCGCATGGCAGCCAGTCTGCTGAAGGGGGATTTGATTCCCGAAGATATTCCCATCATGCGTCAGCAGGATCCGGATATCGTCATCAATATGAAGCAGGTGAATGCTTTGAATATTCCGCTGCCCGGAGACCTGTGGCAGCGTTCCAGAAAGCTGTACCTCTATGACGGACAGCCTGCAAGACCCTGATTGGGATTTGTATTCAGTTAACCTTATAAAGGAAGGAAATCAAATGGCAGATTTAGCAGTTTCCACCATTGCCCAGGGACTGATGTGGTCCATCCTGGCCATTGGCGTATTTCTATCTTTCCGCGTACTTGATGTACCGGATATGACCTGCGAAGGCAGCTTCCCTCTGGGTGGTGCTATTGCAGCTTCTCTTATTGCTTCCGGCGCCTCTCCATGGGCAGCCATCGCAGCTGGTGCGGCAGGAGGCCTCATTGCAGGCACGGTCACCGGCATCCTCTATACGAAATTAAAGATTCCCGCCATTCTGGCCGGCATCCTTACCATGATTGCCCTTTACTCCATTAACCTTCACATTATGGGGAAGGCCAATATTTCTCTTCTGCGGGTGGATACCGTATTTTCCACCACCGCCAGCCTGCTCCATGTGAGCCAGTCCACGGCAGCTTTCATTGTGCCGGCAGTCCTTATGATTATTATTTCCGCCCTTATTTACTGGTTCTTTGGTACGGAACTGGGGATGTGCATTCGCGCTACCGGCTATAATCCACAGATGGTACGGGCCCAGGGCGTGAACACGGACACCATGATTATTATGGGCCTCTTTATTTCCAATGCCCTCATCGGCCTCTGCGGCGCCGTGGTAGCACAGAACAACGGCTTTGCCGATGTAGGCATGGGTATCGGTACCATCGTTATCGGCCTGGCTTCTGTCATCATTGGTGAAGTCATTCTTGGCGTGGACAGCTTCTCCGGCTCTCTCCTTGCTGTGGTGGTGGGCTCCATTATTTATCGCGTAGTCATTGCAGTGGTGCTCTATCTGGGCATGCCGCCGAATGATCTGAAACTGTTCACCGCTATTCTTGTCATGCTTGCCCTGGCTGCACCTATGATCAAGGGCAAAGTCAATATAGGAAAGGCAGGCTGATTATGCTTAAGGTTACAGATATCAGCAAAACATTCTTCAAGGGAACCACCAATGAAAAGAAAGCGCTCAGCCATTTGTCCCTGACTCTGAACGACGGCGATTTCTGCACTGTCATCGGCAGCAACGGCGCAGGTAAGAGTACCCTTCTGAACTCTATTGCCGGTGCCTATATTCCGGACAGCGGCACCATTGAAATCAATGGCAATGATGTGACTAAGGTAAGCGAATATAAAAGAGCCAAGTACATCGGCCGGGTTTTCCAGGATCCATTGAAAGGTACTGCCGCCGGCATGCAGGTGGAAGAAAATCTGATTATCGCTTCCCGAAGAGGGGAGAGCCGCCGGCTTCGCTGGGCTTTTTCCTCCGGTGACCATGAAAAATTCCGGGACATGGTAGCTCGTCTGGGCCTTGGCCTGGAAGATCGTCTCTCCACCAGAATCGGACTCCTTTCCGGCGGCCAGCGGCAGGCACTGACCCTCCTTATGGCCACTCTGAAAAAGCCGGACATCCTTCTTCTGGATGAACCTACCGCAGCCCTGGATCCGAAAACTGCAGGCAAAGTACTGAAAATTACCGATGAAATCGTACACGAACAGCACCTCACCACCCTGATGATTACCCACAACATGAGGGATGCCCTGAAATACGGCAACCGCCTTATCATGATGAACAGCGGCACCATTATTGCCGACTACAGTCCTGAAGAAAAGCAGAAACTCACCATCGACGATCTGCTGAAGAAATTTGAGGAAACCTCCGGCGCCATGAGCGATAGAGTTCTTCTTGGATAAACGCCTTGCAATCTATAGTCCGTTCATGTATAATTACACGTGGTTGAACTGTACCCCAGTTTATCGCAACTCCGGCGTAGACCTGGATACAGCAATTTATATTTTTATAGGAGGCTATTATGTTAACAGCTGAAGCAAAAAAAGAAATCATTGACACCTATGCAGTCCACGAAGGCGACACCGGATCTCCGGAAGTACAGATTGCTATCCTCTCCAAGAGAATCGCTCTCCTTACCGAACATCTGAAATCCCACAAGAAAGACCATCATTCCCGCCGCGGCCTGCTGAAAATGGTTGGCCAGCGCAGAAACATGCTGGACTATCTCCGTCGCAAAGACATCGAACGCTACAGAGCTCTCGGTGCAAAACTGGGCCTGCGTCTGAAATAAGATTTCAAAGAAAGAGACTACCGAAAGGTAGTCTTTTTTAGTGAAAAGAGGACTGAAAGATATTCACAGACAGTGGCTGTATGGCAACAGACAGGCTGCCAGGAGAGGGAAGGGGGGATGAAGTATACAACTTTCTTCCTCTGGAAGACGACCATCCTGCATCACTGTGGCGTCAGGCTGTTATTCGAGTATAGACTGCACACCATGCGGGAACCTTAATGCCCGACGGTGGTGCCGCAGGCGGTGGATAACAGCAGACTTTTTGTAGGAAAGATAAACCCCCATGAAGTCTGGGATAGCTCATTTTTCAGAGTAAATTTGTCAACTCATGAATTCAATAAAAAGATCCCCACCCTTTGTAAAAAAAGGCGGGGATTTTTTTATTGAGCCCGATTTCATCACGACCGGCAGCACGAATAGCCTGAAAGAGCTAGGTCCGACGGATAGAAGACAGATGCGCCAATCTTCCACCGCTCCATCATGATGATGGCCTCTTTCAGGCATTTCGCTTGTAGAACCTCAGAATGAACCGAGGCGCTTAATCAGGTAATGCAGGTCTCACTCATAACGCATCGAACGGACCGAAGCCCGGAGCTCTTATGGTTTCATCCATGCGAGATGGCTTGCAGCCGGACCAGGAACCGGGTATTTTTTTGTGGCCACTCCCCGGACCTTGTCCAAGCTCTCATCTATGCTTATTATACTATATAAAATTCAATAATAGAATAGTATGATAAACAAATATGTTTGCCTATTTCGCAATTAAATATGAATAGATGTAATGAAATAGAGGATACAGGCTTTCTGCAGGAAGAATACCATATGCGAAAGATAAAATTTCTAGGGAAGCGCTGACTAAATCGTTGTCTGATTTTATTCTTGAATTTTTATGCAATGCAAGGAATGGGGCGACGCGAATAGCGAGCTATTTAAGGAGCCCCATGACGAAGCAGTGCATAAAAATTCTTATAAAAGCAGACTCTGCGAATTAATCAGTGCTTCCCTAGACATGTAACTTTCTGAAAAAATTCCCTGACTGCCGGTACAGATATTTCTATGATGGATGAAATGGAACGTCATGAAACAATCCATGAATACCACGCCCGCCTATCCGGCCCCTTTCTTCCAAGATCAAAGACCTCTATAAAGCAGGGGTGGCAGGCACTTGTAAAGGTAAGCGGGGAAATGCCTGTCCGTCATTTTCCTGCTTTTTGTACTCACCGGCCGGATGGACTTTTTATCTGATGACGCAACATTCCTATTCACTTTGCCATAACTATCCTGTATAATAAGAAAATACGTGAAATAAAAAATAAAAAAGTCGATAAATACGGGGGAAATTGGACATTCAAAAGGGGCAGAAATGGCATTTACCCCGCAATTTACCCCACTAAGCACCCTTTTATTTTTCTGCAGGCAGAGCGCCGCCGGTGATATCCATTGTGATAATTTCCGGCGGCGTTTTCCTTTTGGGCTGATATCAGGGGAGCGCTGCCGAAGGGCAGGCCTTCCGATTACTGGCTTTGAAGCCTAACCGGTACACCATGTTTTCAGGGAGGAAATCATCTTTCCGCACTTGTGCGGAAAATCCAAATTCATGAAGATAGTTATTTACTCTTGCCCATCTGACGACTTCATTGCCACTTTTGGCAACGGTCGTATTCGCCCACATTTGGGCGAAAGCCCGTCGGTGAACCCTTTACAAAAACGGCACCAGGGAGCAAAATCGTCTTTCGACACATGTGTCGAAAGCCCGCCGGTAAACCATTTACGAAAACGGCGCCAGGGAAAAAATCATCTTGTCCCCGCAAGTGGGGACAAGCCGGCCGGGCGCTGAAAATAGCTGAAATTCCAGGGGATACGGCGACGCAATGGGAGCCCATGTAAGACCCCATAAAAAAGGCACCAGGGGTCACGCAGGAGCCAGGCCGCACGCCAGGGAGTTAATAAGTCCGCTGCCTGTTTGATGGAACCCCCGTTATCAACTTTTTAAGGCACGCAGGGGAAACAATGCAGCTTTAGATAAAAGGCGGGGGTATGGTGAAAAAGTTTTTCAAGGTCGGTATAGGACCGCCGGGCCTCTTTTTATGCGTGAAAACTTTAAAAATCAGAAGGAGAATTTTTACTAGGGCAGAGAGTTTAGCGGCTTGTGTGCCAGGGCGTGGATCCATTGCGGCGCTTTTGATGTGGCTATCCGATTCATGAGATAATAGGGGCAAAAGTTCCAGGTTGTAGTGAGCGGGCCAGGGGGTACCATGAATCAGAGCGTAAAGGGGTCATTGAATCGATGACACCCCGAAGGAGTACCGCCGGGAAGATGGGAGAATTGTTTCACCAGGTGGAAGTGATACCAGGAAGGGGGAAGGGATCGGCAGATTGCCGATTGTTATGCCGCCAGGGCCTGGAGAAGATGAGCACAAAAAGGCTGCCCCGAAAGGCGGCCTTTTAAAATGGCCCTATTAGGTGTTTTCTTTGGCCTGTCCATGCAATTTGCCATAGAACGAGAGGGAACGTCTAATAGGTGTCATATAATCAAAATTTGAGCATATAGTAGTTTTTCGCAATTTTCTGCGAATATTTCCCCTCTTGTGACCATGCCAGGACTGGCCGCCGGTAGTTATTTCCCTTCCGGGCGTCACCATTTCCATAAGTAATCATTGGGGGCGGCTGGAATCGGGATTGAAGATATTTTTTCCAGTTCAGAGCGGATATAGTGAAATTTACTTTCTTCCGGTAAATCACAAGAATAGAGTTCAAGCGCCCCTTTTAAGAAAGTGAAGATTTCGTCTGTTTCTTGATACTCTATAGCATGGTCCGGATTTGGTTCTGTTGAGAAGTACCTAGGCATGATTCGAATATAAATCGGGTGATGGTAGCCGGCATTAATTTTATTAGCGTCTGATAAAAGGTTGGTCCAAAAAACGTGATTATAGTATTTATCTAGTTCTTGCTTTTCCTTTTCAAAAGAAATGACCTTCCCTTTTTTTTGTAATTCCTGTGTGCCTTCTATGTTAAATTGCCCGGAAGCAAGCATAGTATAGAAAGCCCGGCACACATCATAGGCGGTAGGGGCTATATCTGCCTTTCTCATTTCATCTACGCCAGTAAGGAGTTCTGCTATAGGTGTTTTCGTCTTGACTGCCACGGTAATGACTTTATCCAGTGTCAGCCCTTTTCCCTTTCTCATTTGTGAAATTTCGTTCCTCTTTCCACCTTCTGATTTATTTTCCCCTGGGAAAATAAAATCATAAAAATCCTTGTTTCCGAGGTTCATTTTATCCTGTATTTTCGCAATATTATTACCTATCATCTTTTTTACACTATCAATAGCTATTCTCTTATTGAAATTAGCGTTATCCATGATGCTTTCCCCCTTTTATATTAATGTCACTAAATAAGTACTAATGAATATTCAGTGAAATAATAGAAAATATGTGAAATTTAAATCATTAAAACCATAAGATTAACTTTTCACCTTATCAATGATACTATAATTATAGACCTGTTGCTACACGTTGCGCAACCTTATACAGGGCTTTTAAAAAGATGTGTTTTGCAAAGGAGATAAGAAAAATGGAAAATGTACTTTACCCCAACAAGAGACTTTTCAATATTAGGGAGCTGATGGCCTATACAGGCCTGGGAGAGACAAAAGCGAAAGGCTGGGCCCGTGAAATCGGAGCTGCCCGCAAAATTGGCCGCCGCACGGTGTACGATAGGAAGATTATAGACAAATGCATTGATGAGCTGGCACGCCAGGAAGCATAGCAGCGGGAAGGCGGTATTCATGAACAAGCTGATAGAAGAGCTGGCGCCTCTTTCCCGCTGGGTGTGCTGGAGAGGTAAACCGGTTGAGACGAGAGCAGGGAAGAAAATCACCAAAATACCTTATTATTTCAACGGCAGGGGAGAGCTACGGCAAGCGGCAACCAATAAGCCGGAAACCTGGGGCACCTATGAGCAGGCGGATAAATGGGCGGGTAGATTGAATGATTCCCACAAGGGCATAGGGTTTGTACTGGGCCTTGACCTTCCCTATATCTGTATAGACCTTGACCATTGTCTCGATGATGATGGGAAATTGAAAGACGATGAAGCTGGAAAGACCGCCCATCTTGTGCTGGATATTCTCACAAATAATAATGAAGATACCTATACAGAGGTTAGCCCTTCCGGTGACGGCTTGCATATATGGGGCCGGGCAGAACTGCCAAAGGGTAGAAAAGGCATAAGAGGAAATCATATCGAGATGTACCGGGCAGGGCGTTATATGACGGTCACCGTTAATTACTACTGCCTTCAGTATCCTGTGAAGAATATACAGAAGTCAGTTAATGAGATTACCCAAAAATTTCACTTGATAGAGGATCCACCGGCGGAGAGGGAACAGGGCGGCCCCGCCACCAGGCTGCAGGGGGAAGGAACCGCACTGTCCGATAATGAATTGATAGAGAAAATCCGGGAAAGCAGGATAGGCCCCAAGTTTTCTGCACTCTATGACCAGGGCAATATAGGTGCCTATGACAATGACCAAAGCAGGGCAGACCAGGCCCTTCTGTCAATCCTTGCCTTTTGGACCAACTGCAATGTGGAACAGATGAAGAGGATTTTCCTATCTTCACGGCTGGCCGAGTCCCTTGCCAGGAAAGTACACCATGAAAATGATTATTTGAACCGATCAATCAAAAGGGCCATTGAGACAACTACCGGCCATTATAACCCTAAACCCTATGCGGCTATGAAGCGGGCCGAGGAAGCGAAAAAAGATTATATTCAAAGCAGCGCCGATTATGCCAGGGCCACCAGTACGAAGGATCCGAAGGAAGCGCCGCCGGAAAAGCCTGTTTCATTCAGTGATCGTATCATGCATTTCAAAAGGAATGATTCTGAAAATGCTGACCGGCTGGCCGCCCTGTGCGCCGGACAATTTCTGTACTGTTCCGATTTGAAAACATGGCTAAAATATGACGGCAGAAAATGGGACAGGGTGGAATCTGTAGAACTGCAGGAACCGGCACGGCTGGCAATAAAAAAAGAACTGTCCAATATGGCGGCGG
>ERZ809201.923-NODE-923-length-11765-cov-3.449957_pt1 | contig 11765 bp, 9 predicted proteins | sample MGYA00520516_ERZ809201 | MGnify/ENA primary metagenome ERZ809201 (study PRJEB31570, sample SAMEA3213006) | Homo sapiens | biome: human-gut; feature: human gut; material: fecal | place: Sweden | collected 2011 ... | reverse complement strand
TTCCTCACCGGGAAAGACCTTCTTTTTTTCTTGCTTTTATCTCCGAGACGCCATCCATTTACACCATGCCAAAAAGGCCTCACCGGAGAGGTGAAGCCTTTTTTGAAAAGGCACTTCTCATGAATGAAATGAAGAGGCTTCCTGCATCAGGGCTTTCATTTCGGGGGCCGAAGGGACTTTTCTGTTTTCAGTGCACTGAAGGGAAGCAGCCGGGCTCTTTTCACCTCCTCCCTCCTGCTCCATGGATGGGCGCCTGCAGGATTTACAAGAAGGCTTTCAGCATTGGCTGTTTCTATATGCATAGTCAGGGAGAAGGGGAAAGGGTATCAGGGAGAGAAATAGAAAGAGGAGTATAGCCGGTCAGAGAATATTTCATTTCAAAGGGCAGGGACTGCCTGGCAGGTGCCTGTGAAATCAGAATTTCTATTGGTGCTTTTTATGATTTTAGGTATAATAGAGATAAGTAATGGTTTAAAATCACCATACATCAGCCATTCTTTACACTGGCAGATTCATGGTTTACGGCCCGGATGTCCGGGCAGGGAGGTTTCTATGAGCGAAGAAAGAGATATGGAAAAGACACCGGTTGTTCGTCCTGAAGCAGCTCCTGAGGTGAAGGAAGCGGCTAAGCCGCCCATGGAAAAGGAGGAGACAGGCCTTCCGGCAGAAAAAGCGGAAGCCGGACTTCCTGCTGAGAAGGAACCGGCAGGCCTGCCGGCGGAGAAGGAAGAAGCGCAGGTACCAGCAGCTGCTGCGGAGGAAGCAGAAGAAGTCCATGTGGATTCTCCGGAGCCTGATATGGAAATCAATATCATTGATGACCGGGATAAGGAAGCGGAAGGTCTCATCCGCTGGGCGGCCGGTCGGGCCGGAGTCATTGTGGCGGCTCCCCTTCTGGGCACCGCTGCCCTGGTGGCCAATGAGGTGTACATGATTTCTAAAATCGGTACGGTCTATGGCGTGGAGCTGAACCAGAAGGCAGTGCTGTCCTTTATCGGCTCCCTGGGGGCTACGGTGGTGGGATCCACGCTGGCCACGCTGATTCCTATTTCCTTCATGCAGATTCCCATCGGTGTTTCTGTGACCTACGGTATCGGCAAGGCAGCCCAGCGCTGGATCAAGGACGGCATGCCCGATGATACGAAACCCTATCGTGCCGTCTTTGAAGAAGAAAAGGCGGAAGGGGAAAAGGATGTAAAGGAACTGGAGGAGAATCCGAAGAAGGATGAACCTCTGGGCGATGAAAAGAAGGACTTCACAGCGGAGCTGAAGAAGAACTGGAATGACGTATATCCGGAAAAGGCTCATGAAGCAGTAGACAAGCTGGCCCGTCAGCTCACCGAGTCTGCCGGCATGCTGGGAAATAAGCTGGTGGATGCGCTGAAGAAGGCCGGCGTCACTGACGAGCAGATCGAAAAAGCCAAGTACACCGCCCTCGGTGCATCGGAAGTGGCCCAGGAAACGGCGGAAAAAACGGCGCGGGATCTGCAGGCCATTGCCCGCATCAAGTCCAGGGAGTTCAGAAAAGACGCAGCCCGCCGGGCTGATGAAATGAAGGCCCAGGCCCGGGTGCAGATGGATGAGCTCCAGAAGAAGACAGAGGAAATGAAGCGGCAGTCTGAAATCCAGTCCCAGCAGATGAAGCTGAAGTCGGACAAGCTGAAGGCCCAGGCCCGGGTACAGATGCAGGAGGCCAGGATCCAGGCAAACAAGCTGAAAATTCAGGCCCAGGAGCAGGCGGAAACGGCCCAGGCCAAAGCCCAGGAGATTTCTGATAAGGTCATGGAATCGGCAGGCAGGTATCGGGATGCTGCTGTGGAAGCTGCCAGTCAGGCAAAGGCGGATATGATGAGTACCGCTGAGGAGTATCGGGCAAAGATTGAGGAAAGGGCTCGCCAGAAACAGGCCGAAGCGGCAGAAAGGGATGGAAAAAGCGTTGAAGGTGCTGGAAAAGCTGAAGAAACTGCTTCTTCCCCTGACGATAAAACTAAAAGCGAATAACCGGGAAGTGGAAGGGGACCTGTCTGATCTTCATAAGGAAAAGGTGGGACCTGTCACGAGAAACGTGGTATCTCTCTGGGGCAGAAGGTGGATAGGCCACCGGCGGTCCAATCACCCCTGGGTTAAAGGAAGGTAAGAGAAAGGAGCGGTGAAATCATAGGTTCAATGATTTCACCGCTCCTTTTATTTATATACCATCTATGCCTTTCCGATAACGGAAAAGAGACCATGCAAAAAAGCCGGCTTTGGCCGGCTGAAAATGCAAAGAAATCAGATGTCTCTGTTTACTTTATGAGAACGAAGGCAACGAGTGCAGACATTCATTCTCTTGACCTGTCCGTCTACCAGTACGCGAACTCTCTGGATATTCGGTTTCCAGGTTCTCTTTGTTTTCAGATGGGAATGGGATACGTTGAATCCCGTAGCGGTTTTCTTGCCGCAAACTTCACAATAGTTAGCCATGTGCTACACCTCCTTGCACTTCCGCAATTGCAACATTCATAATATATCACAATTGCTTTTTTTAAGCAAGTCTTTTACGTAATCAATTTTCAGGAATATAATAAATAGAGACATTGCTGTTTTGTCCCGGGCACACTTTTTTCCGGGTTCTGTTTTCGGAAAGGTTTTCCTCATGCATTTATCAGATTCCGTACAATATATTAAGGGCGTAGGGCCCAGTATGAAGGAAAAGCTGGCGCGGCTGGGCATAGCCACGGTGGAAGATCTGATTTCCTTCTATCCCCGGCGCTACCAGGACTGGACCAAAATCACAAAAATGGAGGAGCTTCGTCCCGATGATGAAGCTGTCATTTACGGCAGGGTGGCGGATATGCGGATGCTCACGCCAAGGCGGGGCATGAGCATACTGAATGTGCTTCTGGTAGACGGAACCGGCGCCGTGACCCTGGTGTATTTCAACCAGCCCTGGAAAGGGGAAACTTTCCGGAAGGACACCGATGTGCTGGCCTATGGCCGGATTGAGTACAACTACGGAAAGCTCCAGATTTCCAATGCAGAAATCGAAATCGTAGAGCCAAAGGAGCTTTCATCCTTCCAGAAGCTGGTACCGGTGTATCCCCTGACCGAAGGCATACGCATCGGGAAGATGAGGGATATGATTTCTATTGCCCTGGATCAGGTGGAGGATATGGATGAAAACCTGCCGCCGGACACTTTGAAAAGGGAGCATCTCATGGGCCGGCTGGAGGCAGCCCGGGCCATGCACAATCCGAAGAGCAGAAGGAGGCCCGGCGCCGTACGGCCTTTGAGGAGCTTTTCTTCATGCAGGCAGGCATCCTGCTTCTTCGGAAGAAGCGGGAGAGCCATGTGATGAGCATCAAGTGCGCGCCGTCGGGAAAGCTGGTGCAGTCGGTGCTTGATAATTTCCCCTTCCATCTGACTGCCGGGCAGCAGCAGGCCTTTTCGGATATTGAGGACGACATGGAGGGACTCATCCCCATGCAGCGCCTCATCCAGGGGGACGTGGGCAGCGGCAAAACTGCCGTGGCGGCGCTGGCACTGGCGAAAATCGTGGAGAACGGATACCAGGGAGCGCTGATGGCGCCTACGGAAGTGCTGGCAGGACAGCATTATAGGACCTTCCAGGAGTTTTATAAGGGACTTCCCATCCATGTGGCTTATTTGTCAGGCCAGACGAAGACGAAGGAAAGAAATGAAATCCTGAAGGGGCTGAAGGATGGGTCCATTGATGTGCTCATCGGCACCCATGCCCTTATTGAGGATGATGTGGTGTTTGCCCATCTGGGACTGGTCATTACGGACGAACAGCACCGGTTCGGCGTAAAGCAGAGAAAGGCCCTGGAAACGAAGGGAGGCTATCCCCATATTCTGGTGATGACGGCCACGCCCATTCCCAGGACCATGGCTCTTTCCATTTACGGGGACCTGGACCTGTCCTCCATCCGGGGCATGCCGCCGGGACGGCATTCGGTGAAGACCTATGCCATCGGCAGCGCCCTGCTTCAACGGGTATTCAATTTCATGGGAAGGGAAATGACCGCCGGCCATCAGGTGTATGTGGTGTGTCCGCTGGTGGAAAAGAGCGAGAAGCAGGATCTGGCTTCTGCGGTGGCGGTGTATGAACAGCTGAAGGAAAAGGTGTTTCCCATGTTTCAGGTGGGCCTGGTGCACGGCCGCATGAAGAATGCGGAAAAGGACCGGGTCATGACTGATTTCCATGACGGAAAAATCAATCTTCTGGTGGCCACGTCGGTCATCGAAGTGGGGGTGAATGTGCCTAATGCCACCATCATGTTCGTCTATGGGGCGGACCGGTTCGGCCTTTCCCAGCTCCATCAGCTTCGGGGCCGGGTAGGAAGGGGCAGCGCCCAGTCCTACTGCATCCTCTATTCCGACAACCAGAATGAAATCACCCGGCTCCGCATGAAACTGATGTGTGAAATCCAGGACGGCTTCCTCCTTTCTGAAAAGGATCTCCTCCTTCGGGGCTCCGGCGAATTTTTCGGTTACCACCAGCATGGCATGCCGGACCTGAAGGCGGCGGATATTGTGAAGGACCTGCCTCTTCTGGAAAGGGCGAGAAAGGAGGCAAAGCGGGCGGTGGATGGCGGCGCTGATTTCAGGGATGAGCTTTCCCATCGCTTCGGCGGCGCCTTCTTCAAGAAACTGTATGAAGAGGATGGAAAGTAAAGGGCCGCAAACCTTTCCCCTTTGCAATTCCTGTTTTCCTGTACCTTTTATTTATGTTATAATGATTAAATTAATGGATTCAAAATCATATACCTGAAGTGAAAGAGGAAATCTGATTTCAAGAAACGGAGGCTATGATGAGAGCAGACAAGTTTGGCAAGAGAGGGCTTACTTTTGATGATGTACTTCTGATTCCGGCCCATTCCACGGTACTTCCCCGGGATGTGGACGTAAGCACGAAGCTCACAAGACATATCCGGCTGAACATCCCCATTATGAGTGCCGGTATGGATACGGTAACGGAAGCGGAAATGGCCATTGCCATGGCTCGTGAAGGCGGTATCGGCGTTATCCATAAGAATATGAGCATCGACGAACAGGCCCGGGAAGTGAAGCTGGTCAAGCGTTCCGAACACGGCGTCATTGTGGATCCTATTTACCTGGCTCCGGACAATACCCTGGCTGATGCGGACGAACTGATGAATAAATACCATATTTCCGGCGTTCCCATTACGGAAGAGGGAAAGCTGGTAGGCATCATTACCAACAGGGATATGCGTTTTGAGACGGACCTGTCCCGTCCTATCAGTGACATTATGACCCATGACGGTCTGGTGACAGCTCCGGAAAATACCACCATTGATGAAGCCAAGGAAATCCTGAAGGCCCACCGCATTGAAAAACTGCCGCTGGTGGATAAAGAGGGATACCTGAAGGGCCTCATCACCATCAGGGATATCGAAAAGATGAAGAAATATCCCAATGCCGTGAAGGATGAGGCCGGCCGCCTTAAGACAGCCGCAGCCATCGGTGTGACACCGGATGTGGAAGACCGGGTGGAAGCCCTCCTTGCTGCCAAAGCAGATGTGCTTGTGATTGATACGGCCCATGGCCACAGCGAAGGGGTGCTTGAAACTATCCGCCGCCTCCGCAGAGATTTCCCTCATCTGGAACTGATTGCAGGCAATGTGGCAACCTATGAAGCCACCAAAGCGTTGATCGAAGCTGGCGTAGATGCGGTGAAGGTAGGCATCGGCCCTGGCTCCATCTGCACTACCCGTGTGGTGGCCGGTATCGGTGTGCCCCAGATTACCGCTGTTTATGACTGCGCAAGGGCGGCTGAAGGCACAGGGGTACCCATTATTGCCGACGGCGGCATCCAGTATTCCGGCGATATTGCCAAAGCCCTTGGCGCCGGCGCTTCCTCTGTCATGCTGGGTAACCTCCTGGCCGGCACCGACGAAAGCCCGGGAGAAACTATCATTTATCAGGGTAAGAAATACAAGGCTTACCGCGGCATGGGTTCTCTGGGAGCCATGCAGGCCGGAAGCAAGGACCGCTATTTCCAGCAGAATGCGAAGAAACTAGTGCCGGAAGGCATTGAAGGACAGATCCCCTACAAGGGCCATGTGTCCGATGTGCTTTTCCAGCTCATCGGCGGTCTCCGTGCGTCCATGGGCTACTGCGGCACGCCGGATATCAAAACCATGAACGAGGAAACCCAGTTTATTGAAATCACCGGCGCCGGCCTCCGTGAAAGCCATCCTCATGATGTAAGCATTACGAAGGAAGCACCGAATTACAGTACGAAATGAAGGATATAACGTTGACATCCCATGTAGTCATGGATATCCGCATCCATGCGGTGACCATGAAAGAAGCACTGGCCTTTGCGGAAAAGAGAATCATGGAAGGGAAGCCTTCCATGATTGCCACGGCCAATGCAGAAATGATTATGATTGCACAGCAGGACCATGAACTGGCCCGTATACTGAACGGCGCAGATCTTGTGGTTCCTGACGGCGCCGGCGTACTCTGGGCCGGAGAAAAGCTGGGCACCCCCTTCCCGGAACGGGTGACCGGAGCGGACCTGACCACGGAGCTTTTGAAAAAGGCCTCGGCCATGAACTGGCCGGTCTATTTCCTGGGTGGAAATCCGGGGGTAGCTGCCAAAGCAGCCAGAAAATTCATGGAAGACCACGGAAGTTTTTCCCTGGTAGGCTGCCATGACGGCTATTTCAATGAAGAAGAAGAAAAGAAAATTATCGAAGATATTAAAAAAAGCGGGGCAAAGCTGCTTTTTGCCGGCCTTGGCGTGCCAAAGCAGGAAAAGTGGCTCTATGCCCACAAGGAGGAATTGGGCGTTCTTTCTATGGGAATCGGCGGTGTATTTGACGTCATGAGCGGCAACCTGAAGAGGGCGCCTCTCTGGATGCAGAGAAACCGTCTGGAATGGGCTTACCGCCTGTACCTGCAGCCCAGCCGCATCGGCCGCATGATGGCTCTGCCGAAGTTTATGCGGGCTTTAGGGAAATGGAAAAAAGAACGCAGGAGTCAGTGATGCTGAAAAAACCTATCATATTACAGGAAGGCTATCCCTTCATGGCGGTGACTTTCCTTCTCGGAGTTCTATTCTGTTATCTGAAATGGTATTACGCAGCAGTGATACCGTTCGTACTTTGTCTGTATTTTACTTATTTTTTCCGGTGCCCGCCGCGGAACGGGAAAATCGTCCCCGGTGATGATACCCTGGTGTCCCCGGCAGACGGCACGGTGGTGGATGTGTCCCATGATGTGGAGGAAGATACGTTTCTTGGGGAAAAATGTCACAGGATTACCATTTTCCTCTCCATTTTTGATGTCCACTGCAACCGCAGCCCCATGGCAGGTGAAATCAAGTACCAGTCCTATACCCAGGGCCGGTTCCTTCCTGCTTATAAGGAAGGGGTAGGTTTTGAAAATGAACGGGGTGCCATCGGTATTACAGGAAAGAAGCGGTCCATCCTGGTCATCCTCATTGCCGGCATCCTGGCAAGGCGGGTGGTTTCCTGGAAGAACCTGGGAGACAAGCTCACCAAGGGCGAACTGTACGGAATGATTAAGTTTGGCTCCTGCACGGAGCTCTACATTCCCGGTGACTGCGAAATCTGTGTAAAAAAAGGCGATAAGGTCAAAGGCGGTCTGACTGTCGTAGGGAGGCTGAAGTAAGTGAATAAATCTTGGATTGCAAATGCCGTCACAGCAACAAATGCATTATTTGGCGGTCTGTCGATTATGATGTCCATTGAGGGCAATTTCAAAACGGCAGCTGTATTCATTCTTATCGCCATGGTGGCGGATGCTCTTGACGGAAGAGTGGCCCGGGCCCTCCATACGGCAGGTCCCATGGGCGTGGAACTGGATTCCCTGTCCGATGATATTTCCTTCGGCATCGCCGCCGGCGCTCTCATGTATGCCTACCAGCTGCATGAACTGGGACCGGTGGGATTCATTCCCTGTGCCCTTCTGGGTACCTTCTGTGCCTTCCGTCTGGCCCGGTTCAATGTGAAGGTCACCAGTGTGCACGGCTATTTTGAAGGTCTGCCCTGCCCGACGACCGGTGTCATTGTGGCAGCTTATGTACTTTCGGGCATTAAGATCTGGAACTGGCTGGCCGTGCTGTGCGTACTTCTTCTGGCCTTCCTCATGGTCAGTGAAATCCACTATCCCGACAACAAAGGGGCCAGCGCTGATCAGCTTCATCTGCCGGCTCTTCTGATCTGCTTTGCCTTCTTCATTATCTGCACCATTTTCTACTGGCCTGTATGGGCAGCAGCTCTCTGCGCCGGCTATATCATGTTCGGCATGATGAATACCTTCCTGAACCGCAGAAAGGCAAAACGGAAAGCAAAGAGAACCAGGAAAACTGCCGGAGAAAACGGCGAAGGGAAAGAATAATGACTTACATACTCGATATAATCATGATCCCCGTACAGCTGATCGTGGCGTTTTTTACCATTTACTATACGGTCATTGCTGTATGCGGCATGTGGCATCGAAAAGAAAAAAATCTGGCACCTCCAAAGAGCAAATTTGCCGTGGTCATACCGGCCCATAATGAAGAAATGGTGCTGGCAGACCTTCTGGAAAACCTGAAAATGCTGAAATACCCCAAAGAGCTCTACGATGTGTATGTGATTGCAGATAACTGCACCGACCATACCGCCGATATTGCCCGCGCCCACGGGGCCCATGTCTTTGAACGGACCAACCGGGAGCTGGTGGGCAAGGGTTATGCCATGGATTGGGTATTCCCGAAGATTTTCGCCCTGAACAAAGGCTATGATGCTTTCTGCGTCTTCGACTCTGATAACCTGGTCCATCTGGATTTCCTGGCGGTTATGAACAACCGCCTTCTGAAGGGACAGAAGGTGCTGCAGGGCTATCTTTCTGCCAAGAACCCCACAGACACCTGGGTGTCCGGTACCTTTGCCATTGCCTTCTGGACCATCAACCATCTGTGGCATCTGGGCAAGTACAATCTGGGCCTGTCCTCCTGCCTCGGCGGTACAGGCATGTGCATTGCGGCGGATATTGTGAAGAAATATGGCTGGGGCTGCGACTGCCTCACTGAGGATATGGAATTTTCCATGAAATGCCTGTCCCATGGCATCCGTACCTGCTGGGTTCATGATGCCATTATTTATGATGAGAAGCCGCTGGGCTTCATGGCTTCCTGCCGCCAGAGAAAGCGGTGGGCCCAGGGCCAGTTCGACTGCTCTGAACGGTACATTCCCATCCTTTTCAGAGAAGGCATCAAAAGGCACAGCATTGTCATCCTTGACGGCATCATGCAGCTTTTGCAGAACTATTTCCTTCTGCTCTCCACCTTCTACCTCATCATGACATATATCAATATGTTCTACCCCTGCTTCACGGTGATTCTGTACAATGATGTGCTGGTGCCCCGTCAGTTCTGGGCGGTGCTTGGCTTCATCCAGTCCGTGGTGCCCCTCATCGTGCTGCTGCAGATCGAAGTGCCTCTGAAGATTTATCTTTACTGGCTCATTTATCCTGTATTCATGTATTCCTGGATTCCTGTCACCATCCTGGGCTGGAAGGACCGCCATAAGAAGGGCTGGGTCCATACCATCCATACAAGAAGCATGCATTTTGAGCAGGCCAAGCTCACCAGAAAGAAAGAAATCGATCAGTAAAAAAAGCGGTGAAGAAATGTTCCTCATTTCTTCACCGCTTTTTTTTCTGCTGCACCCGAGGCTGCGGGCAGAGAAATGATAAGGAATGATAAATTCTTTGCAACAATCTATGAATCATATCATGGGCCCTGTATAATGAAGGAAGCAGATGATTCATGGGGTCATGAATCATCATGGGGAGGATTTTATGCAGCTTTCATGGCTTCATTCTAAAAAGGCAAAAATCATCATATGGACTGTTATCCTTGTTTTCCTGCTTTGCGGCATTTACGCCTACACTCACCGCAGCCGGGTGAGCGTAGGGAAAACATTGGCCCATCCGCTGGTGAAGGTGGAAAAAATGGAGAGAAAGGACATGATGAAACGGGTGGTACTGTCCGGAGATACAGTGCCCCGGGAATCGGTGGATATTTCTCCCAAGTATGCAGGACGGCTGGAAAAGGTGTATGTGGATCTGGGGGACAAAGTGACAAAAGGGGATATCCTTGTTTCCCAGGACACGAAGGACATCAGCTTTTCCATTGCCCAGAATCGGGCCGGCAGCCAGGAGGCTGCGGCAGATGCGGTGGAAAGCAGGGCTTCCTATGATGCAGGTACCCTGAAAGCCCAGAGTGATTATGACAATGCCCTTTCCACTTTTAACCGCTATGACACCCTGTTTCAGGAAGGCGCCGTTTCCAGGCAGGAGCGGGATGACAAGTACCAGGCCATGATGGAAGCCAGAGCTGCCCTTCAGAACCTGACCGGTCAGGATGTGGAGGGCGTGCCGGCAGTGATTGCAAGCAAAGAAGCGGCAGCAGAAAAGGCGGCTTATACTGTAGATTCCCTGGAAAGTCAGAAGGGGGATATGACCATGTATGCCCCTGTGTCCGGTACTATCGGCTATCGGGATGCGGAAGCAGGCGAGTGGGCAGCGGCAGGCCAGAAGCTTTTAACCATTGTGGATAACAGCGCCCTGTACCTTGACTGCGCCGTGGCGGAACAGGATATCGGGGTTCTTCGGGAAGGCATGAACATGGATGTTTCCATCGATTCCCTGGGAGAGAAGGTAAAGGGAAGAATCATTTATATCAGCCCGGACCTGGATTCCTCTACCCATTCCTACAAGGTCCGCATCCTTCTTGACGGGGATGGAAAAAATCTTCGGGGCGGCATGTTTGGCCGAAGCACTGTGATGGCCCTGGAAAGGAAGAATGCCCTGTACCTGCCCAAGGAAGGGGTGCTTGAAAATAATGGAAAGAAGTGGGCCTTCCTGATTGACAGCAGCCATAAGGTGAAAAAGGTGGAAGTTACCACAGGCCTTTATAATGATGACTCCATTGAAATCCTTACAGGAATTTCTGAAGGAGACCGGGCGGCAGTCACCAATATTTCCAAACTGAAGGACGGCATGACGGTGGATGTGGAGGGAACGGTATGAATCGGTTGAATATGACCCGCTACGCCGTCACCCATCCTGTGGGCATCATCATGATCGTCCTCTTCTTCGTGACCCTGGGGCTTTACAGCTACTACCGCATCGGTGTGGAACTATATCCGAAAATCAATACGCCCTATGTGGTAGTCAGCGTCACCTATGACGGCGCCGATGCGGAATCGGTGGAGCAGCAGGTGACCAAGCCCGTGGAGGATGCCCTTTCCTCGGTGTCCGATGTCAAGCATATTACTTCCAAGTCCAGGACCGGAAAGTCCCAGGTTACCCTGGAGCTTAATTTTGATGCCGATGTGGATGCAGCGGCGGTGGACGCTTCCCAGAAGGTGAATGCCATCAGGAAAAGCCTTCCTGATGACGCCGATGACCCGGTGGTGGAAAAGAGGGATATGGATGCAGCGCCTATCCTGGACCTGGCCCTGGTTTCGCCCCATCCTTTGGATGAAATGTATTCGCTGGCGGACAATACGCTGACCAACGATTTCACCAAAGCCGACGGTGTATCGGATGTGGAACTTTCCGGCGGCAGGGATCCCGAAATTGCGGTCAAAATAGACCGGGACAAGCTGTCCTACTACGGGATTTCCATGAATGACATCATTTCAGCGCTGAAACGGGAAAACAAGCTGGCCCCCGCCGGCTCCTCCTACACGGACCGCCGGCAGACCCAGATCCGGCTGAAT
>ERZ809201.914-NODE-914-length-11882-cov-2.754545_pt1 | contig 11882 bp, 8 predicted proteins | sample MGYA00520516_ERZ809201 | MGnify/ENA primary metagenome ERZ809201 (study PRJEB31570, sample SAMEA3213006) | Homo sapiens | biome: human-gut; feature: human gut; material: fecal | place: Sweden | collected 2011 ... | reverse complement strand
GGAATGATATAAGAAGTATCGTCATCAAATGTTGAACGTTCTGCTACACAGGAACGGATATGTTCCATATCTTCTTCCGTGAAATATGGTGTTACATGTCCGCCAAGGATTACCGTGTGTTCCAATACCATATGGAGGTTATTGATGAGGATGGATAAATGCCGGAGATATTCATCCCATTTGGCAAGGCAGGACGGATCGCCTGTGGCTTTACGGGAAAAAAATTCATCCAGATTATCACAATCGGAAAGTAGCGAATTACCGGAACAGTAACATTCGGCACATCCTTTGCGTCCGCAGTAGCAGTCCAGACCATTCGGAACAAGAGTCATATGTTCAAAAGTACCACTTTTTCCGGTTGCTCCGGTAAGCAGCTGACCGTCGACAATGATGGCACCGCCAAGATGATAACCGAGAGATATATAGGTCGCATCGGTAATATCCGGATTTTCCCATAATTCACTGGTACATGCACATTCGGCATCGTGTACAAATTTGCAGGGAACATGAAAGGCATCAGAGAAGAGGTCTATAGACATTCCGGTGCAGTCTAAGATTTTTCCATAAGTTAATTCCGAACCGTCCGGAGAGATAAGTCCCTGGACACCAAGGCCAATTCCAAGAATACTTTCAGCTTTATGATGGTTGATCTGGCAGAAGTTTTTGACTGCTTTTTTTAATTTGGAAAAATATGCAGCAGAAGCTTCGAATGAGACCGGGAGCGTTTCTTTTGCAATCATCTTACCATATAAGTTGATAGAAAGAATGTGTGTAGTATGTGGCAGAATTTCCAGTCCTATTGCGATTTTTGCATCTGAAATAATCTGATATGCATTAGCCCGGCGTCCAACGGAAGAGGACAAACGGCCGCATTTTTCAATTAACTGTTCTGATTCAAGTGTTGTCAGATGTTGTGAAACGGTAGGCAGACTGACTGATAATGCAGTTGCGATATCCTGTTTGGAGCAGGATGGATTCATATATATATAATGATATACGTCTGACAGATTTTTTTTCTTAATATCAGTTAATGAAAATTGTTCCATGATCGATCTCCTAATTATTATAAATCATTTTATAAATTTATTATACAATTTATTCGGTTCATTGAAAAGGATATTTCTCCTATGAAAACTGCACAAAAAAGAAACTATAATCTTGTTTGGTTTTATGTCTTGCATTCATCTCGAAAAAGATATATTATATAAACACATTAAATAAAACGATTTTATAAAATTGAAACATATAATTATATATAAAGAATCAAAAAGAAAGAGAGGAAACAAAAATTGGAATCATTGAAAAAATGAGACTGGATGGAAAAAAAGGTTTCGTAACAGGAGCAGCAAGAGGAATCGGTAAATGTACCGCAACTGCATTTGCAGAGGCAGGAGCTGATGTGGCAATTGTAGACCTCGACATCGAAGAAGCAAAGAAGACGGCGAAAGAACTTGCTGAGAAGACAGGAAGAAAGGTTATCGCAATCCAGACAGACTGTACAGACAAAGAGCAGGTTGATGCAATGGTAAAACAGGTTGTTGAAGAATTTGGCGGACTGGACTTCTGCCACAATAATGCAGGAATCTGTATCAATGCTCCGGCTGAAGAGATGACATATGAGCAGTGGTTAAAAGTTATGAATATCAACCTGAACGGAATCTTCTTAACAGATATTGCAGCAGGAAAATATATGTTAGAGAATGGCGGCGGATCCATCATTAACACCGCTTCTATGTCAGCACATATTGTAAACGTACCACAGCCACAGTGTGCATACAATGCATCAAAAGCAGGAGTGATCCAGCTTACAAAATCACTTGCTATCGAATGGGCAAAACGTGGCGTACGTGTTAACAGTATCAGTCCTGGATACATCGGAACGGAATTAACACTGAATTCTCCAACACTGATTCCACTTATTGAGAAATGGAATGAGATGGCACCAATGGGAAGAATGGGTAAACCAGAAGAACTGGAAGCTATCTGTGTATATCTTGCAGGAGACGCAAGCTCATTTACAACAGGATCTGATATTGTGGTTGATGGAGCATTTACCTGCTTCTAAGCTATAGAATGTCTGTATGGATATATGGAAAATGCATAGGGAAGTTTGTCTTTTGGCAGGCTTCCTTATATTTATAATAAACGAAAAAATCAGATGATTATGTCGGAAAGGAATTTATTTATGGGTGCAAAAGAATTAATTATTGAAGGGAAAACGGCACTTGGAATCGAGCTTGGATCAACAAGAATCAAAGGAGTGCTGATTGATTATCAGGGCAATGTACTTGCTGTCGGAATACATGACTGGGAGAACTCTTTTATAGATAATATCTGGACATATAGCCTTGCGGAAATTCATGCAGGAGTGCGTGACTGCTATAACTCTCTGAGAAAAATTGTAGAAGAGACATATGGGGTTACACTCAAGAAGATTGGTTCGATCGGAGTCAGTGCAATGATGCATGGATATATGGTACTGGACAAAGAAGGCAGACAGATTGCTCCATTCCAGACATGGAGAAATACCAATACACAGAAGGCAGCAGATGAACTGACAGAGTTATTTGACTTTAATATTCCGCTCCGCTGGACAGTTGCACATCTGTATCAGAGAATTCTGGACGGAGAAAAACATGTAGAGAAGCTGGATTATGTATCAACACTGAGTGGATATATTCACTGGAAACTGACAGGGGAAAGAGTTATTGGTGTCGGTGATGCTGCCGGTATGTTCCCGATTGATTCGGATACTATTGATTATGATGCCGGCATGAAAGAGAAATTTGATGATTTGATCAGGCCATATGGATATAGCTGGAAACTGGAAGATATTTTCCCGAAGGTACTTGCAGCAGGTGAGAATGCAGGATATCTGACAGAAGAAGGAGCAGCATTTTTAGATGAGACCGGTAATCTGGAATCCGGAATTATGATGTGCCCACCGGAAGGAGATGCAGGAACCGGAATGACAGCTACAAATTCGGTGGCTCCAAGAACAGGTAATGTATCAGCAGGAACCAGTACATTTGCAATGATCGTTCTGGAAAAACAGCTTAGCAAAGTGTACCGTGAGATCGATATGGTTACTACACCAACAGGTTTCCCATGTGCAATGTCTCATGCGAATAACGGAACATCTGACTTAAATGCATGGATCGGAATCTTTGGCGAATTTGCAAAACTGATGGGAATGGAAGCAAGTCCAGGTGATTTGTTCCAAAAATTGTATACAAAATCTTTGGAAGGGGATCTGGATTGCGGAGGACTTCTGGCATATGGATACTATTCAGGTGAAAATATCACAATGTTAAATGAAGGCCGCCTGGCTTTCCTTAGAACAGCAGAGAGCAAATTCAACCTTGCAAATTTTATGAAAGTAAATCTGTATACATCACTTGGTGCGGTTAAGATGGGACTGGATATTTTGATGGATGATGAAAAAGTAAAGGTTGAAAAGATTATGGGACATGGCGGTTTCTTCAAGACAAAAGGTGTCGGACAGAGATATCTGGCAGCGGCAGTAGGAGCACCGGTTACGGTTATGGATACTGCAAGCGAAGGTGGTGCATGGGGAATTGCACTTCTGGCCGCATATCTGGCAGATAAAAAAGACGGAGAAAAGCTGGAAGATTTCCTGGATAACAGGATCTTTAAAGAATTATCAGGAGAGACGATTGAACCTGCAAAAGAAGAGATTGATGGATTTGATGCATTTATGGATCATTATAAAGCCGGACTTGAAATTGAAAAGAGTGCAATTGAACATATGAAGTGGTAGAATTGTGCATAAAAATCCAGACAAAATAATCAACTTTTTGGTGAATCTTCATCTGTTTTAGGTGTTATAATACGACTGTAACAAAGGAAACCTACTTAACAAAACCTCTTTGTAGCGTTGAAACCACAAAGCGAAGGCTGCTAAGCATCAGATTTTTGGAGGAAAAGATAAATGAATACTTTAAAAGCTGAAAAAAGAAGCATGGACGTCAAAGCAAAGAAATTAAGAAGAGAAGGTTACGTTACTGGTAATGTCTTCGGAAGAGAGATGAAAGAATCTGTTCCGGTTAAGATAGAAAAAGCAACTGTTGACCGTTTACTGAAGACCTGTCACAAAGGCAGTCAGGTCATGCTGGACATCGAAGGTGAGAAGATGAATGTTCTGGTCAAAGATGTTGAGTTCAACCCATTAAAAGGTCAGGTAGATGAGATAGACTTCCAGGCACTGGTAAGCAATGAAAAAGTACATTCTGTAGCAGAGATCGTTCTGGTCGGACACGAGAAGGCTGCAGGCGGCGTACTGGAACAGTTACTGGAAGAAGTACAGTTCAAGGCATATCCGTCAGCATTGGTTGACAAGGTAGAAGTTGATGTAAGTAACATGAAAGTCGGAGATTCTATCAAGGTAAAAGATCTTACACTTTCAAGTGACAAAGATGTAGATGTCATGACAGATCCTGAAACGACAGTTGTTACATTGCAGTATGTACACAACAATGTACCGGATGATGATGAAGATGAGGCAGCCGCAGAGACCGCAGAATAATTCTTGTGTAATACAGAAAATTGTATTACAGAAGGGAATAATCTAAACAAAAGATAAAGTATATAAAAATATGGAAAAACCCGGATATCGAAGTATAGATGTCCGGGTTTTTCTGTTATACTACATCATATATAGAAACTATGATCTGTTCTGATTTATATAGAGATGAACAAAAGCAAGAATGGTAAAATGAGGTGATCTTATGGCAAAAGAGCAGCTTGCGGTAATAGAGATGGTAACGAATATGATCCTGGGTAAGACCGGTGGAATCAGTAAAGTGGACTTTGTACCTCAGAAAATACGGTGCCCGGAACCACAGAGTATTGTGTATGAGAATCCGGGGCAGACCTTCCCAAGAAACACTCCGGAAAGCCAGGGGATTCATTCGGAGCATTTGAGAAATCTGGTGGAGGAACTGGCATACTCACCAGACACCGATATGCACCACTTTATGGTATTGCGTCATGGAAATGTCATCTGTGAGACGGATTTTGCACCTTACAGAAAAGGCATCTGGCATATCACACATTCCATGTGTAAGAGCATCACCGGAATGGCAGCAGGACTTCTGATAGATGAGGGAAAACTGGATCTTTCAGAAAACATTTATAAAATTTTTCACGATAAAGGAAGTACCTGGGCGAAAATATTCCGGCCGGAGGTCACGGTAGAGAACCTGATGACGATGACAAGCGGCGTAACATTTAATGAATCAGGAATCGTATCCGGAAATGACTGGTTGGGAAGTTATCTGAATGCACCGGTATCAGAAAAACCAGGCACAAAATTCCAGTACAACAGCCTGAATTCCTATGTGCTTTCCGCAATCATAACCGAACGGACCGGAATGCCGATGGATGAATATCTGAAGCCGAGACTGTTCGAGCCATTGGGGATTACAGATTATCTGTGGGAGAAATGTCCGAGAGGAATTACGAAAGGCGGCTGGGGACTTTTCATGAATACAGAGGATATGGCGAAGCTTGGACAGCTATATCTGAATAAGGGGAAATGGAATGGAAAACAGATCATTCCGGAAAGCTGGGCAGAGGCGTCTGTTACGAAAAAAGTAGATAGTATAGAAGGTACTTACGGATACGGATATCAGCTATGGATGGAAGAACGTCCAGGAAGTTTTGAATATAACGGAATGCTTGGGCAGAATGTGCTAATCTATCCGGACGTTGATATGGTGATTGTAACGAATGCGGGAAATGAAGAACTATTCCAGAACAATGTGATGCTGAATATTATAAGAAAATATTTCCTGGTAAATTGGATGCCAAAAGAGACACTTCCGGAGAATCCAATTGCGTATGCAAAGCTGCAGGAACTGACCGAAATCTGTTTAAAGAAGCAGCAATGCTATAATCATCCACTCACGGTCTGTAAAGGTGGATGGAAGAAGAACTCAGAAAAATATAGGGCACGCGGGAAGTATATAGAAACACAAAAAGCACGGAAACAACAGATCCATTTACTGGAGGATCTGCTGAATGGTGTACACTATGAGCTGGACCAGTCAAGTGTCGGTCTGTTTCCGCTGGTCATGCAGGTGATGCACAATAATATGACAGATGGGATATCGAAAATCGGTTTCCGTAAAGGGATGATACTCTGCTTTCAGGAAGGTGAAGAATCAATAGAACTTGAAATGGGATGGTCAAAATATATCGAAAATAAACTGACTGTTCATGGAGAGACATATCTGGTTGCAGTGAAGGGAGAACTTTCCTCAGATGCAGATGATAACCAGGTTTTGAAAGTGGAAATTGCGTATCTGGAAGAAGCGATGAGACGGAAGTTATACGTGACATTTGTCAGGAATACAGGGAATAACCGGGACTTAATACCGCCGGAACATATAGAAATAAAATGGTACGAATCACCCGGTAAGGCTTTGATCATGGAAGGAATGGAATCCATCACGACAGAAGTTACTAAGCATCCGATCTATTCCCGTATCAGGGAGAACGGAGGTATTGATCTGCTCCATCGCCTGATGGAACAGACGATAGAGCCGGTGATTAAGGGGAAATTAATCATTACTGATACACATTAAAGTAAACGGAAAACCTGTTCTACAGTTGCGGTCATATTATTGCGCGCAGCGACAGGATCCATAGCTTCCGCAAGTGTGCAGACACTGCGTAAGATAGGAAAAAATGCATCGATCCCTTCTTTGTTGCAGGCAGTCGCTTCTTTTGTGACGCTTCCTGCAAATGCGATAACCTTTGCATTATATTTTTTTGCAAGTCTGGCAACTCCGACAGGAGCTTTTCCCATTGCGGTCTGAAAATCAAGGCGGCCTTCACCGGTAACGACCACATCTGCGCCGGAAAGCTCTTCTTCCAGTCCGACAGCATCTAAGATCAGTTCAATACCAGGTGTCAGTGCTGCGCCGGTATATGCAAGGAATGCATAGCCAAGTCCACCGGCAGCACCGGCACCTGGTGTATTCATATAATCATTTTCAAGAGTTTCAGAAGTAACTCTGGCAAAATGTGCCATCGCTTCATCCAATGTTTTTTTCATATCTTCGGTCACACCTTTTTGCGGTCCATAAACGTATGTGGAACCATTTTCACCACAGAGTGGATTATTCACATCGCATGCGACCTGAATGTGGCATTCTTTTAAAAGCGGATTCATACCGGATACATCGATACGGGCAACTTTAGCCAGGGCCTGTCCGCCTTCTCCGGCATCTTCGCCATTTTCATCCAGAAAACGTACGCCGAGAGCTTTTAACATTCCGATACCTCCGTCGTTGGTGACACTTCCGCCGATACCGATGATAAAGTTACGACAGCCTCTTTGGATAGCATCGTTTATCATTTCACCAACACCATAACTGGTTGCAAGAAGCGGGTTCTTTTCTGAATCAGGAACCAGAGTAATACCTGCTGCGGATGCCATCTCCATAACAGCAGTGTTGGTATCTTTCAGATATCCGTAATAAGCATCTACCGGTGTGTGCATCGGACCTGTAACGGTAAGGTCAATGCGTTCCCCGTTCATTCCTTCGATCAGTGCGTCGGTTGTTCCTTCTCCTCCATCTGCGAGCGGTTTTACGATAACTTCCGCGTCTGGTTTTGCTGCAAGGATTCCGTCTTTGATTGCCATTCCGGCTTCCATGGAACTTAAGCTTCCTTTTAATGAATCGATTGCTATTACAACTTTCATGTGAATAAACCTCCTGAAATACATTTTTTAGGTACATAGAAATAAAAATTCAGAATTGATTTCTTAATATGCAGTATAACATAAGAGAAAAAGAAAAATATATAGTACGAAGAATGAAAAATGGGAAAAATAAACGCAATATATGTTTCAAGTGACATATATTGCGTAAAAAGCTGCAGTTCTATCTACATTTCTTTCAGACGAAGAGCAAGATAAAGAATAACTCCGTCTCTGAAACTACGCGGGTTCAGACCGCAGATCTTATGAATACGGTCTAACTTGTATTGCAAGGTATTCTTATGAAGATAGAGATATTCACTTGTTCCGGAAAGCGATTGCTCATGGTCAAAATAACTGCGTAAAAGAGAACAGTCTGCTTCATCCAGGCAGGAAAGCGTCTTTGCAATAAATTCAGCCGTGGTGACTTCGTTTAAGGATCCAAGGAGGATTTCAAGTGTCAGATCATCGAAGAGTGCATAATGATCAGCAGAATCCGTAAGTGAATTTAATGCAATCCGGGCAGTATCGTAGGAGGTGGAAAGCTTAAAAAGTTCCGCTGGGCGTCCGATACCCATCTGGATGGAGTCAGACAGGGACAGACAGAATGCTTCCAATTGTTCCAGAGGGAAGGAGCAGTCGATGATTGCAGCATATTCATGTGGATACTGAAACTTATATAAGTGTATGGAATGTTCTGTGAACATCCGTAGAATTTTTTCTTCTGTAGACGAGAGCGTGATCGTAGAATGGTCTGATAACATGCGGATGGTTAATACACGTTTTTTCTTCTCAATATTGATCTCAAATTCATCAAGAAGATCATGGATATAGTTCAGATCTGCTATTTTATCCGGGAAAGACTCAAATTCGCAGGTTCCGTTGGAAGTTCCGGTTCCGGACAGCAGATAAGAAACCAGATAAGTGCGCTTTTCTGACAAGGTGCGGGAAGCAGCATTCAATTCCTGTTCGCGGATAAGAAGCCGGGTGATTTTTTCTGCCAGATAAGCAAATTTGCGGACCTCATCCGGTGAACCGCTTATTCCGATAACAGCAATGAGATATCCGTTGTGTGTAACAGGAATATTGACACCGCTGCTGGTTCCTTCGTAGTGGTCATTATCCTGTACTTCAATGACAGTTTTCGTATCGGCTGCTTTTTTACCGATTTCATGAAAAGAGCCGATGCGGGAAGTATTGGTACTGGCGTAGATAATACCATTCTTATTGATGAAATTAATATCGTGTCCACAAACGTCATGGACGGTATCTACAATCTGTGTAGCGAGCTGTTTTCCAATCTGTGTGATCATTGGTATCCCTCCTACTTGTATGATTCGCCTAAAAGATCATATTCAAAAAAGTTCATATCTGAGATTATAGCAGAGAATCCGTTCATATTAAAACATGAAAAAATATATTTGATAATAAAAAAAGTTAATATATTAAAGTGAAATTATTTATTTTATTATTTATTCTTGCGGTGTTATACTTGAAGCAACAAGGAAAAAAGAAACGGAAATAACCGAAAGGAGAAAGACTCATGTATAGTATTGATTTGAACAGTGATATGGGAGAAAGCTTTGGAGCATATAAGATCGGAGGAGACGAAGAAATCATCAAATATGTGACCACTGCCAATGTTGCCTGTGGATGGCATGCAGGAGATCCGATGGTTATGGACAAGGTTGTCCGCATGGCTAAAGAGAGAGGTGTTATGGTAGGTGCACATCCGGGATATCCGGATATGATGGGATTCGGACGCAGAAAGATGGTTCTGTCTCATGATGAGATTAAAAATTATGTAAGATATCAGATCGGAGCGCTTGCAGCATTTACGAAGAGTTATGGAATGAAATTACAGCATGTGGCACCTCACGGGTCAATGGGAAATGCATGCCAGTATGATGAAGATATCGCAAGCGCAATCGTAGAAGCAATCTGCGAATATGACAAAGACCTGATTGTTTACTACTGTGCGGGAGCAGTTCTCGGAGATATTGCCGAAAGCAAGGGACTTCGTACAGCTTCAGAGATCTTTGCAGACAGAGCATATATGGATGACCTTTCACTCGTTCCGAGAAAGATGGAAGGGTCTATGATCACAGATGAAGACATTGCAATCCAGAGATGTGTGAAGATGATTAAAGAAGGAAAGGTTACTTCTATCACTGGAAAAGAACTGGATATCAAAGGAGATACCCTTTGTGTTCACGGTGACGGACCGAAAGCGCTGGCATTCGTTCAGAAGATCCGTGAGAAATTCACGGAAGAAGGCATCGAGATCAGACACTTATAAAATATAGTATAGGGACAAACAGATAATCATTTTCAGCAGGAGGAACAGACATGGAATACAAAACAGCGAAAAGAATGGAATGCCTTCCATTCTCCGGAATCAGAGCAGTTATGGAAAAGGCAACAAAGATGCAGCAGGCAGGAGAGAAAGTTATTCATCTGGAGATTGGACGTCCGGACTTTGATACACCGAAAAAGATCAAGGATGCAGCATATGAGAGCCTGAATGCGGGACATGTATTTTATACATCCAATTATGGAACTCCTGCACTCCGGAAAGAAATCGCAAAATGGGAAAATGAACATCACAATGTGAATTATGAAGCATCGGAAGTTCTTGTAACAGTCGGTGTCGGCGAGGCAACATATGCGTCTATGGCAGCATTTCTGGAAGAAGGCGATGAAGTGCTGGTTCCGAATCCGGTATGGCTGAACTACATTCATGTACCGTCCTCACTGGGAGCAACTCCGGTTACTTACAGCCTGAAAGAAGAAAATGATTATCAGATAGATTTTGAAGAACTGGAATCTAAAATTACTGAGAAAACCAAGATGATCGTAGTGGTTAATCCAAGTAACCCGACCGGCGGGATCTTCTCAAGAAAGACACTGGAAAAATTAAGTGAGATCTCGATCCGTAATGATCTTCTGGTCGTATCGGATGAGATTTACAGTCAGCTGGTGTACGATGGTGCAGAGCATGTCAGCATTGCTTCCATCCCGGGTATGAAAGAGAGAACAATCACACTTGGAGGATTTTCAAAAGCATATTCTATGACCGGATGGCGCCTGGGATATATGTGTGCTCCGGAAGGTATTATCTCTGCATGTGTCAGAGTACATCAGTATACGATTACATGTGCTTCTTCATTTGTACAGGATGCAGCAATTGTCGCACTGAATGAATGTGCAGATGATGTAGAAGCAATGAGGCAGGAGTATCAGAGAAGAAAAGACTTCATGGTAAAAGCATTGAATGATATTGATGGTATCAGCTGCAATAACCCACAGGGAGCATTCTACATTTTTGTAAATGTAAAGAGTCTGGGAATGACATCAATGGAAGTTGCAGAATATCTACTTGAACATGCCAAAGTAGCACTGGTTCCGGGATCGGCATTTGGATCTGAAGGGGAAGGATATCTGAGAATTTCTTATGCATGCAGTTATGAAGACCTTCAGGAAGCAGCTAAGAGAATCAGAGAAGCAGTTGCAGAACTGAAAGCCAGATAAAAATAGAAAAATTAATTTGACACTACCAATTAATATTGTATAACGTATCCAAAAGGAAGAAGCAGTATCTGTCCGTCAGATACTGCTTTTTCAATGAAACAGGAAAATATGGATACAGTTACTGTCTGCCCCATATTTCACCAATCGGGATCTCCTTGTGTTCAAGATGAAGAAGCTGTTCCAGAATCTCTTCAAAAAGCTCAACAGCGCGTTTGCTGGTAGTTTTTGGATATTTGTGTTTGATCTTATAGCAGATGCGGTTTGGAGCCGGATTCTTCAGCTCGCTCACATATACTTTGCGGTACCGGGAAAGTTCATGGATGACAGATTCCGGTGCAATCATCCAGGTATCTGCATTTTTCCAGAGACGGTCGAGCAATGTGATCGTATCCGCAGAAATATGTGGTCTGGATACAGAAGAAAGCCAGCGGTCGTGCCAGATTTGAAAATTGTCATCCCAACTTAAGAACAATTCTTTTGTTGAATCCAGTTCATCTGTATGTACGATCGGTTTCTCAACAGTCGGATGTTCGGACTGTACCAGATAAAGTTTTTCTTCAAATAATTTTTCTGAAATAATGTTTTTGTAATGAAGCTGGTGATATACAAAGCCAATATCTAT
>ERZ809201.911-NODE-911-length-11970-cov-4.886278_pt1 | contig 11970 bp, 8 predicted proteins | sample MGYA00520516_ERZ809201 | MGnify/ENA primary metagenome ERZ809201 (study PRJEB31570, sample SAMEA3213006) | Homo sapiens | biome: human-gut; feature: human gut; material: fecal | place: Sweden | collected 2011 ... | reverse complement strand
TCGGCAGGCGCTCGCCGAGCAGGTCGGCCGCGTGCTGGGCAGCGTCGCCCTGCACGTCCTCGCCGTAGTAGATGGAGACGATCTCGGGGTCGAGATCGTTGGCGGCGTCCGCGATCTTGGTCAGCACCTTGTCGAGGTCGGCGTTGCTGCCGAGCAGCGCACCGTCCATCAGCGCCAGATACTCGCCCTTGCGGATGTTGTGGCCGTCAAAGTCGGAGTCGCGCGCGGCGTAGGTGATCTGCGCGGTGTGCACGCTCTCGATCGCGGCGCTCATCTCCGCCTCAATGACGTCCTCGGCGCTCGCCGGGTCGAACGAGAGCATCGCGGTGATGCCCTGCGGCACGGTCTTGGTCGGGATGACGATGACCTTCTTGTCCGACAGCGGGATGCACTGCTGGGCGGCCATGATGATGTTCTTGTTGTTCGGCAGCACGAACACGACCTCCGCCGGGGTCTTATTGACCTCGGTGAGGATGTCCTCCGTGGAGGGGTTCATGGTCTGGCCGCCGGTGACGACGCGGTCCACACCCAGCTCGCGGAAGAGATTCGCCATGCCCTCGCCGGCAGACACGGCCACGACGCCGAACTGCTTTTCGGGCTTGGCCACTTCGGGCTCGGCCTCCGCCTCAGCGGCAGCTTCGGCCTCGGTCTCCTTGCCGGAGAGCGCAGTGTGCTGGTTGCGCATGTTTTCGATCTTCACGGTCTGGAGCGGGCCGTAGGTCAGCGCCTCGGTCAGCACCTCGCCGGGCACGTTCGTGTGCACGTGCACCTTGATGATCTCGTCGTCGTCGACCACGACGACACAGTCGCCGAGATTCTTCAGGAACGAGCGCAGGAGCTCCGGGCTCTTGCTGTTCTCGCGCGCGACGATAAACTCCGTGCAGTAGCCGAACGTGATCTCGCCGGTGTCGAACTCGGAGAAGTCCGCGCCCTCTTTCGGCGCCTGCGCGGCAGCCGGAGCGGCGGAGGCCACGGGGGCGGCGGTGCGGCCCTGCAGATAGCCGAGCATGGCGTCCATGACGAGCACGAAGCCCTCGCCGCCGGCATCGACCACGCCTGCGCGGCGCAGCACGGGGTTGATGTTCTGCGTGTCGGCCAGCGCCTCGCGCGCGGCGGCGAGCAGCGCATCGAGCATGCCCTCAAAGTCCGTGCTGTCCTTGGCGAAGGCCACGGCGGCCTGCGCGCCCAGACGGCTGACGGTGAGGATTGTGCCCTCGGCCGGCTTCATGACGGCCTTGTAGGCGGCGTCCACGCCGGCGGAGACGGCGGCGGCAAATTCCGCCGCGCTCGCAGTCTCGCGGCCCTTGAGGGACTTGGCGATTCCGCGGAACAGCAGCGACAAAATGACGCCGGAGTTGCCGCGCGCACCGCGCAGCAGCGCGCTCGCGGCGCAGTCGGCCACGGCGCCGACGGTGTCGGTCTGCTTACGGCCGAGCTCGATGGCGGCCGAGTTCATCGTCAGGCTCATGTTCGTGCCGGTATCGCCGTCCGGAACAGGGAAGACGTTGAGCTCGTTGATCTTCTGTTTGTTTTCTTCCAGTGCCGCGTTTGCGCACAGGAGCATTTCCCGAAGCGCTGCGGCATCAATGATTTCTCTCAAATCTGTACACCTCCGACAGGGGGAATGAAAATGGCCCGGAAGCGCGGCTCCCGGGTGGGAAGCAGTGCGAAATGTCCCCGCTTAATCGAGGAACATGGTGTCCACGTACACGTCCACGCGCGCCACGGGGACGCCAGTGGCCTGGTTGACCTTGTAGCTGACCTCGTTGATGATGCTGTGGGCAAGCGCGGAAATGTTCACGCCGTGATCGACCGCGATGTGCAGCTCGAGCGAGATGCTGCCGTCATCGGCGAACGTGGCGTTGACGCCCTTGGACATGGATTCGCGGCGCAGGAGCTGGAACGGTCCGCTGTCTTTGCTGCGGCCGACCATACCCTTCACGCCAAAGCAACTGGTCGCGGCGTCGCCTGCAAGGTTGGTGAATACTTCATTGGTGATGCTGATGGTGCCATTCGATTGTTCGATTTTGACCATGTAGACAGCCCCTTTCTTAACAGCAGTGATATATTATATAACAATAGGTGAGAAATCACAAGCGAAAAATTAGCGAAAAAACTGGACATTTTCCGTGAAAACGCCGGTTTTCACCCGGAAACTTGCACGTTTTCAATAGTTGCGTTTCGAAAATTGAAACAAGAATCAAAAAAACTATTATTTACGTTTTTTTGAAACTGTGTTATCCTATTGACGTGAATGGGCGGATAGGTGCCCATTGCACGAATATAGGATAACATATAAGAGAAATAGGAGATGAAGTTTATGGCAAGAAAGCTCGTTACCATGGACGGCAACAACGCTGCCGCCCACGTGTCCTATGCGTTCACGGAAGTGGCTGCCATTTACCCGATCACCCCGTCGAGTCCGATGGCCGACCTGGTCGATCAGTGGGCTGCTGCCGGCCGCAAGAACATCTTTGGCACGAAGGTCCGTGTGCAGGAAATGCAGGCAGAGTCCGGCGCAGCCGGCGCTGTCCACGGTTCGCTGAATGCCGGCGCCCTGACCACGACGTACACCGCCTCTCAGGGCCTGCTGCTCATGATCCCGAATATGTACAAGATGGCCGGCGAACTGCTCCCGGCCGTGTTCCATGTGACGGCGCGCGCGCTCGCGTCGCACACGCTGTCCATCTTCGGTGATCAGTCCGACGTTATGGCCTGCCGCCAGACCGGTTTTGCCATGCTCGCCGAGGGCAACGTGCAGGAAGTTATGGACCTGTCCCCCGTGGCGCACCTGGCCGCCATCAAGGGCCGCGTCCCGTTCCTGAACTTCTTTGACGGCTTCCGGACCTCGCATGAGATCCAGAAGATCGCCGTCTGGGATTATGACGATCTGGCCGAGATGGTGGACATGGATGCGGTCAATGCCTTCCGTCAGCGCGGCCTGAACCCGCAGCATCCGCAGATGCGCGGCAGCCACGAAAACGGCGATATCTTCTTCCAGAACCGTGAGGCGTCCAATAAATATTATGACGCCGTGCCGGATCTGGTCGAGGAGTACATGGGCAAGATCAATGCCAAGATCGGCACCAATTACCAGCTGTTCAACTACTATGGCGCCCCGGATGCTGACCGTGTCATCATCTCCATGGGCTCCATCTGCGACGTGGCCGAGGAAGTCATCGACTACCTCAACGCGCACGGCGAGAAGGTCGGCCTCGTGAAGGTCCGCCTGTACCGTCCGTTCCGCGCCGACAAGCTCATCGCGGCCATCCCGGCGACCTGCAAGAAGATCGCTGTGCTCGACCGCACGAAAGAGCCCGGTGCTCAGGGCGAGCCCCTGTACCTCGACGTCGTCACCGCGCTGGCCAATGCCGGCCGCAACGACATCGTCGTCACCGGCCGCTACGGTCTCGGCTCCAAGGACACCCCGCCGTCCTCCGTGTTCGCGGTCTATGAAGAGCTCAAGCGCGACACGCCGAAGCGTCAGTTCACCATCGGCATCGTCGATGACGTGACCAACCTCTCCCTGCCGGAGACGGACGCGCCCGACACTTCCCCCGAGGGCACCATCGCCTGCAAGTTCTGGGGTCTCGGCGGCGACGGCACCGTCGGCGCGAACAAGAACTCCATCAAGATCATCGGCGATCACACCGATAAATATGTTCAGGCCTACTTCCAGTACGACTCCAAGAAGACCGGCGGCGTGACCATCAGCCACCTGCGCTTCGGCGATCACGAGATCAAGAGCCCGTACTACATCAACAAGGCCGACTTCGTGGCCTGCCACAACCCGTCCTACATCACCAAGGGCTTCAAGATGGTCCAGGATGTCAAGCCGGGCGGCGTGTTCATGATCAACTGCGAGTGGACGCCTGAGGAGCTCAGCCACCATCTGGACGCCTCCGCCAAGCGCTACATCGCCAAGAATAACATCCAGCTCTACACGATCAATGCCATTGACCTGGCCATCAAGATCGGCATGGGCAAGCGCAACAACACTATCCTGCAGTCCGCATTCTTCTCCCTGGCGAAGATTATGCCGGAAGAGGACGCCATCCGCTACATGAAGGAGAAGGCCAAGGCCTCCTACATGAAGAAGGGCGAGGACGTCGTCGAGATGAACTACAAGGCCATCGACCTCGGCGCGACCGCGTATGTGAAGATCGACGTTCCGGCCGACTGGGCCAACGCCGTCGACGAAGCGCCTGCCAAGGAACTGACCGGCCGTCCGGCCACCGTCAAGATGGTGCGCGATATTCTCACCCCGGTCGACAAGATGGACGGCGACAGCCTGCCGGTCTCCGCGTTCGTCGATCACGCCGACGGTACGTTCGAGCTCGGCGCCTCCGCGTATGAGAAGCGCGGCGTGGCCGTCTCCGTGCCCGAGTGGGACAGCACCAAGTGCATCCAGTGCAACCAGTGCGCTTACGTCTGCCCGCATGCGACCATCCGCCCGTTCGCGCTTACGGCCGACGAGCTGGCCGCCGCGCCCGCGCAGACCAAGGCGGTCGACTTCAAGGTCGGCGCCGGCAAGGGCGTTTACAAGTTCTCCATGGCCATCTCCCCGCTCGACTGCATGGGCTGCGGCGTCTGCACGCACGTCTGCCCGGTCGGCGCGCTGACGATGCAGCCGCTCGAGAGCCAGGAAGATCAGCAGCCCGTGTTCGACTACATGGTCGCCAAGGTCGCTGAGAAGAAAGAGCTTCAGGACTTCACCGTCAAGGGCAGCCAGTTCCGGCAGCCCATGCTTGAGTTCTCCGGTTCCTGCGCCGGCTGCGCCGAGACGAGCTATGCCCGCCTGGTCACGCAGCTGTTCGGCGATCACATGATGATCTCCAACGCGACCGGCTGCTCGTCCATCTGGGGCGGCCCGGCTGCCACCAGCCCGTACACCGTCAACAAGGAAGGCAAGGGTCCCGCCTGGGCCAACTCCCTGTTCGAGGATAACGCGGAGCACGGCCTCGGCATGTACCTCGGCCAGAAGAAGATCCGCGACGATCTGGCGGAGGACATCCGCTACATCGCCGAAAACGGCAAGGATCCCGCCAAGGTCGCGGCTGCGAAGAAGTATCTTGAGACCTATAACGACGGCGAGGCCAACCAGACCGCCACGGCGGAGTTCCTCGCTGTGATGGAGGCCAAGCCCGCCTGTGACTGCGAGCGCTACCAGCGCATCATGACCAACAAGGACTTCCTCAACAAGAAGAGCTGCTGGATCTTCGGCGGCGACGGCTGGGCCTACGACATCGGCTTCGGCGGCTTGGACCATGTCCTGGCGCAGGACGAGGACGTGAACGTGTTCGTCTTCAACACTGAGGTCTATTCCAACACCGGCGGACAGGCGTCCAAGGCCTCCAACATCGGCCAGGTCGCGCAGTTCGCGGCTGCCGGCAAGGAGCTCAAGAGCAAGAGCCTTGCCGAGATCGCCATGAGCTATGGCTACATCTACGTGGCGCAGGTCGCCATGGGCGCAAACCCGGCGCAGACCATCAAGGCCATCAAGGAAGCGGAAGCTTACCCCGGCCCGTCCCTGATCATCGGCTACGCCCCCTGCGAGATGCACAGCATCAAGAAGGGCGGCATGACCAACTGCCAGGGCGAGATGAAGCGCGCGGTCGACTGCGGCTACTGGAATCTCTTCCGTTACGATCCGTCCGCTGAAAAGCCCTTCGCGCTCGACAGCAAGGAGCCGGCCGGCGGCTACCGCGACTTCCTCATGAACGAGGCGCGTTACGCCCGCCTGACCAACGAGTTCCCGGAGCGTGCCGAGGAGCTGTTCGCCAAGTCCGAGGCCAACGCCAAGGCCCGCTACGAGCACCTGCTCAAGCTCAAGCAGCTTTACGACGAGGCATAAGTTTACCTACCCATGCAGGCGGGGCTGATTTCAGCCCCGCCTTTTTGCGCTGAAAAGCGCAAAAAGGCACCACCGCAAGCCTTCTCCAATGCCCTGCCCGCCGGAACGTGTTGAAAACCGGCGGGGCATGGCGTATACTAGATAACAAATCCCGCACGAAAGGGGAGACCGCCATTTGAATACGGACACCTATCAGAACGCGCTCGAATCCACGAAAGACAGCATCGAGGACGTGAACAGCGCCATCGGCTTCAGCCTCGGCAATCTCACGCTCGAAAAGCTCATCACCTCCGCCATCACGCTCGTGATCTGCGTGCTCGTCATCTGGCTCGTCATGCGCGTCGCGCGGCGCATCTCGGCGCACTCGCGGCTGTCGGAGAGCCTGAGCAGGTTCATCCTCAAGGTGCTCAAGATCGCGCTGGAGTTCATGGCCATCCTCATCGTGGCCGACAGTCTTGGCTTTAACGTTACGGCGCTGCTGGCCGTGTTCAGCCTGCTCGGCCTGGCTTTGTCGCTCTCGGTGCAAAACTGTCTGTCAAACGCCATGAGCGGCATCACCATCCTGCTCACGCGGCCGTTCGAGGACGGCGATTTCGTCGAGGCCGGCGACGTGAGCGGCACCGTCAAGGACATCGGCCTGATCTATACGCAGCTGTGCACGCTGGATAACAAGGACATTTACGTGCCGAACAGCGACCTCTCCGCGTCCAAGATCGTCAACTACAACCGCGAGCCGCAGCGGCGCGTGGATCTGACCTTCGGCGCGGACTATACCTGCCGCCCGGAGCAGGTAAAGGCGGCGCTGCACAACGCCGTGTCGCTCGTGTCCGGCATCCTGCCGGAGCCGGCGCCGTTCGTGCGCGTGTCGGGCTACGGGGAGAGCAATATTGAGTATACGGTGCGCGTCTGGTGCAAAACGGCCGATTACTGGACCGTGTATTATGACCTCATGGAGGCCGTCGGAGCGGCATTTGACGCGCACGGCGTGTCCATGTCCTACCCGCAGATGAACGTGCACGTGCTCGATACGCCGGAAAGTGCAAAAAGGGATTGACTTTCTCGCTTTTTCAGGTATAATAATATGGCCTGCGTGTTGACGTGGGTGATCCTTGCTCTCATTTGAGATGAGGGCCACTAGACCAGAAGGAGGTGCAACTGAAATGGCAAAAACCACCGAAAAGTACGAACTGATGTATATCATCAACCCCAATCTGTCGGAGGAAGAGACTGCAGCAGTCGTCGAGAAGTTCAAGGCGCTTGTCGAGCAGAACGGCACGCTGGAGGAAATGGAGGAGATGGGTAAGCGCAAGCTCGCTTACGAGATCAACTACATTTCTGAGGGCTACTACGTGCTCGTCAAGTTCACCAGCGGCCCGGATTTCCCGGCCGAGCTGGATCGTGTGCTGGGCATCACGGACGGTATTCTCCGCTCCCTGATCACCCGTCGCCCGGAATAAGGAGGCACGGCAATGCTGAACCACATTGTGCTCATGGGCCGTCTGACCCGTGACCCCGAGCTTCGTTATACCCAGTCCCAGATCCCCGTGGCGTCGTTCCGGCTGGCGGTCGACCGTGATTTCGGCGGCCGTGACGGCGGCGAGCAGACGCAGTCATCTAATGTGTGGAGCATCCCCGAGCGGCAGACGGACTTCATCGACATTGTCGCCTGGAGAAGCACGGCGGAGTTTGTCTCCAAGTACTTCACCAAGGGCAGCATGGCCGCCGTGAGCGGCCGTCTGCAGATCCGCGAATGGACTGACCGCGAAGGCGGAAAGCGCACGACCGCGGAGGTCGTGGCGGACAATGTCTACTTCGGCGAGAGCAAGCGCCGCGACGGCGGCGATACGTCTCGCCCGGCAGCGCCGAGCGCATCGGCCCCGGCTCATCGCGGCAGCTATGGCGGATATGACAATGTCCCCCAGGGCGGCAGCGCATTTTCCGAGCTGGACGACGATGACGGCGATCTGCCGTTCTGATTTTGATAAAGGAGGATTACAGTCTTGGCTTTTGACAGAGATAAGAGCAAGAACCGCAAACGCAGAAAAGTTTGCCAGTTCTGTGTGGACAAGTGCACTTATATCGACTACAAAGACACCGCGAAGCTTCGCCGCTTCCTGTCCGAGCGCAGCAAGATCCTGCCGCGCCGCACGACCGGTACCTGCGCGATGCATCAGCGCGAGCTCACCGAGGCCATCAAGAGAGCGCGTCAGATCGCCCTCCTGCCGTACGTGACCGACTGAGTTTCTGTTCACAGACAGCAAATCGCCCCCATCGAACGATGGGGGCGATTTTTCTTTTTCTTTTGCGCCGTGTCAGTCCCCGAGGTGCAGCGGGATGTTCTCGACCTGCGCGATAACGGAGACCATGGCGCGGATCTGCGGCGTGAGCACCTTGTCGCGGTGGTGCACCAGCTGGCTCCACTGCTCCATGTGGCAGTCCGTGACCGGCAGAATGGCAAGCCGGCCCTCTTCCGCGCGGCGGCGCGCCGTGTAGCGCGGCAGCACGGACAGATAGGGGTTGTGCTCGAGCAGCTGCATGACCATGCTCGTGCTCTCCAGCTCCAGAAACGGCCGGATCGACAGCTTCTGGTGCGCCAGCTCCATGTCGAACTGGTGGCGATAGCTGTTGAACTGCGGCATGAGCACGAACGGCTCATTGACGAGGTCGGCCAGCTTGAGCTGCTTGGCGGCGGCGAACGGGTGCTTGGGGCTGGCGACGATGACGATCTCCTGCGGACACTCGAACAGCTTGATCCGCTGCGCGTCGTAACCCATGTCGTCGAGCGTGTAGATCAGGTCGACTTCATTGTGCATGAGCATATCCGAGAGCGTTTTCGTGTCGCCCTCGACCAGCTGCGTGTTCACATGCGGACAGTGCTCATGATACAGCGGCAGGATCTCTCCGAAGCTGGCCGTCATGATGGATTCGATCGTGCCGATGCGCAGCGTGCCGGTCAGGTCGCGCTCCTCGACCGTGAACGACACGGCGCGCGCCGCGGCCGACACGACATCGCGCGCGTAGGGGATGAACTCCTGCCCGTAGTGGGTGATGGATACGGTTTTTCCGATGCGGTCAAACAGGCGCACGCCCAGCTCGTTTTCGAGCTGCTGGACCTGCACTGTAACGGCGGACTGGGAATACCCCAGGGATTCTGCGGCCTTGGAGAAGCTCTGCAGCTGCGCGACCTTTAAAAACGTGGTCAGCAAACGAAGTTCCATAAGGCGATGCCTCCTTATCCCGATTTGGTTCCGTTTTTATCTCAAGCTTATAATACGTCGCAAATCCGGCCTACGTCAAGCATTTTTTCGCCTATCCAACAGGTGACAGGGGAGGATTGACATGAAAATATCATTTTTGCGAAAGAATATCATCAAAATTTTGAATTGAATCGAAAACGCAAAATGTACCTTTCGGAATTGTGAATTTTACAACAGGCACGCGATATGCTATCATGCAACTGTAAGCGAGGGGATTGGCTGATGGCCTCCCCAGAACCGAAAAATTTCAGGAGGTAGCTGCTATGAAAAACATTTGGCTGAACATTCTTGCGTTCGTTGCGTTTCTTGCGATCGAGATCGTCGCTGTCTCCTTTATGAGTGCGTACTCCGCGGGCTCTGCTGCGATGGCGCTGCTGGGTGTGCTTGCGCTCGTGATCGGCGGCATTTACACGGTTCTGCTTGGCAGAGACATCGTGAGCATCCGTCGCTGATCTCATTTTCCTTTGCTATTTTTCATCCATTTCTGTTTTTTTCTCCAAGGTTTCCGGGAGTAACCGCCTCCCGGTGACCGCCCCCCAATGTGCGGTTTCCCGCACAAAAAATCTCCTCCCGTAACCGCCGGGAGGAGATTTTTTTATCCGTGCCGACGCTCGGAAAAAGATTTACAACCGTTCCGGCCTGTGATACACTACGCTCAGAACTGTATATTGCGCAGTCTTCGCCGCTTCGGGCGGCAGGGGAAATGTGGGTGCAAAGCCCCGCGAGTCGGTCACTGTGAAGCCGCCGGAAGGCGGATCAGTCAGAATACCCGAAGGCTGCAGGCATTTCTGCCGGAACCGGAAGTTGCATGGCTGAACGAAGAAATTTCGTCCGGCCGGTTTTGTTGCACCTGTCCGCCGGTTTCGGCGGGCAGAATTTTTTCTTTCAGGAGGGAATCACATGAAAAAACGGTTGCTGTCCCTGCTGCTGGCGCTGGCAATGGTGTTCAGCCTCATGCCGGCGGCACTGGCCGCGGACAAGCCGAGCTTCCAGAGCTTCTTTGAAAGCGTCCCGGCCAACGCCGAGACGGAGCCCGGCTCCCCGAACAGCACGAACAAATGGAAAGTGGCCTCGTTGGACGGGGACTATGTGCTCAAGTCCGGCGGAGCCGGAAAAAGCAGAGCCAACAGCACCCTGCAGTTGACCTTTACCGCAGACGCAGAGCTCACATTTGAGTACAAGGTCTCGTCCGAGCCCAATTACGACTACTTCACCATCACCTATGACGGGGCGGAAAAGGTCAAAGAGAGCGGCGACCTCGGCTGGAAGACCTACACGCTCTCGGCCGAGTCCGGCAAGGTGCTGACGCTGACCTATGCAAAGGACAGCAGCGGCGACAAGTTCAAGGACTGCGTCTATGTCCGCAACTTCACGGCGGGCGAGGCCACGGTCGTCACCTTCCACGCCAACGGCGGCGTGGGCGCCGACTACACGCAGAATTTCTACGGTCAGGCCGCGCTCAAGCTCAACGCCTTCACGAAGGCGGACGGCGTGTTCGCCGGCTGGGCGACAACACCGGACGGGGAAGTCGCTTACACCGACGGCGCGAAGCTCAACCCCACGGAGGCGATGGATCTCTACGCCGTCTGGACGCCGGCGTACACCGTCACCTTTGCCTATAACGACGGCACAACAGCCGACACCACGGTCGCCATCGCGTGCGACACGGCCATCGGCGCCGGCGCCATCCCGCAGCCGACGCGCACCGGCTATACGTTCGGCGGCTGGTTCGCCGGCAACACCGCGCTGACGGCGGACACGGTCATTGCGGCCAACACGACCTATACGGCCGCGTGGACGGCCAACACCTACACCGTGCAGTACCTGCCCAACGGCGGCACGGGCGAGATGGCCGCGCAGACCTTCACCTATGACGCCGAGCAGGCGCTGACGGCCAACGCCTTCACTCGCGCGGGCTACGACTTCCGCGGCTGGAACACCTCTGCTTCCGGCAGCAGCGTGCAGTATACCGACGGCGCGGCCGTCAAGAACCTGAGCGCGGAGAACAACGCTGTCGTGAAGCTCTACGCCGTCTGGGCCGGTCAGCCGGTGCAGGTGACGGTGAATCGCAACGACGGCTCCGAGCCGACCGTGCGCACCGGCGTTGTGGGCTATAACTATAACTACATCTACGAAAACGGCAGCGCCCGCTACAACCAGATCCCCGATCCCACCCGCACGGGCTACATCTTCCTCGGCTGGTTCGACGCGCCGGAGGGCGGCACGGAGATTACCAACCAGACCAAGTTCGCCGACGCCACGCCCGTGACGCTCTATGCGCACTGGCAGGAGGGCATCACCGTCCATTTTGACGGCAACGGCTACAAGGGTAAGATCTCGGACAAGACCGTGCGCAAGGATGCCGTCGGCAAGAGTCTGCCCTACCTGTCGGAGTACAGCTACCCGGCCAACAAGGCGCTCGACGGCTGGTATACCGCCAAAGAGGGCGGCGAGCGCGTGACGCAGGACACGGTCTTCACCGAACCCGAGATCACGCTCTATGCCCACTGGAGAGACTATCAGTATCAGGTCGAATTTAACGTTCGATACAGCGACAAGAGCAGCGTGACCGGCGAGATGGCCACCGTGGCCGTCCCGTTCGGCGTGGACTACAAACTGCCTGCCTGCACGTTCCAGCGCGAGGGCTACAAGTTTGCCGGCTGGAGCGAGTCGTCTTATGACACGACGGTCAAGTATGCCGATCAGGCGACCATCCACCGTGATTTTGAAGACGACGACTGGGGCGACGGCAGCGAAGACAACGAGATCTACAAGCTCTATGCCGTCTGGACGAAGGATGTTTTCGGCATCGCGTTTGACGCGGTAGCAGCCGCGCTGCCGGCCGACGGGACCATCCGC
>ERZ809201.910-NODE-910-length-11980-cov-3.787841_pt1 | contig 11980 bp, 11 predicted proteins | sample MGYA00520516_ERZ809201 | MGnify/ENA primary metagenome ERZ809201 (study PRJEB31570, sample SAMEA3213006) | Homo sapiens | biome: human-gut; feature: human gut; material: fecal | place: Sweden | collected 2011 ... | reverse complement strand
GAGCCACAGTGCTTTCTTTATTGAAGCCGTATCCGGTATGCCCTCCCCGCCCTTTCTCGCAAGCATGAGGGACTTTACGAGCGCATAGGATACATCATCGCAGCTTTTATCCGGCACATCCGGCAGCTTGCAGCTTTCTATTATATGATGGGTCATGGCGTTATATGCCTGAATGGATATATGGAACGCCACATGGCCTTTCGCGGCGGTTATGCTCTCTATCAGCGGCACGCCAAAAAGGGGCGGCTCATGTCCGTTCAGCCGGTCAGTTAGCCTTTCCGCCCAGAATTGGGCGGTATAGCCGGTATCGAAGCCCAATGGGGCGGATACCTCCGCCGCGGGGTTGTCCATATCCAATTTTACGCCGGTCTTACCGGCACAGGCGTCTTGCAGGAAACGGCATAATTCGCTGCGAATAAGCTCTGTTATTTCGGTATTTGCCGTCATGGTAGCTCCCCAGCCAAAAAGTGGTTTATTTAGATTACGGCTTTTTTTACGATTTGTCAAGGCAAACAGGGCAATTTTGTATGAAATTTCTCAATCTTTTTCCTGCAAAAGGGCCGTTCTGCATAAGAACGGCCCAAAGCGTTTTTGCTGCTATATGACCAGCTGCCCGTCTTCGCTGTCGATTATCCTGAATATCTGTTCCTCTTCCCCCGTCTCCACGCCTATGTAGACTATATAGGAATCATTGCCCGAGGTACACTTGAACTCGTAGCACAGCCGCTCGGTCTCGGGTGTTATTGGTATCAGCGCAAGCTGGCGTTCCATAACCTTCAGCGAGGAAGCGAGATAACCCTCCGCCTCGGCCATAGTGACGCTGGCCTCAGGCAGCTCCCTTTCGGTATGGCTGAAGAGATAGTTTCTGGCGTCAACGCCTGTCACCTCATTGGTCTCCCGGTCTACCCAAACCTTGATGAGATCATTATATAATATGACGCCGTTCTGCGTGGCCGCGCAGTTGATAAGCGCCGCCCCGCCGTAATATTGGGCGTAGGTTGCCGTCATGCTCAGATAGCCCAGCTCCTCCAGCTTTTTCAGCGCCGTGTCAGCGTATCTTTTACCCTCAGCATCGTCAGGCTTTCCCTCGGTATTTCCCTTGCAGGGGCTCATATACCACAGCAGCTTGCCTCCCTGCTTAGTCACCGCCGCTTCAACCCACGTGCCGTCTTCATTGCTCATACTGAATTGATAGGCAGGAAGCTTTCCGCCCGTCTCCTGCCCCTCGCCAAACGTCACGCCGGCAATTATGTTGGCCACGGTCTTCGCCTGCTCCATGGTCACCTCTCCGCCTGACAGACCCTTGGGTTCGAGTTTTTCGCTGCTTTCCGAGAAGGGGCCGTCGTATATCAGGGTGGGAAATTCCGATATGCCCTCGCTGTCCTGAGGCTTGTTGTCCGCAAAGTAGCCCTCAGCATCTATACCCTCTGTGGGTACGTCGCCCCTGGCGTACTTATCGCCGTATTCCTCCGCCAGCTTTGCGCAGCTGTCCCGGAGCTGTAGTATGGTGTTTGTATCCTCCTCCGTCATTACTCCGCCCCGCACTGCCTTCCTGGTAAGCGAATGTGCGTAATCGCCCAGCCTCACCACGAACTGGTTGAGCTCGGCCGTGTCCACGTGGGACACCGGCAGATAGGACATGTGGCTCACCGCGGAGCCGGACAGCCGCCAAACCTCGTCCAGCAGCAAAACGTATTGTGCGGGGGAATTGACGGCAGTAAGCTTGGACAGCGTGCTCTCCATATCGTAAAGGTCGTCGGTAAGCTCGCCGTATGCCCTGACATAGCTTTCCTTTGCCAGGTTTTTATAGCTCTCAGCCAGCGCCTTCTGCTGCGCCGCCCATAGTATGACTCCTATGAGCGCCACGGCCAGTATGGCGGGTATTATGTATTTCTGAAAAGCGTTCTGCGTTTTTTCGCTCATTTATCTCACCTCGTATAAAGCCGTTATGCCCCATTAGAAGAAGGCGTGCTCGCCTATGGTCAGCACCACATCGTGTGACAGCATCCACTTGTTGCTGGTCTTCTTGGGGTTGTAGTAGTACAGGCAGCCGCCGGTGGGATCCCAGCCGTTCATAGCGTCCCTGGCGGCCTTTATGGATTCGTTGTCAGGGGAAAGGTTTATCTGTCCGTCCGAGACGGCGGAAAAAGCGCCCTTCTGGTATATCACGCCGGATATGCTGTTGGGAAAGGATGAGCTTTTTACCCGGTTCAGCACCACTGCCGCCACGGCAACCTTGCCCTTGTAAGGTTCACCCCTGGACTCCCCGTGTACCAGCTTGGCCAGAAGATACAGGTCCTTGTCCCCGGAATTGCTCGACTCACCGGAGCTTGACGACCCGCCTCCAGAGCTGCCCGTCAGGGACAGGCCCAATGCCTTGGCTGTGGCCTCCCCTACTATGCCATCCGCCGTAAGGCCGTTTTTCTTCTGGAAATATTTTACGGCCTGCGCCGTTCCGCTGCCGAATATGCCGTCCACATTGCCGTTATAATATCCCCAGCGTTTCAGCTTGCTTTGCAGCGTCTTTACCTGCTCGCCGGAGGAGCCCTGCCTCAGTGCCGCCGCGTCCGCCATTTCCGGCACCGCGATGCACAGTATAAGCAGCAGCGCAAGCAGGGCGGCTATGCTCCTATTCAGCCCTCTCATTCTTTTTCGCCTCCCTTATAAGCTTCATTATCAGGCTATCAAATTTTGCCTCATCTTCAATTTTTCCATTTTCGTCCTCCAGTATGCACAGTGGCGGGAACATTACGCACCACCAGTTTTTTCCTTTTCCCTCTCCCAGTATCACCCTGAGTGCCTGGTACCTTCCGGCGGGATACAGCTTGCCGCCATACTCCCTGTCAGGAAAGTCATATGTGCCTATGTGCAGCTCGGCGGAATAATCCATGCCCCGCTCATGAAGCACGTTATCTATGGCGGTGCAGATCCCCCTCCCATCGTCCATGAGTCTGGCCTTTACCTCCTCCGCGCTGCCCACATTCCCCATGCCGCGCTCGTAATCCAATATGGCGTCCCGTACCGCAAGCTTTGTTGCCTGATCCGCCGCGCTGTCGCTGTTAGCTATCACGTGCATTCGGAATATGCCTTCCTCCGGCCTGAACAGCAGCACCGCCACTAACGACAGCAGCACCATGGATATGACGTACAGCAGCTTTCTGTACAGCGTATTTTTCATATTTGTTTCCCCTTTGTGTTGATTTGCATATTTTACATATGAAAAATTATCGCCGCGCCGCCGTTGAAATATACATTTGCCCTATCTGATGGTATAATGCGGATATGGATATAAAGGCTTACGGAAAAATCAACCTGACGTTAGACGTGCTGTACAGGCGGCCGGACGGTTACCATCAGCTCCGGGGCGTAATGTGCGCCGTGGACGTATACGACGCCGTACATATGGAGCGATCGGAAGGCGTCAGCGTTACATTTAATGATGCAGTGCCGCCCCAAAACACCGCCGTAATGGCCGCCCGGGCCTTTCTCGAAAAAACCGGCCGGGGCGCGGACATATACATACAAAAAGGCATACCCTCCGAGGCCGGCATGGGCGGCGCAAGCGCAGACGCCGCCGGAGTGCTGCGCGGCATGAACAGGCTGTACGGCGAGCCCCTCAGCGAAAGCGAGCTGTTTAGTATAGGCCTTTCCATAGGGGCGGACGTACCATTTTGCCTTATGGGCGGCTGCGCCGTGGCAGAGGGAATCGGCGAGGTGCTTACGCCGCTGCCCGTCCCGGAGCTGAACCTGCTTATAATAAAGGGCAACGAGGGAGTGAGCACGGGCGCGCTGTTCAAAGAGTTAAGGCTGCCCCTTGAAAGGCGTCCGGACACTGACGGGGCAATAGCCGCAATAATGCACGGAGACATTACCGGGCTGATACCCCTATGCAAAAACGCGCTGGAAATTCCCGCCATCGGCCTTTCGCCCGAAATAGCGCAAAACAAAAAACGCCTTCAATCGCTGGGCGCCCACGCCTTCATGACAGGCAGCGGCGCGGCGGTAGTGGGCATATTCAAAACGGTAGAGCAGGCGGCGGAAGCGCAGAAAAGCTTTCGCGATCTGCCCTTCGCCCGCGTTTGTAGTACGGGCGGGTTTGTGATATAATTATCGGCAGTTGATCTGCAATTACATTTTTCCCAGGGAGGAAAATATGACACATATCGAAGGGCATAAAAAAATACATCTCATAGGCATAGGCGGTTGCTCCATGAACGGCCTTGCCCAGATACTCAGGGCCAGAGGATACCAGGTACAGGGCAGCGACAGCACCACCTCCCCGTTCACCGAGCGTTTGGGCGAGCTGGGCATACCAGTCGCCATCGGCCAGAAGGCCGAAAACATAGGCGATGCCGATCTGGTAGTGTACTCTGCCGCAATAAAGCCTGATAACCCGGAGCGGGCGGAAGCCAGACGCCGGGGCATACCCGAGCTTGAGCGCAGCGTTGCACTGGGCCAGCTCACCGAGGGCTACAAGGAGGTAGTAGGAATTGCAGGCTGTCACGGCAAAACCACTATCACCTCCATGCTGGCCATGATATCCGAAAAGGGCGGCGCTAATGCCACGGTCCACATCGGCGGCTTTGTGGATTTTCTCCACGGCGGCACCCGCATAGGCTCCCACGATTTGTTCATCACCGAGGCCTGCGAATACGTGGAGAGCTTCCTTACCCTCCGCCCCACGGTAGCCCTCATAAACAACATAGACAACGACCATTTGGACTACTATAAAAACATGGACAACATAGTTGCCGCCTTCCGCAGGTTTATCGGCCTTCTGCCCGAAAACGGCGTGTTCATAGGCTGCACCGACGACAACCATGTAAAGCGCCTTTTCGACGATTTCCGGGGAAATAAGATCTCCTACGGCATGAAGGACGCGGACTATACTCCCGCAAACCTCGTCTACGACGGCAACGGCTGCCCCTCCTTCGACCTTATGTTCAGGGGCGAAAACCTGGGCCGCATAACGCTGCACATTCCCGGCAGCCATACGGTGATAGACTCTATGGCAGCCGCGGCTGTGTCCCTTTACCTGGGCGCGGAAATGCACACCGTATGCTCAGGCCTTGCGGCCTTCCGCAACACCCAGCGCAGGTTCGAGTTTTACGGCGAGAGGGATGGCATAAAGATATACCACGACTATGCCCATCACCCTGCGGAGGCCGCCGCGGCGCTGGACGCCGCCAGCCGCATACCCCACAGGAACATATACTGCGTATTCCAGTGCAACAGCTACACAAGGGCAAAGACGCTGTTCACGGATCACGTTACCTGCTTCAACAACGCGACCGCGGTGCTGGTGCCGGATATTTACCCCGGCCGCGAAAAGGACGACGGTACCGTACACGCCCGCGACATGGTGGCGGGCATAAACGCTGGCGGCGGCAACGCCATTTATCTCGGCACCTTTGAGGAGATACGCAAATGGCTGGACGCCCACGCCACAGCCGGCGACGTTGTGATCACCCTCGGCTCCGGCGACGTATATAAGCAGACAAAGAAGCTGTTATAACTCACGGCATATAAAAAGGACGGCTCAAGCCGTCCTTTGAGACTGTCGAAAAACCCAGGGGTTGATAAGGGGCCGCAGCCCCTTATGGCTTTATTCGGATTTGGCGACATGTGCGGCAAATCCGCAAAAGGCGCTTGCGTAGCAAGGCTTTCCCTGCATGAGGTGCTGGCCGCGCCATAGGCGCAAGCACCGAATGAGAAAACTCAAAAAAGTGGCGTTTAGCCACTTTTTTGACACTCTGAAAGGACGGCTCAAGCCGTCCTTTTTGTACCTTCGAGAAAGCGCTGCGCTTAATCCTCCGTATGGTCTATGTCTATTGCGAACAGGCCGCCAGCGCCGCCGGAATGCAGGAACAGTATATTGTCCCTGCCATCGAAATAGCCCTGCTGGTTGAGCTTTATAAGCCCTGCGAAGGTCTTGCCGGTGTATACCGGATCGATTATTATGCCCTCCTTGCTTGCCATCATGCGCATCGCGGCAACGCCCGATGACGACGGTATGGCGTAGCCCGCTCCGAAGTTTTCGAATACGCTTATGTCGCTCTCCTCAACGTGTATGCCCGCCTCCAGCAGCTTGGAGGTTTCGTTTACGAGGTCCCGCACTATGGGCTTAAAATTCTCATCGTCCACGGCTATGCCCGTGACGCGGGTTTTGGGGGAATATATCCTTGCGCCCAGATCCATGCCCGCGTGGGTGCCGCCGGAGCCTGTGCAGCAGATAATATCGTCGAACCTTACGCCCAGCGCCGCCCCCTGCTCTATGGCTTCCCTTGCGGCGTTGACATAGCCCAGTGAGCCTATTGGCACAGAGCCGCCCACTGGCACGCAGTAGGGTTTGTGGCCTTTGGCCCGCAGTTCGCCGCATATTCTTTCCATCTCGGCATAAACATCGGCGTAATCGTCGGTATCCACAAAGCGCACGTCCGCGCCTAGAAGGTCGTTAATTATCTGGTTGCCCAGCTTCTGCCATACGCCCCGCTTTTTGAGCACCAGCACGGAGCCCAAGCCCAGCCTGTCACAGCATGCGGCGGTCAGCATGGCGTGGTTGCTCTGCGCGCCGCCGGTGGTAAGCATATAGTCGCAGCCCTGCGCCATGGCGTCGGCAATCAGGAATTCCAGCTTGCGCACCTTGTTGCCGCCCAGGGCGACGCCTGTCATGTCATCGCGCTTTATGTAGATATTTTTGCCCATCGCCTCGCTTATGTTTGGAAGCCTGTAAAGGGGAGTGGGCAGTATACCCAATGACACACGGGGAAAATCCGAAAACTGCTTCATAGAAGTGCCCTCCGTATAATGCTTGTTTATATTGTCTATTTTACAACATAACGTCACTGTTTGCCATGTCAAAATACGCTGCCCACGGCGACGAGGCCATTGGCCAGGTCCTCCCTGTAACCGGCGTCCTCCGGAAAAAGGCTGTTTATAACTACCCTATCGTCACCGGCTCTTCCTGTGGCGTGAATGTATTTGCCGCCCCCAAGGTACATAGCCACATGTCCCTTGAAGTAGAGAAGGTCACCCGAATTCATATTGGCCGGGTCTATCGCCTTCACCGGAAAGCCCTCCGCCATGCGTGAGTTCCGGTATATGGCCACGCCGTTGAGCCAGTATGCCGTGTGGCACAGGCCGCTGCAATCCATCCCCACGGACGATCTTCCACCCCAGAGGTATGGTACCCCAAGATATGCTTTGGCAGTCTCCGTCACGGCCCGGCGCAGCTCAGCCTCCCTCAGCTTTCCCGGCAGGGCCGCTATATGGCTGCGGCGTATGTAGCCCTTTTCTCCGCCTATCAGCCGCACCTGGGCAAAGCTGTTATCCTCACCCGTCATTTCGACTTTAGCGCCCCGGGGCAGCGTCACCACCGTCCTGCCCTGATATTTGGGTATATCCAGCACTGTGCAGAAGGGAGTGACGACCCGCATTATTGCGCCGTCATACCGCCGGATAGCAAGATGCCTTTCCTCTATCCAGCCTTCATAGCCGTATTCCGTGCGTATCTTGGCAAAGCCGTTGCTTCTCTCCAGCACATCGGCTTCCTCTCCGTAGAGTATCTGGTCGTCCAGCTCTCCAACCGAAGGCTCCGAATAGAGGTTTGCTATGGGAGTGTTTACAAGCATACAAAGCTCCTTTTTTATTTATTCTACCATCAGTTGACAAGGACACACAAAAAAGAGCAAGCGGCCGTTGCCGCTTGCCCGTATTGTTATTACTGCTGTGTGGGAAAATCGAAGTACTCGCCCCGCTTGTAATCGTATATGGCGCCGGAGGAGAAGGCGTCGATGTTCTCCAGTACCTTGCCCGTGCCTATGGCCACGCAGGATATGGGATCCTCCGCCACATAGCAGGGTACCTTTGTCTGCTCTGCTATGAACTTATCCATGCCGTAAAGCAGAGCTCCGCCGCCGGTAAGGCAGATGCCGTTTTCGGTTATATCGCTGGCCAGCTCGGGAGGCGTGCGCTCAAACAGTCCCTTTACGCTCTCCAGTATCATCTGAAGGGGCTCCTCAAGGGCGTCTATCATCTCATATGAACCTACGACCAATGTCTGAGGAAGGCCGGAAACAAGGTTCCTGCCCTTTACATCTATGAATACCTGCTCCTTTCTCGGGTAAGCGGAGCCGATGCGGATCTTTATCTCTTCCGCGGTGCGTTCGCCTATAAGCAGGTTGTGCTTCTTTCTCATATAGCGAACGATGGCGTCGTCAAATTTGTCGCCCGCGATCTTTATGGAATCGGACAGTACCGCGCCGCCCAGGGAAAGTATTGCCACGTCGCTTGTGCCGCCGCCGATATCCAGTATCATGCTGCCGCGCGGGGCGGAAATATCTATGCCCGCGCCTATGGCAGGCGTGCGCCGGCCTCTTCGGTGGCGTCTATTACGGAACGCTTTTCAACTTCGGTAACCCCGGAGGGTACGCAGACCACTACACGGGGCTTGAAGAATATCCTTCTGCCCACTACCTTGCGGAGAAAGTGGTTCAAAAGGCGCTCGGTTATGTCGTAGTTGGATATTACGCCGTCGCGCAACGGGCGCATGGCGATTATGTTGCCGGGGGTGCGGCCTATCATGCGGCGGGCTTCTTCGCCTACTGCAAGTATGTTGCCGGTTATCTTTTCTACCGCAACAACGGACGGCTCCCTCAGCACTATTCCCTTGCCTCGCACATAGACAAGGACGCTCGCAGTGCCAAGGTCAATGCCTACATCGCTGTTTTCCAAAAATCCCATTTTAAAGTATATCCTCCACAAGCGAAGCTATCGCTCAGACTGTTATGCCTACGCATAGGTGCACATACGGGTGCAAATTCTACATTATTGTATCATTCTATCACAACGTGAACAATAGCACAGTAACGAAATTTTGAATATTTTTTTAAATAATCGTCAACAACTGCCTATTTTTGCCGAGTACGATGCGGTATCCGGCATATACGTATATCAAAAAGCCGTATAGACAGGCATGGGTTATTGTTTTTATGTATCAATAAACAATGCCCGGCTCGCCGCCGGGCATTTTATCCTGCGCTTATTTGTCTAAATAATCTTTTATCTTCCTATCTGCGTCGGCCGAGAGCTTTTCCTCGTCTATACTCACAAGGCGGCCCTCCTTTACGGTTATTTTGCCGTTGACTATAGTATAGTCCACGGCTCCCCGCACGCCTACTGTGCAAAGCACGCAGCCCGGGTCGTAGCAGGCCCCGGCAAGCTCTATGCGGCGGCTGTCTATCATGAACATATCCGCGCACTTGCCTTCCTCTATGCTGCCTATGTCATCCCGGCCCAGGAGCTTTGCGCTGCCCACAGTGGCCATCTTGAGTATGTCATAGCCTGTGGGGGCGGCGGCTCCGGAGTTTAGCCTGTGCAGCAGGTACGCTACGCGCATCTCCTCAAGCAGGCTGCTGCCGTCGTTGCTGGCGCTGCCGTCCACCCCGAGGCCAACGGTAACTCCCAGCTTCAGCATCTCCGGTATGCGGGCTATGCCGCTTGACAGCTTCATATTGGATATGGGACAGTGGGCTACGCCTGTGCCCGTATCCGCCAGCGCCTTCAATTCGTCCGAATTGAAGTGTATGCCATGGGCGTACCATACGTCGGGGCCTGTCCAGCCCAGAGACTCCATATATGCATAGGGCCGCATGCCGTATCTTTCGAGGGTATAGCTTTCCTCGTCCTTAGTTTCGCAAAGGTGGGTGTGCAGCCGCACGCCGTACTGTCTCGCGAGCGCGGCGCTTTCCCTGAGCAGCTCTCCCGATACCGAGAAGGGCGAGCAGGGGGCGAGGGCTATCTGCCGCATTGAGCCCTTTGATGGATCGTGGTACTTTTCTATGAGCCTGACGCTGTCCTTCATTATCTCGTCTATGGTCTGTACCACGCTGTCCGGAGGCAGGCCGCCATCCTTTTTGGAAAGGTCCATGCTGCCCCGGGAGGCATGCATACGCATTCCTATAAGGCCCGCAGCCTCGAACTGGGCGGCTATAAGGTCCCCGCCGTCCCTTGGGAACACGTAGTGGTGGTCAAAGCAGGTGGTGCAGCCGTTTTTCATCAGCTCTCCCATTCCTGTCAGCGACGAGAGGGTTATAAGCTCCTCGTCTATATTTTTCCAAATATCGTACAGGTACCTGAGCCAGTCAAACAGCTCAAAGCCCTGCACTTCGGGGAGGTTGCGGGAAAACTGCTGGTACAGATGATGATGTGTGTTTACAAGGCCGGGATAGCAAAGCATATGGCTGCCATCGACAGTAATGTCCGCTTTACTGTCAATACCGCGGCCGATAGCCCTGATAAAGCCGTCCTCGCAGTACACGTCCGCACCGCGCAGTATCCTGTCCTCCCCGTTGCAGGTCACAAGTGAATGTATGTTTTTTATAAGCAGGCTCCCCATCATATCCTCCTTATGCCCTCGCTGTATACGGCCTTTATATCCTGCCGTTCACCGAGGTAGATTATCCTCTCAAGCCGCTCGGAAAGATTCATCCTGGGATTGTCGGCCATCCCACGGTCATCGAACACCACCGCATGGAGCCTGTCGCCTATGCCGAAGCCGGGTCGTGCTCCGAAGTACTCCTGCCCCGCGCCGGTGATGAGATAGAAGGCCTCCGCAACGGTCAAAAACCGCTCCTCATCCCGCTTTCCGTCAAACAGCCAGCGCAGCTTGGAGACCCGTATCGCCTCCGTTGCCACGTCCAGCATGGACAGCTTTGCTCCTCCGGCTATGTCTGACCCCATGGCCACCTTTACGCCCTCCTTCAGCATTGTCCTTACGGGGGCTATTCCGCTTGCTATGCAGGTGTTGGAATCGGGGCAATGAACCGCCCACACGCCGGCCTTCTTCATGGCGGCCCGCTCCCGCTCGTCTGAATACACGCAGTGAGCCATCACCGTGCGGTTTTTCCAAAGGCCGTATTTGTCGTATGTCTCCCAGTACTGGGCGCAGTCCGGGTGCAGCTCCTTTACCCACTTCATCTCGTCGGTATTTTCGGAAAGGTGGGACTGTACCGGGATATCCGGATACTCAGCGGCTATTTTTCCAAGCTCCTCCATCAGCTCATTCGTGCATGAAGGGGTAAATCTCGGGGTGAGTATGGGTTTTATGAGCTTTCTGTCTTTATTCTCCTCTATAAAGAGCCTCGTTTCGGCCACAGATTCCTCCGTAGTCTCTATAAGCTCCTCCGAACCGTTGCGGTCCATGTTCACCTTGCCCGCATAGCCGGTGACTCCCGCCTTTTCCAGTTCGTCCATAAGTATATTGGTCGCTTCCCTGTGCAGGCTTGAGAATATGCATACCCGCGTGGTGCCCCTCTCTATAAGAGCATGGGCCAGCTTTGAATATACCCTGCGGGCGTAGCCGGCGTCACTGAACATGGCCTCCGTAGGGAATGCGTATTTGTTCAGCCAGCCGAGAAGCTCAAGATCCATGCCGAGGCCCAGCATAGGGTACTGGGGTGCGTGCAGGTGCAGGTCGGTAAAGGACGGGGTGATTATCATATCGCCGTAGTCCGTCGCCTCCGCTGCCGCATACCTTTCCGGTAGCTCGCTGAATATTCCCCGAATAATGCCGCCTTCCGTGACTATCCAGCTATCGGGCATTACGGTAAGCTCACCCGGCGTTTCGGCGTATATTATATTGCCCTTTATGGCCTCCAGCCTCTCGTTCATATGGTTCTCTCCTTTTCCCGCTTCAGCCTTTCCAGCTCGGAGGCCCTGTCCGCATCGAACAGCTCCAGCTCGTCTTCCACCTGGTAAAGCCTGAGCTTATCCTGGTTTTTACATATAACCGCGCTGCCACCCGTGTCGCCTGTAAGGTCGCGCAGTTCTATAAACATATCCTTGGGGAATATTACCGGGTTTCCCCGGCGGGCGCCGTATGCCATGGCGGCTATCTTGTCCGGCTCCTTTAAATAAAAGCTTACAAGGCCTTCCGTGCTCCACCGGCTCAGGCAGGGCTGATCCGCTACCATGAACATGG
>ERZ809201.899-NODE-899-length-12068-cov-3.443603_pt1 | contig 12068 bp, 6 predicted proteins | sample MGYA00520516_ERZ809201 | MGnify/ENA primary metagenome ERZ809201 (study PRJEB31570, sample SAMEA3213006) | Homo sapiens | biome: human-gut; feature: human gut; material: fecal | place: Sweden | collected 2011 ... | reverse complement strand
CGCGCTACCAGTACGCTGTCCGCAAGCTCGGCTATAGGGGAAAACATGCTGTCCGTTATGGCCGTCACATATGCGCCCTTGCTCCTTGCGAAGCTCAGCGCTTCCACCGCCTTAGAGGAGTATCTGGGGAAGCTTATTCCTATGCACATGTCCTTGTCGCTTATGCGCAGCATCGTTTCATATACGGTACTGTTGACGGTGCATACATCGTCCAGTATGAAGTTGAGATAATACCCCAGGAATTGTGCTAACGGCGCCGCACTCTTTATACCTACAACATAGATCTTGCGCGCCTTGAGCATGTAGTCTATGACGGTATTGAAGGTAGCGGTATTTACCGACTCTATAGTGGATCTGATATTGCTTATATCTGATTTCAATACAGTAGAAAGGACCTCGTCCTGAGAAAGATCCGATGTGAGTTGTATACGCTGGACCGTAGTAAGACGGTTGCGTATCATTTCCTGAAGGGAGCGCTGGAGCGCAGGATATCCGTCATAACCCAAAGCATATGCAAAGCGGACAACCGTAGATTCGCTTACGCCTACAGTGCGGCCCATCTTCGATGCGGTAATGAACGCCGCCCTGTCGTAATTGTCTATTATGTAGTTGGCAAGCAGCTTCTGCCCCTTGCTGAAAGAATTGTAATGCTGGTTTATCCGTGTGAGCAAATCCACGTTTTCCATGTTGATACCGACCCCTTCTTAGTCTGTTTCTTATTTATTCAGCCGCTTCAGCGCGGCGTAATCCGTAAAATCTGTAAGTATTGGCGTAACGGAAACAAAGCCTTCGGCCGTCCAGCGCTCGTCGTTGTCAGCCTTCATATCTCCGTCATACTCCGTCCGCATAGGCCACCAGTAGTATTCGCATCCACGTGGATCAACCCGTTTTTCAAATGGTGAATAGTATGTCCTTTTTGAAAGACCGGTAAACTTTATGCCTTTCAGCTCGCCGTAGGCAAGGTCGGGCACATTTACATTATAAAGTAGGCTGCCGCTGGCGATAAAGCCGTCAAACAGCTCTGCCGCCACCCTTGCCGGCACCGAAAAATCTTTAGACGTAAGGTTGCACATCGATACTGCCATTGAAGGTATGCCCATTAACGCCCCTTCCTTTGCCGCAGATACCGTGCCCGAATAATGTATATCCATGCCCAGGTTATACCCGTGGTTCACTCCGGTTATAATTGCATCCGGCTTGAAGTTAAGCGCGTTGCAGCCTATTATCACGCAGTCCACCGGTGTGCCGTTTACCCTGTAAGCCTCTATATTATCAAAGCCGGAAAGCTCTGTCTTATGTATCCTGAGTGGCGACGTAAGATTTATAGAATGGCTGGCGCCGCTGCGCTCATGATCCGGAGCGACGACCATCACCTGATGCTTCTTTGAAAACTCCGCTGCAATGGCCTTGATGCCCGCGGCGTATATACCGTCATCATTTGCAATAAGTATTCTCATTATTTGCATCTTTCCTTGTGTTTGTGAAAAAGCCATCGGCTTTCAGTTGCAATTATTGTACCAAAAAGCGTTTATTTTGGCAATATAAAAGCATTAGATGAAAGAGCTGCATTTTTTATTTCATAAGAAAGTATTATGCAATACTTCCTGCTATAATTCTTTTCTATACAAAACGGTCGCAGAGCGTTATGCAACGAAGCCTTTGAGGTATCCTTTGAGTATATAGAAGCCCCGTTTGTTGGAAAGTATATAATACTTTCCAACAAACGGGGGACATTTCATATTTCCAGGCTTTGTTGTTTGCTCCGATGCGTTCGAAGAAGATTATTCTTCCTCGTCCTCTTCCTTCTGGGCGTTCTCGATGATCTTCTTTGCCTCGAAAGCGGGGACGTCCTCGTAGCGTACGAACTGGCTGGTAAAGGAGCCGCGGGCCTGAGTCATGGAACGCAGGTCGGTAGCATACTTGAACATCTCAGAGAGAGGAGCTTCTGCTACTACTTCGGTACCTTCCTCACAGGGGTTCATGCCGAGCACACGGCCGCGACGGCTGGACAGATCACCCATGATGGCGCCGGTATACTCGTTGGGAACGGTGATGTTGTACTGATAGATGGGCTCTATCAGGGCAGGCTGTGCTTTGGCGCAGGCTTCCTTGTAAGCAAGACGTGCGGCGCTCTTGAATGCAACTTCCTTAGAATCCACGGGGTGATACTTACCGAAGAACAGAGTGGCCTTTACTCCGATCATGGGATAGCCGGCAAGCACGCCGTGCTTCATGGCCTCGCGGGTGCCCTTTTCGACCGCGGGGATATATTCCTTAGGAACTACGCCGCCGACGATGGCGTTGACAAACTCGAAATCCTCGCCGTTGGTGAGGGGCTCAAAGCGCATGTTAACCACGCCGAACTGGCCGCTGCCGCCGGTCTGCTTCTTATGCTTACCTTCGGCCTCTGCGGTTCCGCGGATAGTCTCACGGTAAGGAATGCGGGGATCGGATATCTGAGCCTCTACGCCGGTCTTATTCTTCAGCTTCGCGCAGAGAACATCAATATGCACCTCGCCCAAACCGCAGAGCAGCATGTCGCCGGTCTCGGCATTCTTCTCGAGGGCCATGGTTGGATCTTCTTCGAGCAGCTTGTTAAGGCCGGCAAAGACCTTATCTTCTTCGCCCTGCTTCTTGGCGGAAACGGCCAGCTTGATGCAGGGCTCAGGGAATTTGATGGCTTCAAACTGAACAGGTGCGGAAGCGTCGCACAGGGTGTCGCCGGTAGCGGTATACTGAAGCTTGGACAGTACGCCTATATCGCCAGCGATGAGCTTATCGACGGGAGTGACCTTCTTGCCGCGCATAATGCCAGGGGCAGAGGGCTTCTCGGACTTCTCTTCACGGGTATTGTACGGAGCAACATCTGCGCTGAGAACGCCGCTGTATACTTTAAGTATGGAATACTTGCCGAACTGGTCAATAACGGTCTTGATGACCTGAGCCGCAAACTTGCCGTCCTGCTTCACTTCGACTGCATCTCCGGTCTTGGGATTGACGGCTTTGGGAGCCTTAGCCATGGAGGCGGGAGGCATGTACTTGACAAGATTGTCCATCAGGGTGCATACGCCAATATTGGGCTGTGCGGCGCAGCAGCAAACAGGGGTAATGTCTCCGCCCAGAATACCGTTGTTCAGGCCGGAGATTATCTCCTCGCGGGAGAGCTCCCCTTCCTCAAAGAACTTCTCCATAAGGGCTTCATCAGTCTCGGCGGCTGCCTCGGTGAGGGCCTCGTAGACTTCCTGCGCCCGTGCGGCCAGATTGGCGGGGATATCGCAATCCTTCTCGCCCTTGCCATCGTACTTTTTGGCAATCATATGAACGGTGTCCACATAGCCTACCAGCTTGCCGCCTTCCATTATGGGCAGCTGAATCGGAACTACGCTGGGACCGAACTTTTCGTTCAGCTCATTCATGACCTTATCGAAGTTGGCGTTTTCGCGGTCCATCTGATTTACTACGATCATGCGGGCCTTGCCGGACTTCTTGCACATATCCATGGCCTTTTCGGTGCCTACAACAGGGCCGGATACGGCGCCGACGACGATCAGAGCGGAGTCAGCCATTGCCATTGCCGCAGTAACTTCACCGTAAAAATCGAAGAAACCGGGAGCGTCTATAATATTTACCTTTACGTCCTTCCACTCGTAAGGAGCAAGAGCACAGTTGATGGAGATAGTGCGCTTTACTTCCTCGGGATCGTAGTCGGTAGTGGTGGTTCCGTTCTCAACCTTGCCGAGACGCTCGAGGAGCCCGGCATTGAAGAGCATGGCCTCGGTAAGAGTGGTCTTGCCCTCGCCGCCGTGGCCGAATACTCCTATGTTGCGGATGTTTGCTGCGGTATAGTTCTTCATTTCAATCCCCCTAAGGTGTAATATAAATAATTGAATAACTTATTCGTGCGCATTTTTGCGCCAAAGCGCGCATAAAGCACCAACAAATAGTTTACCAGATAAATCCGCCTTTTGTAAACTGTTTTTATCGGATTTATTAGCATATTTGACGCTTATTTAGTCAAACAGGCTTGAAGTCCTGTTGCCGACCAGCTCGTCGCCCAACTCGTTAATGTCTCCCAGGGTGACGTCTATAGTAATTTCCTCGTCGCCCCTTATGATCTCTAAGCTTACCGTGTCCCCCACCCGCTTATCCTTAATGTAATCCACGAAGTCGCCCTGGGTAGTAACGTTTATGCCGTCGTAAGCTGTCACTATGTCGTCTACCCTGAGACCCGCCTTGTGCGCGGGGCCATTCTTGGTTACGCTGTAAATCAGTATACCGGGATGCAGATCATACTCTTCAGCATTTTCCTCGGTTATCTCGATAACATTTACGCCAATGCCGGGACGGGCTACATGGCCTTGAGTTATCAGCTCCTCCACAACCTCCACAGCCTTATCGATCGGTATGGCAAAGCCGAGGCCCTCGGCGCTTATGGTGTTGCCGTACTCATCATAGCCGGCAAATATGTTCTTCGCAGTAGTTATACCTATTACCTCGCCCTTCATATTGAGCAGAGGGCCGCCGCTGTTGCCGGGGTTGATGGCTGCGTCGGTCTGCAGATATTCGTTCTCGCGGCCATCAATGTTTACGTTCCTCGATGTTGCACTGATTATGCCGAATGTGGCCGTGCCCGCCAGCTCACTGCCGGAGGGATTTCCTATGGCGATAGTGAAATCGCCCACCCGTACATTTTCGGCACTGCCAAGTGCCAGTGGCTTCAGGCCGTCCTTCCTGATATAGAGCACAGCGATATCCATGGTGGAATCGTAGCCTACCACCTCGGCGTCTATCTCCTGCTTGTCGTTGTCCGGTAAAGTGACGGTTACCTTGCTCGCACCCTTTATAACGTGGGCATTTGTCACGATGTAGCCTTCGCTGGAAAGCACGAAGCCGCTGCCGTAGCCCTCAAGCTCGTCCTTGTCCTTTACCTTTTCGTATGAATTGACCCCTACCACACCCTCAAAGGTCTGCTCCACTATGTCCGGAGCGGGATTTACTGTATCTGAAATGATGGGGACCTGCCCGTCCAGCACCGGCATTTCGCGTCCGGTATACTGTTTCTTTTCAGGCTCCTCATATTCTTCATCCTTGGCGGGCCTATTGTTTTCCGGCTTTTTCTCTCCAAAATGCCACTCAAAGCTGAAACCGCTGTCATCGTTGTCCCCGCTGCCCTTATCCTCGCCGGGAAGTACGCTCTCCGCCGCCTCCTTTATGCCGGATATGGCCAGCGTCGTTGTGCAGCTGCCCACAGCTATGCCAACCAGCAGGCAGAGTATAACTACGAGTATGTAACCCGCGCAGCTGTTTTGCCCGCTCTTCTTTTCCCTTGGCATGGCATTGTGCTGATAATAACTGCCGCCGAACTCGCCGCCGGTGTTCTGCTCATCGTTCTGTCCGTTCATTTCACTGTATTCTTCCATATGCTGCCTCCAAGTGTTTAAGCTTTTTTCTGTGCCGCGCCTTTGACGCTTCGCTCCGCGGCGTTGAGGGTAAAGGTAAAACTCGTCCCCTTTCCCGGCTCCGACTCCACGGTTATATCCTGATCGTGCTGATCTATTATTCGCTTTACTATGGCAAGGCCGAGTCCGGTGCCGGCGCTTTCTCCGGGCGTGTGGGCCTTTTCCGCCTTGTAGAACCTCTCGAACAGATGCGGTATACTGTCGGCATCTATGCCCTTGCCGGAATCCTTGACCGTTACCGTAACGACCTTTTTCTTTACTTTGGTGATAAGCCACAGGCTGCCGCCCTCCGGCGTAAACTTTATGGCGTTATCTATGAGATTCCGCACCACCTGGGCTATCTGGCCGGGGTCCGCCTCGACGGCTATCTTCTCCGGCTTCATATCCAACTCCACATTGAGCTTTTTGGCGTCCACCCTCGCCTCGAAGGTGAGCATGGTCCTCACTATCAGCTCGTTTATGTCAAATACTTCTTTCTTTATCACTACCTTGCCAGACTCTATTCTGGCAAGATCCAGCAGGTCGTTCACCATTGACGTCATGCGCCGGTTCTCATTTATGACTATATCCAGATACTTGGCGTAATCCTCCTGCGCTATAGTGCCGTCCTGCATAGCCTCGAGGAAGCCCCTCATCGAGGTGAGCGGCGACCTCAGCTCGTGTGAAACGTTGGCCACAAAGCTTCTTCTGGCCTCCTCCAGCGTGTTAAGCTCCGATGCCATTATATTGAAGCTTTTCCCGAGCTGGGCTACCTCGTCCGTACCCTCGCTTTTTACGCGGAGGTCGAACTCTCCCTTGGAGTAGCGCATCACGATATTGTTCATCTCGATGATAGGCTTTGTCATTTTGCCCGTGATATACGATACCGCAAGCATCGCCAGCACCACTCCTATGCAGGAATACAATATTACGTCCATAGTAACCTGACGTATGGACTCCTGTATACGGCTGGTATCCGTATGCAGCACCAAAGCCGCTATCACCTTGCCGTTTTCATTCGTTATAGGCCCCGTAAGCGACATGGTTGGCATGTCTACCCTATCTCCCAGCATTTTTCTTATCTCGGTCTTTTTGCCGCCGTAAAGTATGTCGCTGGTGATGCTTGATATATCCATATCGTCGCAGCCCGCCCATTTTGCAGTAGATTCCTCGTCGATGAACACGCATCGTCCAAGGCTCTCGTCCGCAAACTGAAGTATTACCATGGCATCATACTTTCTTGCGATTGTCAGGAGTTCCTTTTCAGCCACGGCACGCTTGGCGCTGTCTATGTAACGTTCCGTCACAGCTGCGCTTATCTCCTGGGCTTCGCGCTTGAGTTCGTCGCGTTTTTCGGTTTTGTACTGGTTCTGAAACACGGTGCCTACGGTAAAGCCGAGGAGAATCAACAGCCCCAGCGTCACCGAAAGGTATGTAGCCAGCATTCTTGAAAACAGCGTTTTGAACATACAGCCAATGTTCCCGTTAAAAATCTTGTCTACTTAGCGACATCAAACTTATAGCCCACTCCCCATACGGTCTTGAGCTGCCACTCGTCCCGCTCACCCAGCTTTTCCCGAATGCGCTTCACGTGAACGTCCACTGTTCGGGAATCTCCGAAAAAGTCAAAGCCCCACACCTGCTCCAGCAGCTGCTCCCTGGTAAATACCTTTCCCGGACGGGAAGCGAGAAAGTACAGCAATTCTATCTCCTTGGGCGGCATTTCCACAGGCTTGCCGTCCAGCAGCACTGAGTAATTATCCAAGGATATTACCAGATTATCGAAGGATACTTTCTTTTCCTCGCTCTGTCCGCCGCTTCTGCGCATTACCGCCTTAATGCGGGCAATAAGCTCCTTTGCCTCGAAGGGCTTTACCATATAGTCGTCGGCACCAAGATCCAGCCCCTGTATTCGGTCCATAGTGTCGCTCTTTGCAGTAAGCATTATAACCGGCACGTCGCTCTCTTCCCGAATCTTGCCGAGCACTCCCCAGCCGTCCATACCGGGCAGCATCACGTCCAGCACTACCAGGTCGGGCTTTGCCTTGTGGAAGGCCTCAAGGGCCGTGTCGCCCCGCTCGCAGGTGGTTACTGTACACCCTTCTTTTTTAAGGTACATCTCTATTATCGCCAGTATATTGCGGTCGTCATCTATTACCAGTATTGATTTTTTATCCATTGCCGTAATATTCGCCTTTCGTTTATTTTGCTTTGTTTCCCGTTTCAGCACAGCTTTGCTCGTCCCTTACGGTTATACCGTTTCGCAGGAGCAGCGCCGCTGTAACGCCCACGCCCGGCCTCAGTGTACCAGTAAAGCTGCCGTCGTAGATGAGGCTCGATCCGCAGGAGGGGCTTTTCTCCTTCAGCACAGCCTCTGTAACGCCGTACTTTTTGCATAGCTCAAGGACTATTTCAGCGCCCTTCACGTACTGCGCCGTAACATCTTCGCCGGCCTTATTCACGACCTTCGCTTTGCCGCATAGCACATCAAACCCGTCGCCGCCCTGTATCTCTGCAGGTGAGCGTGGCGTGTCCAGCCCGCCCAGTACCTCCGGGCATATGCATACGGCGCCCGCTTTTACAAGCTCCCGCGCCCCTTTGTTCGGTTTTGCCATGCCGTCATAGCGGCATGGTGTGCCTCTCAGGCATTCTGAAACTGCTATCATAAATGATACCACCCAAATATGAACCTGGTATGAATAAATCCGCAAAAACAGTCCAAATCAGCCGTTTTGCGGCGCTTGTCACTGTTTTGTCTCCTTTAGCGTGACCACTGTTACGCCCGCGTCGCCCTCGCCGTAGTTGCCGAGGCGGAAGGATTTCACCCGCTTGTTTGTGCGGAGGTAATCCTGTATTCCGGCACGCAATGCGCCCGTGCCCTTGCCGTGTATGATGTTTATCTCCGTAAGGCCGGAAAGCACCGCGTTGTCTATGTACCTGTCGACCACCAGTATTGCGTCGTCCACCAGCATTCCCCTGATGTCCAGCTCCATTCCTACCTGGCGATCCTTCTCGAGACGTATTTTGCCCACGCCCTTTTGCGGTGTGTCGTCCTGCATCATGCGAAGATCCGCAAGCTTTGCGTTGAGCTTCATTACCCCCGCCTGTACCTGAACCTCGCCCTTGGAATCCGGCCTGGAAAGCACTGTTGCCTTCTTATCGAGAGACACTATTCTGACCGTATCTCCAGGATTGACTGTCTTAGGCGGCTTGGTGCCGTCCTCTTTGTTAAGCACCAGTTTTTCCGCAAGGTCGTCACGGCGCTTGCGGAGGGCGTCACGGGACTGCTGTATCACCCTGTCTGCGGCGCTCCTGTCCACGCCCTTTATGCTGCGTACATCGGCTATCAGCTTATCCATCTCGCGGCGCGTATCCTCCACTATGCGCCGCGCCTCATCCTTTGCCTTCGCCTGGTATTTTGCCCTATCCGCCTCCAGCTTTCTGCGTTCGGCTTCAGTCTCCTGACGGAGCTTGTCAAGGTCGCGCCGAGCCGCGCTTGCCATTGCCCGCTCCTCCTCCGCCAGCTGATAGCGGCTCTGGGCGCTGGAGATTATATCCTCGAAGTGTACGTCCTCGCCCTTGAGGTACGTCCTCGCCCTGTCTATCACGCCCTCGTCCAGCCCAAGCCGCTTGGATATTTCAAAGGCGTTGGACTTGCCCGGTATGCCTATAAATAGCCTGTACGTGGGACACAGCCTGTCAACGTCAAACTCCATGGAGGCGTTCTCTATTCCGTCATGGGTGAGTGCAAATGCCTTGACTTCGCTGTAATGGGTAGTTGCCACGGTGACGGTATTGCGGGAATGAAGCTCCTCCAGTATGCTCATTGCAAGGGCCGCGCCTTCTACCGGGTCGGTGCCTGCTCCCAGCTCGTCCAGCAGCACCAGCGACCTGTCGTCAGCGCCCTTCAGTATGCCTACTATGTTCGTCATATGGGAGGAGAAGGTGGAGAGGGACTGCTCTATCGACTGCTCGTCGCCTATGTCTGCATATACGCTGTCGAATACGGATATCTCGCTTCCAATGTCCGCAGGTATGAACATGCCGCTTTGGGTCATGAGCACAAACAGTCCCACAGTCTTCAGCGTTACCGTCTTGCCGCCCGTATTTGGGCCTGTGATTATAAGCGTCCTGAAATCGCGGCCCAGCCATATGTCTATTGGCCGCACCGTTTCCTTAGGTATGAGAGGGTGACGTCCCTGCACTATACGTATATAGCCGGTGTTATTGAGTTTGGGCTCCGTGGCGTTCATGTCCCGGGCCAGCTTGGCCTTGGCAAACGCCAGGTCCATTTCGCCCAGTATCCTTATATTCTCGTTTATCTCGCCGCCGTAGGGCGCTACCATTGCCGTAAGCTCTGAGAGTATGCGCTCTATCTCCTGCTGCTCCTCGGCTATAAGCTTTTTATATTGGTTGCCAAGCTCCACCACCGCGGCAGGCTCAATAAACAGCGTCGCCCCACTGCCGGATTGATCGTGTATTAGCCCCGGCACATTCTGGCGGTATTCCTGCTTTACGGGAATAACAAACCTGCCGTTGCGTATGGTTATTAGCGGTTCCTGAAGGTATTTCGAGTAAGCGGCAGAGCGTATCATGCTGTCCAGCCGCTCGCGCACCTTATCGTTTGTCTGGCGCATGGAGCGGCGTATTCTCGAAAGCTCCGGGGACGCCCCGTCGAATATCTCATCTTCTCCCAATATGCATCGATCTATCTCCTCCTCTACAGAACGGTGGGTAGAGATGTACCCCGCAAGATTGCTGAGGAGCGGAACGTTTTCTTCCCTCTCGATGGCCTCCCTTGCAAGACGGGAAACGCGCAGGCAGCGGGATATGCCCATAAGCTCGGCGGGAGATACGAACAGCGCCGCGTGTATGCGCTTCAGGCATTCCCTCATATCCGGGAAGCTGTCTATAGGAGAACGGCCGGTGCGTATAATTACCGTTTCCGCCTCGGCCGTAAATGCCAGCGCGGATTTTACCTTGTCAAATGTATCGTAAGGCTCCATGCCCTCTGCAAGCTCGGCGCCTGCGCAGGTCACGGTTTTAGCCTTCAGCATTTCGGCTATTTTGTCGTATTCAAGTGTTTTTAAAACCTTTTCCTGCATATTCATCTCCGAATTTAATCTACTGCCCTGTTCCAATGGCCGCGGGTGGCGTTTTTCGCCGGGGATACCTTTCTGCCGTCTCTTGCCGCCATAGCAGCTGCTATGCGCTCCCGTACCCTTTCAGGAGCTTCATCGTAAAATGCAAGCTGTACGGCCTCAGGCTCTGGCAGCTCGCCGTATAGGTCCGTTATATCGGTGGGCAGGCAGTTGAGCAGCCGCACCAGGCAGCCGTCCTCCTGCCGGACGTTGCACAGGGGGAATTCCCTGCCACCTTCATCGACCATTTTCCCCGTGAAGCCATCGCAGCTGCGGCAGCCCCTGTACTCTTTCACCGGACAATGGCGAAGCTGCATCAGCTGCGCCCTGCCGTATATGCTTACAGCAGTACCGGCTCCTGAAATATCCCGCAGCTGGGGTTTTGTAAGTTCCAGCGAAAGCGTCACTCTGTCAAAGCCCATATCCTTATATGCCTGTACGGTATAGCCGTTCATGGCGTTCATCTGTGTCCCCGCTATCCTGAGCGGCAGGCTTCTTATAAGCTCGAGCTGGCCTATATTGGCCGCTATGCCGCCGTCTATAAGGCCGCTTCCGATTATCTTCATAATCTTTTCCGCTTCCTTATGGTTTATTATTGCCACGGGAAGGGATATCAAAAGCTTCTTGCTTCCTTTAAACGCCGCAGCTGCTTCAAAGGCTGCAATGTGAAATTCCCAGGGCTCCAGAGCCACCTCGTCGGCTCCCGCACCGAATGCCGCCTTCGCCTGATCCAGCGTACTCGCTATGGCGGTTATCCGGGTGTGCTCCGCAGGCTGGTTTTTAAGCTTGGGAACATCGCCGCTGTCGCAGCTTCTTCTCCAATGCAGAGACTCCAAAAGCTTAGCGGAAGCGTCTCTGCGCAGGGCGTTCACCGCGCTCATAGGAAGAAATGCCTTTTCGTCGATATCCGCCCTTATTCCTGCGCATATAAATGGCGTATCCCCCAGCTTTCGCGCCTGTTCCATATACCTTTCGGCGGTTTGAGGTTTTTGGGCGGGCTGTACAACGTCATCCACGGCCTCCACATTATCGCCGCCTAAGCGCATGGCAAGCCTTGCAGCCTCACCTACGCGCATGTACAGTTCCATATCTACAGGCTGCTTGCGTGTATCCTTAGCGTAGCTGTTAGCCGCTTCTTCGATAAGTTCCTTTGATCTATCGCTTACGGCTATGCACCCGGTATGAGCGTTGTCTCCGTAAAAGTAGCCTGTGCAGCCGCCGCCACGATCAAACATATCCAGCATGCGCTTCTTATGCCGGGATATCTCGGCTTTATCCGCGCCGTCCAGCGCGTCCCGGTACGCCCGCGTCACCACCGCAACGTATTCCGCCCGCTTCATGCGGCCCTCTAATTTAATGCAGCTTACGCCGGCTTGTTTCAGCTCTGCAAGATGTTCTATCATACAAAGGTCGCCAAGGCTCAGGTCGTATTCGTCTCTACCCGGCATATAGTCAAGCCCCATGCGTTTGCGGCAGGGCTGTGCGCAGG
>ERZ809201.893-NODE-893-length-12102-cov-5.405495_pt1 | contig 12102 bp, 8 predicted proteins | sample MGYA00520516_ERZ809201 | MGnify/ENA primary metagenome ERZ809201 (study PRJEB31570, sample SAMEA3213006) | Homo sapiens | biome: human-gut; feature: human gut; material: fecal | place: Sweden | collected 2011 ... | reverse complement strand
CCGCTCTCCGGCCGCGCCTATGTCCATCAGGCAATGCGTGTGACGGGCGGCGGCGACCCGAGAAAGGAGCTTGCCGAAACGCTTTCAGGCAAGCTCCCGCAGCGCAAGCTCGCGCAGACCGCCGCGGCGGGCTATTCCTCCTACGGCAACCAGATCGGCCTTGCTACCGGCCATATCGCGGAGCTGTACCACGAGGGCTATGTCGCCAAGCGCCTTGAGTGCGGCGCAGTCGTCGCCGCCGCGCCCGCGGACAACGTTGTGCGCGAGCGTCCCGCGCCGGGTGATGTGGTCATCCTGCTCGGCGGGCGCACGGGGCGCGACGGCATCGGCGGCGCGACCGGCTCCTCCAAGAGCCACGATATGAAATCGCTTTCCACGATGGCGAGCGAGGTGCAAAAGGGCAATGCGCCCGAGGAGCGCAAGATCCAGCGTCTGTTCCGCGACGGCGCGGTCACGCGCCTCATCAAGCGCTGCAACGACTTCGGCGCGGGCGGCGTGTCCGTCGCGGTCGGCGAGCTGGCGGACGGACTCATCATCGACCTCGACGCCGTGCGCAAGAAGTACGAGGGCCTCGACGGCACGGAACTTGCGATCTCCGAATCGCAGGAGCGCATGGCGGTTGTCGTCGCACCGGAGAACGAGGCGAAATTTATCGCCGCTGCCGCGGCGGAAAACTTAGAGGCCTACCGCGTGGCGGTCGTGACCGAAAGCCCCCGCATGGTCATGCGCTGGCGCGGACAGACGATCGCCGACCTCTCCCGCGCCTTCCTCGACACCAACGGCGCGACGAAGCACGCCTCCGTCGCCGTCCCCGCGAGGGAATGTGCCGCTCCCGCCGCAGCTCAAACGCTGCGCGGCATGGCGGGCAGCCTCAAGAGCGCGTCCCGCCGCGGCCTTGTCGAGCGCTTCGACTCCACCGTCGGCGCGGGGACGCTCCTCATGCCCTTTGGCGGCAGGACGCAGCGCAGCCCCGCGCAGGCGATGGCGGCGCTCCTGCCCGTCCTCCCCGGCGAGAAGACCGCGCAGGGCAGCGTGATGGCCTGGGGCTGCGACCCCGACGCGCTGAGCGCCGACCCCTATCGCGGTGCGCACGACGCGGTCTATACCTCGGTCGCCAAGCTCGTCGCCGCAGGCGCAGACTATCATAAGGCATATCTTTCCCTGCAAGAATTTTTTGAAAAGCTCCGCAATGAGCCCGCGCGTTGGGGCAAGCCCTTCGCGGCGCTGCTCGGCGCGCTGGACGCGCAGTTGGAGCTGAGCGCCGCCGCCATCGGCGGCAAGGACTCCATGTCCGGCAGCTTTCTTGACCGCGATGTGCCGCCGACGCTCATCTCCTTCGCCATCGCGCCGCTGCTCGAAGGCGAGCTGCTGACGACCGACCTGAAGGCGGTGGGCCACGGCGTCTACCTCTTCGCAGGCAAAACGCCCGAGCAGCAGACCGCCGCGTGGGAGCGTTTCACCGCGCTTGCGCGCGCGGGCAAGGTCGTGAGTGCGTGGGCGGTCGAAAACGGCCTTGCCGAGGCGGTGATGAAGATGTCCTTCGGCAACGAGATCGGCTTCGCCGCGGAAAATACGGTGCTTGACTGGTTCGCCCCCATGCCAGGCGCGATTGTCGCCGAGCTGAGCGATGAAGTCTCCGACGCCGTGCGCATCGGCGTCACCACAGCGGAAAAGGCCATTGCCCTCGGCGCGGACAGTGCCTCCATCGAAGAGCTTGCCGCGCTGAACGACGCCGTGCTCGAAGCCGTCTACCCGACAAAGACGCGGGACAGCGGCACGGTTGAGAGCTTTTCCCATGAAACGAAGACACGCGTCGCCCCCGCCGTCAAGCAGGTGCGTCCGAAGGCGCTCATCCCCGTTTTCCCCGGCACGAACTGCGAGTACGACACGCAGCGCGCGCTTTCGGAGGCAGGCGCGGACGCCGAGCAATTCATCGTCCGCAACCTCACGAGCGCCGATGTCGCAGACAGCGTCGAGCGCTTTGCCGCTGCCGTCAGGACCGCACAGATGATCGTCATTCCCGGCGGCTTCTCCGGCGGCGACGAGCCGGACGGCAGCGCCAAGCTCATCACCGCGTTTTTCCGCAACGCCGCCGTCCGCGAGCAGGTGACGGCGCTGCTCGAGCAGCGCGACGGCTTGATGCTCGGCATCTGCAACGGCTTCCAGGCGCTCATCAAGCTTGGCCTCGTGCCCTACGGAAGGATCATGGATACCGACGAGTCCTTCCCGACACTCACCTACAATGTCATCGGCCGCCACCAGTCCAAGCTCGTGCGCACGCGCGTGTGCTCGACGCGATCTCCGTGGCTTGCGGGAACAGAGGCGGGAGATATTTACACCGTTCCCATTTCGCACGGCGAGGGGCGTTTTCTCGCCTCGCAGGAGCTGATCGAACAGCTTGCCGCAAACGGCCAGATTGCCACGCAGTATGCAGGCCTTGACGGATATGCTACAATGGATACTGCTTTTAATCCCAACGGCTCCGTCTGCGCCATCGAGGGCATCACCTCCCCCGACGGGCGGGTGTTTGGCAAAATGGGGCACAGCGAGCGCATCGGCCCCGCGCTTTACCGAAACGTGCCGGGGACTTACGATATGCACCTGTTCGCCTCGGCGGTGCGTTACTTCAAAAAATAGGAGGGCAAGTCATGGCCTATTACTATCCCGATCCGTCTCATACCTTCAGCGAGTACCTGCTCGTACCGGGCTACACCTCGGAGGAGTGCGTGCCCGACCGCGTTTCGCTCAAAACGCCGCTGGTCAAATACCGCAAGGGGCAGGAGGACTGCCCCATCAGCCTGAATATCCCGATGGTCTCGGCGATCATGCAGTCGGTGTCGAACGATACGCTCGCCGTCGCGCTTGCCAAGGAGGGCGGGCTTTCGTTCATCTTCGGCTCGCAGTCCATCGAAAGCGAGGCGGAGATGGTGCGCCGCGTGAAGAGCAGCAAGGCGGGCTTCGTCGTCAGCGCCTCGAATCTCACGCCTGAGCACACGCTGGCCGATGTGCTCGCGCTCAAGGAGAAAAACGGCTTCTCCACCGTCGCCATCACTGAGGACGCCATGCCCAACGGGAAACTCCTCGGCATCGTCACGAGCCGTGACTACCGCGTCAGCCGCATGAGCACAGACCTCAAGGTGCGCGATTTTATGACGCCGCGAGAAAAGCTCATCACTGCTCCCTCCTCCACCACGCTCAAGGAGGCCAACGACATCATTTGGGAGCACAAGCTCAACGCCCTGCCCATTGTGGATGAGAACGACTGCCTGCGCTACTTCGTTTTCCGCAAGGACTACGCCGAGCACAAGGAGCACCCCCTCGCCCTCCAGGACGCGCAGAAGCGCTATCTGGTCGGCGCGGGCATCAACTCCCGCGACTACCACGAGCGCATCCCCGCGCTCGTTGAGGCGGGCGCGGATATTCTCTGCATTGACTCGTCCGAGGGCTACTCTGTCTGGCAGAAGAAGGTCATTGACTTCGTGCGTGAGAACTACGGCAATACCGTGAAGATCGGCGCGGGCAATGTGGTCGACCGCGACGGCTTCCGCTTCCTCGCCGAGTGCGGCGCAGACTTTGTCAAGGTCGGCATCGGCGGCGGTTCCATCTGCATCACGCGCGAGACCAAGGGCATCGGCCGCGGTCAGGCGACCTCTCTCATCGAGGTCTCCGCCGCGCGCGACGAATATTTCCGCGAAACGGGCGTCTATGTTCCCATCTGCTCCGACGGCGGCATCGTCCACGACTATCACATGACGCTTGCCCTCGCCATGGGCGCGGACTTTCTGATGCTCGGCCGCTACTTCGCCCGCTTTGACGAATCGCCCACGAATAAGCTCCTTGTCAACGGCGTGTATGTCAAGGAATACTGGGGCGAGGGCTCGAACCGCGCGCGCAACTGGCAGCGCTACGACCTCGGCGGCAAGACGGGTCTCGCCTTTGAGGAGGGCGTGGATTCCTATGTCACCTACGCAGGCTCTTTGCAGGATAATGTCGCGCGTAGCCTTTATAAGGTCAAATCCACCATGTGCAACTGCGGCGTGACCACGATCCCCGATCTTCAGAAGAACGCGAAGCTCACGCTCGTCTCCGCCACCAGCATCGTCGAGGGCGGCTATCACGATGTGATGCTCCGCTCCACCGGCAAGGGGAATGACTGAGCAGGGGCGCGCCAATTGACAACGCAAAGCGCATCCAGCTTATCGCTTATTGGGCGTAGATTTTCAGAAATTCGCGGATCTGCGCCGCGTTCAGCTTTTTTCGCAGGGCAAAAAAACGGCGGCTCGAAAGCCGCTGCACATAACGCTTATCAAAAACAACGATGACCCTTGGCCGATCTCCTGCGTTTCACGGCCAAGGGTCATCCATGGTTCTTAATATCTAACATCATTGACTACCTCTCTTTCTGCGGAGTCACGGCATACAAGATCTTTCCTGTGCTGGGGTGCTCTCTGCTATGCAATGCACCGTTGCGCGGTTCTCATGATGCGGGGAACATTGGAGTGTTTTTCTCAGATCCCTTGCAGCCGTCTTCCCCGTGCCGCCATGGCTCGGGGGTATCCTCACTGTACATTGGTCTCACCCTTTCTTTTTGTACTTAAAGGATAGCATCTTTTTGTGGGGACTGCAATTCGCAAAACAGCAGAAAAAAGCAGTGAAAAACTGTTTAAACTGATGAAATTCTGCACGGTCCCGAATTTTCACTTGACCGATTTATCGCTTTATCATATAATACTATGCCCTGACCTCCGGCGTGGATGTGAAAACGCTCTCAGGCATCCTGGGTCATACCCGGGCGACCTTCACGCTGGACACCTACACCCACACCACCGGCGATATGCAGAGACGAGCGGCGGAGATCGTGGGGGAATTCCTGGCAGACATTTTCGGAGAGGAGCTGAGACCGTGGGAAGAAAACGGAAAAATGGAGAAGGAACTGTCCGCCTGAGAAAGGACGGTCGATGGGAGGGCCGTGTGGTCATCGGCTACGATGACAAGGGTCTGCCGAAAACGAAAAATGTGCTGGCTAAAACAAAATCTGAGTGTGTTGAGAAGCTGAAAACGCTGAAGGACGCCCTCGCGCCGCCTGCGCCGCCGAGGATCAAGGCAGATATGCCCTTCGGGGACTGGATGGAGCACTGGTATGAGACTCACAGCAGACCCGCCGCCCGTCCCGGCACGCGGCGGATCTACGAAGGCTATCTCCGGCTGTACATCAACCCAGGACTGGGTCATATCCCGCTGAACAGGCTGACCGCGAAGGATATGCAGCAGTTCTTCGTCTGGCTGAAAACGGAGGGGCGTGCGGACCAATCGGACGGTAAAACGGGGCTGACGGACTCCCAACTCCGCAACATCCACAGCCTGTGTTGGCGGGCACTGGAAAAGGCAGTATCGGGAAACCTGATTCCACAGAACCCAGCGTCCGGCTGCAAGCTGCCGTCCGCCCGAAAAGGGGAAATGAATCTCCTCTCGCGGGAGTCCATGCAGAAGCTGCTGATCCAGGCGAAGGAGGAAAAGTACTACGAGTTGTTCCTGCTGGAATTTGCCACAGGACTGCGGCTGGGCGAGCTGACGGCCCTGCAATGGGAGGACCTAAATTTGACCACGGGCGAACTGCGAATCAGCAAGCAGGCGGTGGTCATAGGCTCGGAATTGGTCATCACTGAGCCGAAAACAAAGGCGGCGGTACGCACTCTGCTCCTACCGCCCAAAGTGTTGGAGGTGTTCAGAGAGTACCGGAAAAGGAATGTTTCCAGATGGCTGTTCCCGTCACCAAAGAAGGAGAATTCACCTCTGCTGCCCTCGGTGGTGCGCCAGCGGCTGCACCGGCTGTTGGACCACGCGGGCTGTGAGCGGGTGCGCTTTCATGATCTGCGGCATAGCTGTGCCAGCATTCTGCTGAGCAATGGCTTTACGCTCAAGGACGTGCAGGAGTGGCTGGGCCACAGTGATATCAAGATGACCGCCAATGTCTATGGTCACCTGGACATGGCCCGCAAGCAGTCCATCGCCCAGGAAATGTCCTCTCTGCTGTCCGGCAAGTGTTAGAAAAGTGTTAGAAAACCGCCGGGTAAAGCCCCCGCGAAAACAAAAAAAGAAGTCCCGAAACCTTACGGTTTCAGGACTTCTTCGTGGTCCGAGTGTTGAGATTCGAACTCAAGGCCTCTTGAACCCCATTCAAGCGCGATACCAAACTTCGCCACACCCGGATAGCTGGCTGAATCACTCATGTCAGCTTGATTAATATACCACATTCATCCGGGGATTGCAAGCATTTTTTTGAAATTTTTTGGTTTTTTTCTGGTGGGGCTTCAATACCCGTACCGCTTGCGCCCCACCACCAGGAAAATCGCCGTGGTGATCACGGCCATGACCTCCGCCGCCACGATGGAAAGCCAGATGCCGTCCAGCTTCCACAGAAGCGGGAAGGTCAGCACCGCTCCCACCTGGAACACCAGCGTCCGCAGAAAGGCGATGCTGGCGGAGGTCAGCCCGTCGTTCAGGGCCGTGAAGAAGGACGAGCCATAGATGGCGAAGCCCGAGAACAGGAACGAGAAGGAGAAGATGCCAAAGGCGTGGGACGTCATCTCGAACAGGCCCGGGTCATAGCCCACATAGAGCCGGGACAGGGGAGCGGCCAGCACCTGGCCCGCCGCGAACATGCACACGGCGCACGCGGCCAGCAGGCCCAGGCTGCGCCGCAGCAGGCCCCGCAGCTCCCGGTGGTTCTCCGCCCCCAGGTGATAGGACTCAATGGGGGCCACGCCCACGGAATAGCCCACGAAAATGGCCTGGAACACCATGCTCACATACATCAGCACGCCGTAGGCCGAGATGCCGTCCTCCCCGGCGTACTTCATCAGCTGGACGTTATACAGCATGCTCACCAGGGACATGGACACGTTGCTCATAAACTCCGAGGAGCCGTTGGAGCAGGTCTTTCCCAGGGCACGCAGGTCCAGGCGGCACTTTCCCAGCCGCAGCAGGCTGCTGTTGGGGCGGGCGAAGTAGATCAGCGGCACCACGCCGCCGATGCACTGGCTGATGGCCGTGGCCGCCGCCGCACCGGCCGCGCCCCAGGAGAACACCCCCACAAACAGGGCGTCCAGCACCATGTTGGCAACCCCCGCCGCCACAGTGACGAACAGGCCCAGCCGGGGCTTTTCCGCCGTGGCAAACAGGCACTGGAACTCATATTGCAGCACATAGAAGGGCAGGGCGATGAGGTTGATGCGGCCATAGATCAGGGCCTGCTCCAGCAGCTCCCCCTCGGCCCCCATCAGCACCGCCGCCGGGCGCAGGATCAGAAAGCCCAGGGCCGCCAGCACCACGCCGCAGGCCGCCGAGGCGTACACGATCAGGGAAAAGATGTTGTTGGCCCGCTGGCGGTCCCCCTGGCCCATGGTCTTGGCGATCAGGGCGCCGCCGCCGGTGCCGAACATGAAGCCCACGCTTCCCAGGATCAGCAGCACCGGGATGATGAGATTCACCGCCGCAAAGGGGGTCTTTCCGGCGTAGTTGGACACGAAGAAGCCGTCCACCACGCCGTAAATGGCGGTGAAGATTATCATGGTGATGGATGGCAGGGTAAAGCAGATCAGCTTGCGGCAGGTGAAATGATCCGAAAGCTGGATGGGTGTTTTGCTCATGATTCCTCCTTGATCTCCCGGGCCTTCTGGGCCAGGGCCTCCTGGAAGCGCCGGGTCAGCGCCAGATATTGCTCCACGTCCTCCTGGGGCCAGGCGGCGAACACCTGGTTTTCCGCCTGGATCACCCGCCGGGCGGTCCGCTGGACCAGGGCCTCCCCCTCCGGCGTCAGGCAGACGTCCTTGCCCCGGCCCGCGGACTCCAGATAGATCAGCCCGTCCCCCTCCATCCGCCGCAGGGCGGAGTTGACGGTCTGCTTGGTCATGCCGCTCCAATAGCAGATGTCCCGCAGGCGGCACCGGCCCCCGGCGTCGCACAGGGTATACAGCACCCCCATGACGCTGTCCGAAAGGCCCCAGTGCTGGGCCATTTCATGATAAACCGCGTCGGTCTCCTGCAAAAGATGGTTAAACCGGCGCATATCCCGGGATGTGTATGCCATAGGGCCGCCCTCCTTGGTCCGAAATCGTACCCGGATACTATAGTACGATTTCGGACGATTGTCAAGCAAAAACAGACCGCCGGTCCCGGGAAAGAGGGGACCGGCGGTCTGTTTTGTGGTAAAAGGAGAGAGAATAACAATGATAACAGCTTTTGGATTACGGGCTTATCTTACCGTCCCGGCGGAGAAAAGTCAATAGCTCCCCACCATCGTTTACAGAACGTTCACAGGAAACCGGCGCTCTGCTTATTGACGGCGGGGCGCAATGGTGGTAATATTTAGCCTGCTAACATTTAGGGTGCTAAATATTAAAATCTCAGGAAAGGAGCAGACTATTATGAGCAGCATGAAAAAGCCCGAGCTGATCGGCCCCCTGCTGGGGTACTGCAACCACCGGGCCTATCAGCGGATGGAGCAGAAGCTGCGGCGCTATGGGGTCACGCCCATCCAGTGCCGGTCGCTGACGTATCTGCACCGGCAGCCGGGCCCCGTGACCCAGAAACAGCTGCAGCAGCATCTGGCCGTGAAGCCCTCCACCGTCAACGGCATCGTGGACCGGCTGGTGGAAAAGGGGATGCTGACCCGGACTCCGGGGGAAAAGGACGGCCGGTGCCGCATCCTGCGGCTGACGGAGGCCGGGCAGCGGTTTTATGACGACTTTGAGTCCATCACCCGGCAGATCGAGGACCTGATCCACCGGGGCATGGACCCCCAGGAGACGGAGACCCTGCGCCGGCTTCTGCTGCGGGCGGCGGACAATCTGACATCGGAGGAGGACAACGCATGATTCGGAAATTAGCCCCCTATACCAAGGGGTATCGCGTCTGGATATTCCTGGGCGTGCTGTGTTCGGCAGGCGAGGCCGTGCTGGAGCTGCTGCTGCCCAAGGCCATGAGCCAGATCGTGGACGTGGGCATCGCCAACGGCGACAAGGCGTATATTCTGGCCACGGGCCTGAAAATGATCCTGATGGCCCTGGCGTCCCTGGTGATGGGCGTGGGCGCGGCGGGCCTGGCGGCCAAGGCCGGCATGGGCTTCGGCGCCAACGTCCGGGCCGCGGAATATGCCCAGGTGCAGAGGTTCTCCTTTGCCAACATCGAGCGGTTTTCCACCGCGTCCCTGATCACCCGGCTCACAAACGACGTCTCGTCGGTGCAGATGACCCTGATGATGGGCATGCGGATGCTGGTCCGGGCCCCGGTGATGCTGATTACCGCCCTGGTCATGGCCCTGACCATCAGCCTGCAGCTGAGCCAGGTGTTCCTGGTGGTGCTGCCGCTGCTGCTGCTTTTAGTGGCCATCGTCATCCGCTATGTGGGGCCGTTTTTCACCGCCCTGCAGAAGTCCACCGACGACCTGAACCTGGTGGTGCAGGAGAACCTCAACGCCATCCGGGTGGTGAAGTCCTTCGTCCGGGAGGACCGGGAGCAGGAGAAGTTCACCCAGCGCAGCGAGACCCTGCGCCGGACGGCGGAGCGGGCCTTCAGCTTCGTGGTGCTGTTTGTTCCCCTGGTGACCCTCATTATGGGCGGCACCATCATGTCCATCATGTGGCTGGGCGGCCGCTATGTGGTGGGGGGCACCATGCTCTCCGGCGACCTGATCGCCTTCTTCACCTACGCCTCCGAAATCCTCATGTCCCTGATGATGGTGGCCATGGTGATGATGGTGCTGACCCGGTCCATCGCCTGCGGCAAGCGCATTGTGGAGGTGCTGGAAGAGCAGCCCGAGATCACCGACTCCGCCGCCGACCCGGCCCTGACCGTGGAAAACGGCGAAGTGGACTTTGACCACGTTTATTTCAAGTATCACAAGGACAGCGACGCCTGGAACCTGGAGGATATCTGCCTGCACATTGAAAGCGGCATGACCGTGGGCATCCTGGGCGGCACCGGCAGCGCCAAGAGTACGCTGGTGAGTCTGATTCCCCGGCTGTACGAGGCCACGGAGGGCGCCGTGTCCGTAGGCGGCCACGACGTGAGGGAATATACCATGGAGGCCCTGCGCCAGGGCTGTGCCATGGTGCTGCAAAAGAACACCCTGTTCTCCGGCACCATCCGGGAAAACCTCCGCTGGGGCCGGGAGGACGCCACCGACGCTGAGATGGAGGAGGCCTGCCGCATGGCCTGCGCCGACGAGTTTATCTCCCGGATGCCCGACGGCTACGACACCCACATTGAGCAGGGGGGCGCCAACGTCTCCGGCGGTCAGAAGCAGCGTCTGTGCATTGCCCGGGCCATTCTGCGCCGGCCCCGGGTGCTGATTCTGGACGACTCCACCTCCGCCGTGGACACCGCCACCGACGCAAAGATCCGGTCCGCCCTGCGCCAGGCCCTGCCCGGGGCCACCAAGCTCATCATCGCCCAGCGCATTTCCTCCGTCATGGACGCGGACCTAATCGTGGTGCTGGACGACGGCAAAATTTCCGGTGCAGGCACCCATGACCAACTGATGGCCTCCAACCACATCTATCAGGAGGTCTATAAATCCCAGCAGGAAGGAGCGACGATTGATGGCTGAAAACAAGAAGCAGGTCCGTCCCGGCGGCCCCCACGGCCGGGGCCACGGCTATCAGCGGCCCCAGAATCTCCGGGGCACGGTGGGGAAGCTCCTGGCCTATATCGGCCGCTATAAGGCGGCGCTGATCGTGGTGGCGGTGTGCCTGGTGCTCAGCTCCGTGGGCTCCGTGGCCAGCAGCTACTTCCTCAAGCCCGCCCTGAACCACATTGTGGCCGGGGACTTCAAGGGCCTGTTCTGGATGCTGGTGGCCATGGGCGGGGTGTTCCTGGTGTCCGCCGGGTGCTCCTATGCCTATTCCCGGATCATGGTGCGCATCTCCCAGCGGACGGTGGCCACCCTGCGGCAGGACCTGTTCAACAAGCTCCAGTCCCTGCCCCTGCGGTATTTCGACACCCACCAGTCCGGCGACCTGATGAGCCGCTTCACCAACGATATGGACACCGTGTCCGACATGATCGGCAACAGCTTCGCCAGCGTGGTGTCCAACCTGCTGACCTTCGTGTGCACGGTGGTGATGCTGGTTTACCTGAACTGGGCCCTGACCCTCATCACCTTCGTGTTCCTGGGGCTGATGCTCCTGGTGGTGAAGGGCGTGGGCGGCCGCAGCCGCATCAGCTTCCAGCAGCAGCAGGCGGCCCTGGGCAGCCTCAATGGCTACATTGAGGAGATGATCGAGGGTCAGAAGGTCATCAAGGTCTTTCACCACGAGCAAAAGACCCTGGACGAGTTCTCCGCCCGCAACAGCGCCTATCGGGACGCCGCCGCCATGGCCCAGACCTACGCCGGGGCCATGATGCCCGCCATGGGCAACCTCTCCCGCATCAACTACGCCGTCACCTGCTGTGTAGGCGGCCTGCTGTCCATCTCCGGCGTGTTCGATATCGGCTCCCTGGGCGCGTATCTGCTGTATGTCAAGCAGGTGTCCCAGCCGGTGGGCCAGATCAGCCAGCAGGTGAATACCCTTCTGGCGGCGGTGGCTGGCGCCGAGCGGATTTTCGCCGTGATGGACGCCCACCCCGAAACCGACGACGGCACCGCCACCCTGGTCCGGGTGCTGAAGGACGGCGACACCCTGACGGAGACGGACCGCCGCACCGGCCACTGGGCCTGGAAAAAGTCCGACGGCTCCCTGACGGAGCTGCGGGGCGACGTGCGGTTTGAGCACGTGGACTTCGGCTATGACCCGGAGAAAACCGTGCTCCACGATGTGTCCCTGTTCGCAGAGCCGGGGCAGAAGATCGCCTTTGTGGGCTCCACCGGCGCGGGAAAGACCACCATCACCAATCTCATCAACCGGTTTTACGACATTCAGTCCGGCGTCATCACCTATGACGGCATCGACGTCCGGGACATCCGGAAGGACTCCCTGCGCCGCTCTCTGGGCATTGTTTTGCAGGATACCCACCTGTTCACCGGAACCGTGGCCGACAACATCCGCTACGGGAAGCTGGACGCCACCGATGAGGAGGTCCGGGCGGCGGCCAGGCTGGCCA
>ERZ809201.892-NODE-892-length-12114-cov-3.300274_pt1 | contig 12114 bp, 7 predicted proteins | sample MGYA00520516_ERZ809201 | MGnify/ENA primary metagenome ERZ809201 (study PRJEB31570, sample SAMEA3213006) | Homo sapiens | biome: human-gut; feature: human gut; material: fecal | place: Sweden | collected 2011 ... | reverse complement strand
CCGTGATATGATGAACAGTCTGTCCAGATCGATCCTGAGTCTGTATACATATGATCCGCATGCAGACGACACATCGATTCCGAATGTACTGCGTCAGTGCCTGAACCTGATCAGCCAGTTCCCGATGCTGATGGTCTATGGCTATCATGCGTACAACTACCGCATGGGAGATGACCTGTTCATCTATGCGCCGTCACCGGAATTATCGACAGCAGAGAATATTCTGATGATGTTAAGGGAAAATAAGAAATATACCAAGCTGGAAGCAAAGATCCTGGATATGGCACTTGTCCTTCACATGGATCACGGCGGTGGTAATAACTCGACATTTACAACGCACGTGGTAACATCATCCGGAACGGATACATATTCGACGATCGTAGCTGCTATGGCATCCTTAAAAGGACCAAAGCATGGGGGAGCGAATATCAAGGTTACACAGATGTTTGATGATATGATGGAAAAAGTCAGCGACTGGGAAGATGACGATGAGGTACGTCAGTATCTGAACGACCTGCTGGATAAGAAAGCATTTGACCAGAAAGGATTGATATACGGAATGGGGCATGCGATCTATTCTGTATCTGACCCGCGTGCCGACATTTTCAAAAAGTTCGTAAAACAGCTTGCAAGAGAAAAGGGCTGCGAGAAGGAATATGCACTGTATGAGAAGGTAGAGCACATGGCACCGGAAGTCATCGGAGAAAAGCGTAAGATCTACAAAGGTGTAAATGCCAATGTCGATTTCTACAGCGGACTTGTGTACCGGATGCTGGATCTTCCACCGTCACTTTATACACCAATCTTCGCGGCAGCGCGTATCGTCGGATGGAGTGCGCACCGTCTGGAAGAGCTTAAGAATGTAGATAAGATCATTCGTCCGGCGTACAAACCGCTGGCTGAATACAAAGAGTATGTCAGAATGGATGATAGATCATGAAACATGAATTTTATTACACATCCAGAGATTCAGTAACGAAGATCCATGCGATCGAATGGATTCCGGATGGAGAGGTAAAAGGTATCTTACAGATCTGCCATGGAATGGTGGAGTACATTGACCGTTATGATGAGTTTGCAAAATTTATGAGCGGGCACGGATATTATGTGGTTGGGCATGATCATCTGGGACATGGAAAATCCATACAGACGGAAGCTGATCTGGGATATTTTGATGAACGCAAAGGCAATCAGTATGTGATAGGGGATATTTACCAGCTGCAGGAGATGACGAAAAAGAAATATCCGGATGTGCCGTATTTTATGCTCGGGCACAGTATGGGATCTTTCCTGCTGAGGCAGTATCTGACGATGTATGCAGGCGGACTTCCGGGAGCCGTTATTATGGGGACTGGATACCAAGGCGCGCTTACGCTCAGTGCCGGAAGAATTGTCTGCCGGATCATCGCAGCGTTCAAAGGATGGAAATACAGAAGCACATTTGTGGATAATCTGAGCTTCGGAGGATTCAATAAGAAATTCGAACCGGGCGAGACATCGAAAGAATGGATTACGTCCGACAAGAAGAAGCGGGATGAATATGTCCAGGACCCGCTGTGTTCCTATACATTTACACTGGGAGCTTATTATCAGATGTTTACCGGAATGAAGGTCCTGGTGCGGAAGGGAAGCATGAACCGGATTCCGAAGACACTTCCGGTGCTTTTCACAGCGGGAGCCGACGATCCGGTAGGTGCGTTTGGAAAGAGCGTAACCAGAGTGTATGAGAAATATAAAGATGCCGGGATAAAAGATGTGTCGATCCATCTGTATAAGGGCGACCGTCATGAGATATTGAATGAAGTAGACCGTCAGAATGTGTATCAGGATATCCTGGCGTGGATCGAGGAAAAAAAAAGCGGAGCCATAAAAGCATCCGCAGAAATTACTGGTAAAATGGGCCGCCAGAAGTGACCTTCTGGCGGCCTTTACTTTATGAGGGGGGCGATAGTTGTTATCCAACTATCTTTTTTTATTATAATCAAAAAATGTGTACAAAGTATGTTCATTTTATAAAAATGTGATATTTGTTGTTAAAACCACATTTTAGAACGAAAAAAGTATTATAGTAAGAGACAAGGGAAAAATGTTATTGAGGAATACAATAACAGGTAGTCAGCAAAACACTGGCGCAGAACGATGCATTAAGTGTTACATTATTCTCTTTTGACAAAGGAGAAGAGATCAGTACACATGAATCAGGCGGGGATGCATTTGTAACCTGTCTTGACGGAGTAGGTGAGATTACGATCGATGGCGAAAAATATGTAAACAGTGTGGCTTGTGATCTGTTTTATTAAAAAAGCGCAACAAAAAACTCTCCGGAACGGAGAGTTTTTTGTTGTTGTTATAATTACTAAAGGAATGAGAGTAAAGTGTACACCGAAGAGTGATTTCGGTGTGTTACTTTATGAGGGGGGTGATAGTTGTTGTTCATCAACTATCTGACATTTAGTATAAATGGAAAATATGTCTAAAATATGTTAAAAGCATAAAAGAATTCGAAAAAATCTTAAGTAAAAATGAAGCATATAAAAACAGAATCTAAACAGGAACAAAATCAGAGGCAGAAATGGCAGTTTTTCGTAAATGAGCAGTTATTATATCAAAAAATTCACTGGATGTCGGCTTAAGATGCAGTGGACGCAAAGCAATCTTTTCGAGGAGGGATTTATTGCCATGCTCCCAACAGACCTTTATAACGGTGCGGATATTCCGTTCAACGCTATAGCTGGTAGTATTATAATGACGTGCAATGTCTGGATAAAGATACTTACTGACGAAAAGGAGGTAATTTTCATCAGACAGACAAAGGCGTGTCCCATAAATTAAATATGCATATCCCCGATAAGTAGCGCCAATGCCAAGAGACCGGATAAGATATTCTATTTCTGGTTCATGCATAATACTTTCATCTTCTTTCTAAGTTAATTTTTAATATTTAAAATGTAACAGTTAAAAAAGAAATGTTTGCAGTATGAAAAAATATTAAAAAGATATCCATATCTATTATATAAAAAATCTGCTTAAGAAAAATATAGTTTATTATTTTTTGACGAAATATTAACACTCTGCATATCTCTGATAAAGTGGGCGGAAAGGAATAATTTCATAATATCTTAAGAAATTACAGAAGCAGTACTTAAAAATTGGCTGGTATTCTTGTATATTATAAGGGAGGTGATGAATTATGTACAACATACTGGTATGTGATGATGATAAAGAAATCGTAGAGGCGATAGAAATCTATTTGTCGCAGGAAGGATATAAAGTATTAAAAGCTTACGACGGTGAGGAAGCATTGAAGCTTTTGGATAAGCATAAAGTGGATCTTCTGATCATTGATGTGATGATGCCAAGATTGGATGGAATCCGCGCAACGTTAAAAATCCGGGAAAAACAGAATATGCCGATCATTATTCTGTCTGCAAAGTCAGAGGATGCCGATAAGATCCTCGGACTGAATGTAGGAGCCGATGATTATATGACCAAGCCATTTAATCCACTGGAACTGACTGCAAGGGTAAAATCACAGCTTCGCAGATATACACAGCTTGGAAGTACAGTGGAAAAAGAGAATCAGGCAGTTTATACCGTGGGAGGACTTATGATCGATGACGATCAGAAAGAAATTACGGTTGACGGAGAGCCGGTGAAACTGACACCGATCGAATACAACATTTTATTGTTACTGGTAAAAAATCAGGGGAAAGTATTTTCTATTGACCAGATATACGAAAGTATCTGGAATGAAGATGCTATCGGAGTAGATAATACGGTAGCTGTACATATTCGTCATATCAGAGAGAAGATCGAGATTAATCCAAAGGAACCAAGGTATCTGAAGGTGGTCTGGGGTGTCGGATATAAGATAGAAAAGCTTTAGGAAGGGGTATATATGAAGAAATGGTACCGAATGCCCAAAGCAAAATTGTTTTTGATAGTGGGGGCACACGTACTGGCCGTTATCGGAGTATTATGTTTACTGTGGGTAACACGTTATCCGATACTGACACAGGAACTGTTCACTGCGGATGCGGCGAAGAGTTATGAAGAAAGCAATGCATTTGCCGATTCCGTGACGAATGCAAATTATAATATACTGGATGAGATTCGGTATCAGACCTTATATGATACAGATGGCAAATATGATCCGGATAAGATCGTAGATGTGGCAAAATACGAAGATACCGGTGAGATAACAGGAAAAGATGAAACAGGCCTGTCGTTCCGTCTGGGAGATCTGTATTCCTGGGGAAAATTAATCTCGGAATCGATGACGGATTATGATGCGGCCAGGAGCAAATTAGATAAACAGGACGGTATTATCGTATGTAAACGTTCAGACGGAACTTATCATTATTTCCATTACAAAGATTTTAAACAAATGATCGATTACGGAGAGCTGTCATTTGTAATTACCGGAGACAGTTCTGCGGATGATATTTTGACAGAACTAAAGCAGGGAGAGTATCAGGAGAGCAACAGTGGGGAATCCAGATTCCGGGGACTTCAGGATATCGATGGAAAGATTGCCTATATCAATTGCTGGAATTATGATGGTGAAAGAGTTGTCGGGGATTATAAGACGGTAAATGGAGAGACGGTACTTCAGCTTGTGAACAATTCAAAAGAATGGAATGGCAAGCTGAATGAAGCGTACAGAATGATAAATAATTCAGCCGAAACGATCTATTCTGACGTTGATAATTATGCGGTAGCTCAGAATCAGTATCAGGAAGGCAATACGAACATAACGTATCTGTATGTTAATCTGGACAACAAGACGGTCATTACGAATAAGAAAAAATATCAGAACTTTGACAATTACAAAGAGAACCTGAAAAAAATGAAAAAATCAGGAAAATATGTAATCGTAAGACCAAAGCTTGCAGATTATGAAAGTAATATTGAAAAAGCCGGTAAAGGGGATTCGATGGCACAGAAGTGGCAAAAGACAGTGGCCGGTTATGTCGATGCGTCAGATTATATATATGTCTCTGTTGTAGATACGGATTATCCTGTAAAAGATAATTTTTATGAACAGAATGAGATCTTTACAAGGTACGGGGCCGGAGCCAAAGTGGCCGGAATACTGGGAATGGCGGCTGTAGCGGCATATCTTGTCATTCTTGTATTTCTTACGATCGGAGCCGGAAAAGTTAAAGAAGACGAAGAAGTGTATCTTATGAAATTTGATCACATTAAGACAGAACTGGCAGCTGCAAGTGTGCTGTTACTCTGGGCGGTGGTTGCGCTGGTAGGAGTAAAGGCCGGGGCATTTACATGGCAGAATGTAAGTGGAGAGACGATCTATATGGAGAATGTGGAGTCGTATCTGCCGGGAATAGTGGTTGGAAGTGTGGAGGCATTGTATACCTGCGCAATGTTTCTTTTCGGATATTTGAGTCTGGTGAGAAGAATCAAGGCGGGAACGGTATGGAAGAACAGTGTGCTCAGATGGCTTTTGATCTTCGTAAAAGAAATGTTCCAGAATATCCGTCATCTGTGGAAATCTATTATGGGATTTGCAATCTTTTTCATGATCCACTGGCTTACGTACGTATTTGGATCAGCGGGAAGTAGTATCTGGATCAGCAACCGGTTATGGGCGGTTATTCTGTTGATCATAGATGTTGCAGCATTTATCTGGATGGTACAGAAAGCGAAAGGAACCGGAAAAATCAAGACCGGGATCGAGAAGATCGCCGGCGGGGAAGTGGATTATCAGATCCCGGTAAATGGATTGCTGGCAGAGCATAAAGAAATTGCAGAAAAGGTGAATTCCATCGGCGAAGGTCTGGAAGCGGCGCTCGCAAAGAGCATGAAAAGTGAACGCCTGAAGACAGATCTTATCACGAATGTATCGCATGATATTAAGACGCCGCTTACATCTATCATTAATTATGTGGAATTGTTAAAGCAGGAGGACCTTAAGGATCCGAAGATCCAACGCTACATTGAGGTGCTGGAACAGAAATCACAGCGGCTTAAGACACTGACGGAAGATGTGGTGGAAGCTTCAAAAGTAAGCTCCGGCAATATCACACTGGAGTTCATGAATCTGAATCTGGTGGAAATGATCCAGCAGACGAGCGGAGAGTTTGAAGAAAAATTCAAGGCGCGTGATCTGGAGGAAGTGATGAACCTTCCGAATGAGGAGGTTGTAATCCGCGCAGACGGAAGACGGTTGTGGAGAGTGCTGTCTAATATATACAACAATGCGGCAAAATACGCAATGCAAGGAACAAGAGTCTATGCTGATCTTGAAAAGAAAGATGGTATGGCATATTTCAGCCTTAAGAATGTATCCGAGCAGCCGCTAAATATCTCAGCTGACGAACTGACGGAACGTTTCATACGCGGAGATGTATCAAGAAGTACGGAAGGCAGCGGACTTGGACTGTCTATCGCACAGTCGCTGACAGAAATGCAGGGCGGGACATTTGAATTGTATCTGGATGGAGATTTGTTTAAAGTAACGATAAAATTCCCGATTTCATAGTCTGGGCCGGAGGATTTTTTAAAATCCTCCGGCTCAAACTGTATTTACCGTTGTCCCTTTTTCGCAAATCCTACGGAACCATTAATAAAATTGCCATTTACGCTACTTGCGCTCCTGTCTAAAAAACAGTAGAATATAATATTATGAATGAATTAAGCAAATTATTACAGGAAAATTTAAATATAGAATTTATATCAGCAACGCTGAGTAACCCGAAGAATAAAGACGGTGTACAAAAAGTGAAAGTAAGACCGATCCTGAAAAAAGATGTCCTTTATTTTCAGATCGAGTCATTCCGGAATAATCAGGCGTTTCACGAGAATGTGGAGGAGAAAAAAGCTTGTGAAATACTTCTTAAGTATATGGAAAATATGCGCCAGATGCAGATGGAGACACAAAGAGCAGCTTATACAATTCTTGTAAGCAAAAAGGGAAAAGTAACAATAAAAAGCAAGATGAAAAAAGGCGAAAAGAAGCAGATCAATATGAGCCACGACCGCAAGAAGAAGTATGTACTGGAAGAGGGAGTCCCGGTACCATTTCTTCAGGATCTTGGTGTTATGACACAGGATGGAAAGATCGTGCATGCGAAATTCGACAAATTCCGGCAGATCAACCGGTTCCTGGAATTTATCGAGGATATATTGCCGGAGCTTGATAAGGGAAGAGAACTTACAATCCTGGATTTTGGCTGTGGTAAATCTTATCTCACATTTGCCATGTATTATTATCTGCATGAATTGAAAGAATATGACATAAGAATCATAGGACTGGATCTGAAGAAAGATGTGATCCGTCATTGTAATGAATTAAGTGAAAAATATGGCTATGAAAAGCTGAGATTTCTGGAGGGTGACATTGCGGATTATACCGGTGTCAATAAGGTAGATATGGTGGTAACCCTGCATGCCTGCGATACCGCAACCGATTATGCGTTGGCAAAAGCCGTGGGATGGGATGCGAAAGTGATCTTATCGGTACCATGCTGCCAGCATGAACTGAACCGTCAGATAAAAAATGAGATATTAGAACCAATATTAAAATACGGGCTTCTGAAAGAACGTATGGCAGCACTTATCACAGATGGCTTAAGAGCACAGTATCTGGAGCGTGCGGGGTATGAAGCGCAGATACTGGAATTTATAGATATGGAGCATACACCAAAGAATATCCTGATACGTGCAGTAAAGAAGCGGCATGCCAAAGAAGACAATAATATAGAGGCATCCATCAAGAGATGTGAAGCAGCACTCCGGGTATCACCGACACTGGGACGTCTGTTGGACGGGTTCGCCACGGAGTCCGCAAATTCAGAGAAAGATCATCCGGAGAAAGAGGATAAAGAGGGAGTATAAATGACATTGACTTTAAAAAAAAGGTTAAAGAATGCAGGAATCCTGACTGCAGTATTTATCGTGGCTGTCATTATATTCAGCTACGTGACAAATAAGGGGAATGACAATATGACGGCCGATATGGGAGCCGCAACATTTCCACAGATATCATTTTCTTATGGAGAATATAAGATCAATACACTGACAGGTTATGCAAAACGCATGGATATATCCTCTATGCACAACACGATCACACCGGTAGCGAACCAGAGCCTGGATGTAAACGTAGAAGCATATGGGAATAAATTCACGGGAGCCAGCTACAAAGTCTATACGATGGACGGTACAAGCCAGCTGGAACATAAGAAGATTAAAAAGGTGGGAAAAGGATTTACCCTGGATCTGAGCGGGAAAAAAGTACTGGATGAAGAGCGGATCCTGGAAGTCCGCCTGAACAGAAATGGTGCGGATCCGGTATATTTCTATACCCGTATCGTCAGTGATGAAGATGCATATGTTACAGAATGCCTGAATTACATCAGCGATTATCATGAAAATGCACTTGGCAAGGTGGAAAATGCAGGCGTCGGAGCAGCGCTTGAACCGACTGATGATGCGGACAACACCACACTTCAGCACGTGACGATTAATTCGAATTATGAACAGGTCACATGGGGCAGTCTGAAACCACAGGTAGAACAGGGAGAACGCTGGAGCATCAAGGAACTGAACAGTACCTGTATGTCGGTACAGCTGCAATACCGGGTAAGCTGCAAAGGAGAAGAGAATGAGGCAGACCGCTATGCGGTCAAAGAGTTTTTCCGCGTAAGATATATTGCAGATGCCAAGAAAACCTATCTTCTGGATTACGATCGGACAATGGAACAGATCTTCGATGCGACACAGAAGGTTCTGAATGAGAAAGGAATCATCCTCGGCATCGCGCCTGCAAATCTGTCTTATAAGGTGAATAAAGATGGTACGATCGTATCATTTGTAGAGGCAAATGAACTCTGGAATTATAACAAAGATTCAGACGAGATTTCACTGGTATTTGGTTTCGCAGATGCGGAGAATACAGATGTGAGAAATATGGTGTCAGATCATAAGATCAAGCTTCTTAAGGTAGATGCCAAAGGCAATACAACCTTCCTGGTGTCCGGTTATATGGACCGCGGCGAGCACGAAGGAGAAGTGGGAGTAGCTGTCTATTATTATGATATAGAGAAGAATTCAGTGGAAGAGAAAGTATTTATTTCCACAAATAAATCATATGCACAGGCAGAAAGTGAACTCGGAGAGATGTCATATTACGATGCGAAAACGGATATGCTGTACACAATGGTAGACGGCACCCTTTATCAGTATAGCGTTGAAGATGCCGAGAAGAAAGCACTGGTCAAAGGACTGGATGCACAGCAGTATGTTGTGTCGGAAGACGGAAGTCTGATCGCATATCAGGCAAACGGAGATCTTGAGACCGCAACAAAAGTGACAATCCTGAATGTAGAGACAGGAAAGAAGCAGAAAGTAACCTGCGGAAAAGGAGAATGCATCCGCCCACTTGGATTTGTCAGAAGTGATTTTGTATATGGAGTTGCCAAGACAGAGGATATAGGAAATACCGTATCCGGAGAGGCAACCGTTCCAATGTACAAACTGGAGATCCGGAATCAAAAAGGAAAAGTGATCAAAAAATATCAGACAGACGGCATTTATATTCTGAGTGCATCATTCGATGAAGATATGATCACGCTGGAACGTGCATCGAAAGACGGAGATACTTATACAGCAACAGCACCGGATTATATTACGAATAATGAACAGAAGACCAAGAGCAATATCGCACTGGAAACTTATGCAACAGACCTGAAACAGACACAGGTAAGACTGACGTATAACGACGGAATCGCAGACAAAGAACCAAAAGTGCTCAAGCCAAAACAGATTCTGTTCGAAAGACCACAGACAATCACATTTTCCGATAAAGACGCACCGGAGAAATATTATGTCTATGGACATGGTGATATACAGGGCGTATATACAAAGGCCGGAGACGCGATCAAGAAAGCAAATGATTACAATGGTGTGGTAGTCGATTCATCCCAGAATTATGTATGGGAGCGCGGTAACCGCAATCTGCAGTATTCGATCACCGATAAAGATGATGTGTTAAATACAATCAAAGACCGCCTGAAGAATCAGGAAAAACCGATTGATATCTTAAAAGATGTCAATAACGGCGAGGCTTACGACCTGACAGGATGTACGACGGAAGAGATTCTGTACATCATCAACCAGGGCCGTCCGGTCATTGCAATGCTGGATTCGCAGAATGCCGTCATTCTGGTGGGATACAGCGATACGAATGTTGTGTATGAAGATCTGAATGACAGTACAAGACACAGCGTGAAGTATGAAGAGATGGATCAGATGACGTCCGGAAGCGGTAATACGTATATTGGATAATAGAGAATACAGAATGAATAATAAAAAAGGGCGTGCGAAAAAACTTTTGTTTTTTCACACGCCACTTTTTTAGGCTGTACGGAAAAGCGTACTCTTATATTTCTTCAATGCCCCATACACGATCAGACCAAGAACGGTGCAGGAAATCACCTCACCAATTCCGACTGTCAGCATCATAAACGGAATAGGAAGTGTTACACCATAACCGTAACGCAGTACGAACGGAACGATGATGATATTCGAAATGATTGGTGGAAATGTTGCTACAACTGGTTTCTGCTCACGCAGTTTCCATGTAAAAAATGCACCGATCAATGTTGCAATACTGCCAAATACAATATCCGGAAGGATCGCACCGCCCAGAATATTACCGATCAGACATCCGACAAAGAGTCCCGGAATAGCAGCTGGTGTAAATATTGGTAAAATAGTGAGTGCCTCGGAGATACGAACCTGTACTTCTCCGAAAGAAAATGGTGCAAAAATGTAAGTCAACACCACATAGATCGCAGCGATCATGGCTGCCTGGGTCATGAAACTAAGATTTTTGTTTTTCATTTTTCAATTCTCCTTTAGTTTTGTTTTACGTGTGGAAGGTCACGAACACACGCGCCGTAGCGGATCTTCATTTAACGCCGGAAAGCGGCGGTCAGCCCTGTTCGACCTTGGTTTTGTGGGCTTTGTGACGGGTGATAGTATAGCATGCGGAAGAGTAAAAATCAAGTGTGGGAATTTGCCGTTTAATTCATCATCGTGGCTTACCCCGCTCCATGATACTAAATTCAACAGCAACTTAATACAAATAAATATACTTCGGAATCCCATTCTCATACACCGTATTCATCTCTCCCTGAATCAACGGTGTCAGATAATCCACCATCTTTTCCGTTACATCATTTCCCGCATCATTAATATAATCTGCAGGCACACTCTTGATTGCATTCGCAATATCACATACCGGGAGTGCTTTAAATTCCGTAGCATAAGGCTTGTCAGAAGTGCGGATCACAGCAGCCATCATACCGCCTGCACCCTCAAGTGCATACTGGCAGGCAGCCTTTCCGAGCATTCTGGATTCCTGAATGTCGGTTGCACTTGCAAGGTGTGCGGCGCAGCGCTGCATCAGGTTCAGCTCGATAGAACGTACCTTGCATCCGATCTCATTTCTTACAGCATCTTCCAGAACCTTTGCGGCACCGGCGATATAGCTGTGGCCGAAGGAATCGACAGCGGAGCTCTGTACTTCTTCGGAAATGTAGCGACCGTCTTTGCTCTTCACACCTTCGCTGACAGCGATGATCACGGCATCCTGTTCTTCCAGTTTTGCTTTCACATCTTTCAGGAATGTGTCAATGCTGAATGGTACTTCGCAGAGATAGATAAAGTCAGATCCTTTCGCACCATTTGCACGGGCGAGGCAGGAAGCTGCAGTCAGCCATCCGGCGTCACGGCCCATCACTTCTACGATTGTTACGGCCTTGGTTGTGTATACGTGGCAGTCACGTTCCAGTTCGGCAAATGTGGTTCCGATATATTTTGCTGCAGATCCAAAACCTGGACAATGGTCCGTTCCGCAGAGATCATTATCGATGGTTTTTGGTGCGCCGACCACGGTAATGTCTGTGATTCCTTTGTCGTTCAGATATTTGGAAAGCTTGTCTACTGTATCCATGGAATCATTTCCACCGATGTAGATGAAGCAGTCGATGCTGTATTTGCGCAGAACAGAGATGATTGTCTCGTATTCGTCTGCACATACGGCAGGATCTTTTAATTTCACACGGCAGGAGCCGAGTGCAGAAGCAG
>ERZ809201.886-NODE-886-length-12159-cov-5.196464_pt1 | contig 12159 bp, 7 predicted proteins | sample MGYA00520516_ERZ809201 | MGnify/ENA primary metagenome ERZ809201 (study PRJEB31570, sample SAMEA3213006) | Homo sapiens | biome: human-gut; feature: human gut; material: fecal | place: Sweden | collected 2011 ... | reverse complement strand
CTTCGACTTCGCTTTCGCGTTGCAGCACGGCCCCCAGCAATCCGTTGCGCTCGTTTACTTCGCGTACCAACCGGATACTCTTCTCGCGGCCGACCGTAATCGGCGTGATAGCACCGGGAAACAGCACCGAACTGCGCAGCGTCAATATCGGCAATACTTCGGGGACATTGACCTCCTCCAACACCTCGTCCCCGCCCGTTACGATGGGAATGACGTGGTGGCGTCCGTCCAGGACGTCCGGCAATGCCTTCAGATCGTCCATGTCGATGTTTTTTATTTTATCCTTCTTACTCATATTTTTCTCTTTTACCGAAAACAGGTGCAGCCCCGTACGTCGAACGGATTTCCTTTCGGAAAATTCCGTTTCTCCCGCCTCCCTACAGTTTCTCCTTTCCTCAATCGGGGAAGTTTTTAAGTACAGCGGGCACCTATTTCTTAAAAAATTTACAGATTTTGCAAAGATAACGATTTTCCTCCTAATTTTATTTCATATTAACAGAATGTTCATAACTTTGCAAATCCTGTACAAATTATAAATATCCCACATAATATGATGCAAATCGCCGACAAATACGCCCCGCAGCAGATCGAATCCAAATGGTACGACTACTGGATGGAGCACCGCCTTTTCCATTCCGAACCCGATGAGCGGGAACCCTACACGATCGTCATCCCGCCACCCAATGTTACGGGCATGCTCCACATGGGACACATGCTCAACAATACGTTGCAGGACGTACTGGTGCGCCGCGCCCGCATGCAGGGCAAGAACGCCTGCTGGGTTCCGGGCACCGACCACGCCTCGATCGCCACGGAAGCCAAGGTGGTGGCCAAGCTCAAGGCCGAGGGGATCGAGAAATCGTCGCTCTCGCGCGAAGAGTTCCTGCGTCATGCCTGGGACTGGAAAGAGAAATACGGCGGCGTGATCCTGCAACAACTGCGCAAGCTGGGCGCCTCGTGCGACTGGGAACGCACCTGCTTCACGATGGACGAAGCTCGTACCGAAAGCGTCCTGCGGGTCTTCTGCGACCTCTACGAAAAGGGGTTGATTTACCGGGGCGTACGCATGGTCAATTGGGACCCGTCGGCCCAGACCGCCCTTTCGGACGAAGAGGTGGTGTTCAAAGAGTCGCACGGCAAGCTCTACTACCTGCGCTACCGGGTCGAAGGCACCGACCGCACGATCATCGTCGCCACGACCCGGCCCGAGACGATCCTCGGCGACACGGCCCTCTGCGTCAATCCCGACGACGAACGCTACGCCTGGCTGCCCGAAGACGCCCGGGTCATCGTCCCGCTGGTGGGCAGGTCGGTACCCGTGATCCGCGATACGTACGTGGACATCGCTTTCGGCACGGGTGCCCTGAAGGTTACTCCGGCGCACGACGTGAACGACTATATGCTCGGTGAAAAATACGGGCTCGAATCGATCGACATCTTCAACGACGACGGCACGATCAACGACAAGGTAGGGCTGTACGCCGGTATGGAGCGCTTCGCCCTGCGCAAACAGATCGAAAAGGATCTCGACGCGGCCGGCCTGCTGGAGAAAACCGAAGACTACACCAATAACGTAGGTTATTCCGAACGTACCGGCGTAGCGATCGAGCCCAAGCTCTCGATGCAGTGGTTTCTCTCGATGGAGAAGCTCGCCGGTCCGGCGACGCAGGCCGTCTTGGAAAATGAAATCAAGCTCGTTCCCGAAAAATACAAGAACACCTACCGTCACTGGATGGAAAATATCAAGGACTGGTGCATCTCGCGCCAGCTCTGGTGGGGCCAGCGCATTCCGGCCTGGTATCTGCCCCAAGGCGGTTACGTAGTGGCCCTCAACGCAGACGAGGCACTGGAGAAAGCCCGGGCCAAGAGCGGCGACGCCTCGCTGACGCTCGCCGATCTGCGGCAGGATGAGGACGTGCTCGACACCTGGTTCTCGTCGTGGCTGTGGCCCATCTCGGTATTCGACGGCATCCGCCACCCGAACAACAAAGACATCGAATATTACTACCCGACCAACGATCTGGTGACCGGTCCCGACATCATCTTCTTCTGGGTGGCCCGTATGATCATGGCCGGTTACGAATACCGGGGTGAGAAGCCCTTCGGTCACGTCTACTTCACGGGGATCGTGCGCGATAAAATCGGCCGCAAGATGTCCAAACAGCTCGGCAACTCGCCCGATCCGCTCGACCTGATCGCCCAGTTCGGCGCCGACGGCATGCGCGTAGCGATGCTGTTGAGCTCCTCGGCGGGCAACGACGTGATGTTCGACGAGGCTCTCTGCGAACAGGGACGCAATTTCGGCAACAAAATCTGGAATGCCTACCGACTGGTCAACGGCTGGACGATCGACGACACCCTGGCACAAAGCGAAAACAACCGCCTGGCAATCGAATGGTTCCGTCAAGCGCTCGCCAAGACGCTGCGTCAGGTCGAATCGGACTTCGCCTCCTATCGTATCTCGGAAGCCTTCATGAATCTGTATAAACTCTTCTGGGACGACTTCAGCGGCTGGTACCTCGAAATGATCAAACCGGCCTACCAATGCCCGATCGACCGGCCGACACTGGAAGCCACGTGCGGTTTCTTCGACGACCTGCTGCGTCTGCTACACCCCTTCATGCCGTTCGTCACCGAAGAGATCTGGCAGGACCTGGCACCCCGCAAGGCAGGCGAGTCGATCATGGTCCAGCGCATGCCCGAAGCACGGGAGATAGACGAGGCGCTGCTGGGCCGGTTCGAACTGACGAAAGAGGTCGTAACGGCCGTCCGCAACGTCCGCAAGCAGAAAAACATTCCGCAGAAAGACCCCCTGACGCTCCGGGTGATCGCCGATGAAAACTACCCGGCGGAATACGCTCCCGTCCTGCAGAAAATGGGCAACCTCTCGCAGATCGAAACCACCCGGGAGAAAGATCCTTCGGCCGTCGGATTCCTCGTAAAGACCACGCAATACTTCGTACCGATGGAGGGCATGATCGACATCGAGGCCGAACGCAAAAAACTCGCAGGCGAACTGGAATACCTCGAAGGATTCCTCGCCAGCGTGCAAAAAAAGCTCTCGAACGAAAGATTCGTTTCGTCGGCTCCCGAGAAAGTCGTGGCCAACGAACGGACCAAACAGGCCGACACCGAAGCCAAGATCGCCGCGCTTCGGGAACAACTGGCCGCCTTGAAATAACTCATCACGAAACATTCAACTCCTCTCTCCGGCTTACAACAGCAGAGAGAGGAGTTTATACCCGACTATGCCGGAAATCACCATCTATACCGACGGCTCGGCCCTGGGCAATCCCGGTCCGGGTGGTTACGGAGCGGTCCTGATATCGGGACGGTTCCGCAAGGAGGTGTCGCAGGGTTACCGCCTGACGACCAACAACCGCATGGAGCTGCTGGCCGTCTGCGTAGCCCTCGAAATGCTGAAATTCGAAGGCAGCGACGTGACGATCTACTCCGATTCGAAATACGTGGTCGATGCCGTGGAGAAACGCTGGGTATTCGGCTGGGAGAAGAAAGGGTTCGCCGGCAAGAAGAACCCCGATCTATGGTCCCGCTTCCTGCGCTCCTACCGCCGTCACAAGGTCCGTTTCGTCTGGGTCAAGGGTCATGCCGATACGGTCGAAAACAACCGCTGCGACCAACTGGCCGTAGCCGCAGCCAACGACAGGGCGCACCTGCTGGAAGATACCGGGTATGTTCCGGGCAGTGGAGAGTAAGCCATATAAAGAGAATAAAAAGCCCCGAAACACGACGAAATGTCCCGAGACTTTTTAAAAAACTATCCGGTCACACGGCCGCCCGAACTCGGGACGGCATTGCCCTACTCACCTCCTGCTCCTATCTCTACTTAACTTACTTCCGCACGTAAGCTCGCTCGATTTCGGCAATATAGACCTCGTGATAATCGTGCTGGGGATACCATTTCGTATCGCAACTGCGATCGACGAACCCTTCGGGCCGGATTCTTCCGACATAGAGCTTGCGGCATTGCAGGATCAGGCGTGCTTCGGCCGGCGCGGGCACTCCGTCGTCCGTACAGGCGACCGTCAGTCCGGCATTGCGGATCTTATCCTCCGTACGGCCGGTACGACTGCCGCAGTATTCGAGAGCCGCACGATATTCGGGCGAGAAAAACGAGAGGGTCGCCCTCTCCTCCCGATCGACGAACTCCCGCGTATAACGCTGCGGACGTATCACGAACTGCGCCACGGGGCGTCCCCAGATGAACCCGATCAAACCCCAACTGGCGGTCATCGTATTGCAACTTTCTCTGTTCCCGGCCGTGACGAGCATCCACTCCCGGCCGATGGCCCGGATAAAATTATCGGTAATTTCAGCCGGATCGATCTGTTTGAAATTTTCCATGGTCTATTGTTCCTTTTTATGACTCTATCCTGTTACAAAAATAACATTCTTTCCCCAAAATCGGACAACCGGATTGCATATCCTGATTAAATTGCTATATTTGCCCCTACTTTACTCCGAAACAATAACCGATCCGGAATTTATGTTCAAAACATACATGCGGCTGCTGGGATTCGTCAGCCCGATCTCCAAATACGCCGTCCCCTACTTCTTTTACGCGCTGCTGTACGCCCTGTTCAACACGCTCACCTACGCCATGATCCTCCCGATCATGAACACGCTGTTCGACGACAAGAACTCCTACGTTTTCCAACCCGTTTACGACTTTCCCATGCACGGGCTCTCGTTCTCGGACATCGACGCCTCGCAGATGTTGAGCTACGTCTATACGCAACTGTTCGGGACGAATTTCACGATGTCGAAAATGCTCCTCCTGCTCGCCTGCGGTACGATCGTAATGAACCTGTTGAGCAATTTCTTCCGCTACATGAGCGCCTGGACGGTCGAAAACATGCGTGTCAGGTCGCTGCAACGCATGCGCAACGATCTGTTCAACAAAATCATGGGGATGAACGCCGGATATTTCAGCGATCAGCGCAAGGGCGATCTCATGTCGCGCATCACACAGGACGTCATGGTGGTCCAGTACTGCATCACCAATACGCTGCAAGTCGCCTTCCGCGATCCGCTGCTTATTATCGGTTACGTGATCTACATGCTCCTCGTATCGTGGCAGTTGTCCCTGTTCGCCATCCTGTTCCTGCCCGTAGTGGCGCTCATCATCGGACGGATCGTCAAAAAACTGCGCCACCCGGCCCTCAAAGGGCAGGAACGCATGGGCGACATGGTAAGCGTGCTCGACGAATCGCTTTCGGGCATCAAGGTCATCAAAAGCTACAACGCCACCGACTATATCCGCCGCAAGTTCTCCGAGTTCAACGCCGAATTTTCGCGCCTGATGCTCTCGATGGCCCGCCGCCAGCAACTAGCCTCGCCGATGAGCGAATTCCTCGGCCTGACGGCCGTCGCGGTACTGATCGTCTTCGGCGGTTCGCTCGTCATGAACGGATCGCTTTCGGCCGGCGGATTCGTCGGCTTCATCGCCGTATTCTCGCAGATCACCCGCCCCGTGCGCTCGTTCATCGACCAGTTCGCCAACATCAATCAGGGTATCGCCGCAGGCGAGCGCATCTTCGACGTGCTCGATTCCGAACCGGAAATCCAGGACAAGCCCGACGCCAAGACGTTGGACGGCCTGCACGAGAAGATCGAATTCCGCAATGTACACTTCTCCTACGACGGCAGCCGGGAGGTGATCGACGGCATCTCGTTCGACATCCGGCGAGGAGAAACAGTGGCTCTGGTCGGTCCTTCGGGCGGCGGCAAATCGACCCTCAGCGAGCTGATCCCCCGCTTCTACGACACTACGGGCGGCGACATCCTGATCGACGGGGTTTCGATCCGCGACTACACGCAGGAGAGCCTGCGTGCCCACATGAGCATCGTTGCGCAAGATACCGTGCTGTTCAACGACACCATCGAAAACAACATCGCCATGGGACGCCGGGGAGCGACGCACGAAGAGATCGTCGCTGCGGCCAAAATCGCCAACGCCCACGACTTCATCATGGAGTGTCCGTCGGGCTACGACACCAACATCGGCGACCGGGGCGCCAAACTCTCGGGCGGTCAGCGCCAGCGCCTGAGCATCGCCCGAGCCGTACTCAAGAATCCCGAAATCCTGATCCTCGACGAAGCGACTTCGGCCCTCGACACCGAGAGCGAAAAACTTGTGCAGGACGCCCTTAACTCCCTGTTGCAAGGCCGCACATCGATCGTGATCGCCCACCGCCTCTCGACCATCCACAACGCCGACAAAATCATCGTCATCGAACGGGGTCGGATCGCGGAACAGGGCACACACTCGGAGTTGATGGCCAAAAACGGCATCTACGCCAAGTTGATCGAGATGCAGAGCTTCGACTAAAAGCCGATTCCCATGACCGAAAAGGAGAAAATGCAGGCCGGGGAGTGGTTTTCCCCAAATGACGAGGAACTCGTACGCGATCGTGCCAGGGCCCGCCACCTCACCCATCGGCTCAACGTCGCGCTCAAAGACAAGGACGCGACCTATCTGGCAACGCTCCGGGAACTCTGTCCGAGGGTCGAAGCCATGATCCGCGCCCCTTTCCACTGCGATTACGGATACAATATCTCCATCGGCAAAGGGTCCTACGTCAATTTCAACTGCGTTTTTCTCGACCTCGGGCCGATTCGCCTGGGACAACGCTGCCTGATAGGTCCCGGCGTACAACTTCTGACGGCCGTGCATCCGATGAACGCTGCGGAACGGGCTACGGGCAAAGAAAAGGGAGCGGGCATCGAAATCGGCGACGACTGCTGGCTGGGCGGCGGCGTGATCGTCTGTCCGGGCGTCAAGATAGGCGCCGGCAGCGTGGTCACGCATGACATTCCCGACGATTCGGTCGCTGCCGGCAACCCGGCCCGCGTTATCCGCACCGCAACCGACGAATAAATCCACTACTTCCAAAAATCTTTCGAGGAAATCGTGCAACGGCTTCCTCCACAACTCGTTGCCCCTCGATAAAAAACTGTTTCCGGGGATTTATTTATTCATATTTTTTCGTAACTTTGCATGTTGGTAAAATCCGCCGCCGGCTTCCCGCACGAAACAGGCGGCACACAGCGAATTCCGGCGCTGCCGAATACGACAAAGACAGGTAACAGCTCCGCATTCGGGGCTGTCCGGCGGAATCGGGCCGGATCGGATTCTGCCAGCCCATGAAAACGACGATTGAAAACAACAGGATATGAAGTTCAAAGAATATAAAGGCCTCGATCTGCCGGGGTTGGCCGCCGACGTACTGAAAGAGTGGGACGCACAGGACACGTTCCACAAAAGCATCTCCACCCGCGAGGGTCATCCCACCTTCGTCTTTTACGAAGGACCTCCCTCAGCCAACGGCACGCCGGGCATCCATCACGTCATGGCCCGCACGATCAAGGATATCTTCTGCCGTTACAAGACGCAGCAAGGTTACCTCGTTCACCGCAAGGCCGGATGGGACACGCACGGACTGCCTGTAGAGTTAGGCGTCGAAAAGAAACTCGGCATCACCAAGGAGGACATCGGGCGCACAATCTCCATAGAGGAGTACAACCGCGCCTGCCGCGAGGCGGTGATGGAGTACACGGGCCTGTGGGAAGAACTCACGCGCAAAATGGGTTATTGGGTCAATATGGACGACCCCTACATCACTTACGACAACAAATACATCGAAACCCTCTGGTGGCTTCTGAAACAGCTCTTCGACAAGGGGCTACTCTACAAAGGTTACACCATCCAGCCCTACTCGCCGGCCGCCGGCACGGGACTTTCGACCCACGAGCTGAACCAGCCGGGCTGCTACCGCGACGTGAAGGATACCACCTGCACGGCGCAGTTCAAAATCATCCGCGACGAGCGGAGCGAAAAACTCTTCGACGGAGCCGAAGGCGATCTCTACTTCCTGGCTTGGACCACCACGCCCTGGACACTGCCGTCGAATACCGCGCTGGCCGTAGGCCCCGAAATCGAATACGTGCGCGTCAAATGCCGCAATCCCTATACGGATGCCCCCCAGACTGTCATCCTGGCCAAAGAACTGCTGGGGTCGTATTTTACCCCCAAGATGGAGGGCAAGTTCGAAATCTCTCCGGTCACCTACAAGGGTCCGGACTTCGAAGGCATCCGCTACGAACAGCTCATCCCCTGGGTGAAGCCTGCGGGCGATGCGTTCCGCGTCATCCTGGGCGACTACGTGACCACCTCCGACGGTACGGGTATCGTGCATATCGCCCCGACGTTCGGTGCGGACGACGACCGCGTGGCCCGCGCCGCAGGCATCGCCCCGCTGTTTATGGTCGATAAGGCGGGCAAGAATCAGCCGATGGTCGATCGCAAGGGACGGTTCTTCCTGCTCGAAGAGCTCGACCCGACCTTCATACGCGACAACGTCGATACAGCGGCCTATTCCCAATGGGCGGGCCGTTACGTGAAAAACGCCTACGACGATTCGCTCGCCGCCGACGCGCCGACGCTCGACGTCGATCTCTCAGTGATGCTCAAGGCCGAGAACAAGGTTTTCAAGATCGAAAAGCACACCCACTCCTACCCCCACTGCTGGCGTACGGACAAACCGGTGCTCTACTACCCGCTCGACTCCTGGTTCATCCGAACTACGGCGCTGCGCGACCGGATGATCGAACTCAACAAGACGATCCGCTGGAAGCCGGAATCGACCGGAACGGGACGCTTCGGCAAGTGGCTCGAAGGTCTGGTGGACTGGAACCTCTCGCGCTCGCGCTTCTGGGGCACGCCGCTGCCGATCTGGGCTACGGAGGATTACTCGGAAATGAAGTGCATCGGCTCGGTCGAAGAGCTCGTCGCCGAAATCGAAAAATCCGTCGCGGCAGGTCTGATGAAGGAGAATCCCTACAAGAACTTCAAGCCGGGCGACCTCTCCAAAGAGAACTACTCGACCGACCGGATCGACCTGCACCGTCCTTACGTGGACAATATCGTGCTGGTTTCGTCCAAAGGCGAACCGATGCGGCGCGAACCGGATCTGATCGACGTGTGGTTCGACTCGGGCGCCATGCCTTATGCCCAGCTACACTACCCCTTCGAGCACGGCGGCGACTACTTCAAGAGCGTCTATCCGGCCGATTTCATCGCCGAAGGCGTCGATCAGACGCGCGGATGGTTCTTCACGCTGCACGCCATCGCCACGATGCTCTTCGACTCGGTAGCTTTCAAGAACATCATTTCGAACGGCCTGGTGCTCGACAAGAACGGCAACAAAATGTCCAAACGCCTGGGCAATGCCGTGGATCCCTTCGAAATACTTTCGACCTACGGCGCCGACGCGACGCGTTGGTACATGATCTCCAACTCGCAGCCCTGGGACAACCTCAAGTTCGACCGGGACGGCGTGGACGAAGTGCGCCGCAAGTTCTTCGGCACGCTCTACAATACCTACTCGTTCTTCGCCCTCTACGCCAATGTGGACGGTTTTACGGGACAGGAGCCGGAAGTTCCGATGAGCGAACGCCCGGAGATCGACCGCTGGATCATCTCCCTGCTCAATACGCTGGTCCGGAACGTCACCGAATCGCTCGAGAATTACGATCCGACGCCGGCGGCCCGTATGATCCAGGAATTCGTATGCGAAAACCTGTCGAACTGGTACGTGCGCCTCAACCGCAAGCGGTTCTGGGGCGGCGGTCTGACACGCGACAAACTGGCGGCCTACCAGACGCTCTACACCTGTCTGGAAACCGTTTCGATGCTCTCCGCACCGTTCGCGCCGTTCATCTCCGACCGTATCTTCCGCGATCTGAACGCCGTAAGCGGTCGCCACACGGACGAGTCGGTACATCTTTCGACCTTCCCCGTCTGCGACTCCTCGCTCATCGACGGTGAATTGGAGCAGATGATGTCTATGGCCCAACAGGTTTCGTCGATGGTACTGGCCCTGCGCCGCAAGGTGAACATCAAAGTCCGCCAGCCGCTCACGAAGATACTCATTCCGGTCCTCGACGCCGACACCGCACGCCGCATCGAAGCCGTCAAGGGGCTCATTATGAGCGAAGTGAATGTCAAGGAAATAGAACTGATCGAAAATACGACGGGACTCATCACCAAGCGCATCAAGCCCAACTTCAAGACCCTCGGTCCCAAATACGGCAAACAGATGAAGCAGATCGCAGCTCTCGTAGCCGGGTTCTCACAGGATCAGATAGCCGCGATCGAAGCATCGGCGGAAACCCTGCTGGACGTGGACGGCGAAAAAATCACCGTCACCCCTGCCGATTTCGAAATCACCTCGGAAGATATGCCGGGCTGGCTCGTAGCTACGGAGGGCAAGCTGACCGTAGCCCTCGATATCACGATCACCGACGACCTGCGTGCCGAAGGTATCGCCCGCGAGTTGATCAACCGTATCCAGAACATCCGCAAGGATTCGGGCTTCGAGGTGACGGACAAAATCCGTGTGGAGATCGAACAGCAGGAGTTCGTCCTTCCCGCGCTCAAATCCTTCGCCGACTACATCGCCTCGCAGACGCTGGCTGTCGAAATCGAAGGAGTGCCTTCTCCCAGCGGCGAATTCGTCGTGGAGTCGGAGGTAGATGAGCAACCGGTCCGTATCGCGGTGACCAAAATTTGACCAAAAAAGGAGAACCTGCACGTTTCCGGCAAAAAATTTGGAAGTAACGGGAATATTGTTTAATTTAGTATAACATTATTACAAATAAAATATTGAAACTATGGCAGAAGCAGAAAAAACCCGATACAGTGACGCCGAATTGGAAGAGTTCAAACAGCTCATTCTCAAAAAACTGGAAACAGCACGTGCGGATTACGAACTCCTGCGCGCCACGATAACCCACACCGCATCGAACGATACGGAGGATACCTCGCCGACGTTCAAGGTGCTGGAGGAGGGAGCCACTACGCTCTCCAAAGAGGAGAGCGGCCGCCTGGCGGCCCATCAAATGAAATTCATCCGCAACCTCGAAATGGCACTCGTACGCATCGAGAACAAGACATACGGCATCTGCAAAACCACCGGCAAGCTGATCCCCAAGGAGCGGCTGATGAAAGTGCCTCACGCAACCGAGTGCATCGAGGCCAAAGAAGGACGGATTCACTAAAGGATTCACCCTCCGAACGAATGTTCTTTTCGTATGGTATGAAAAGAATCCGTTCGCCACGACCGGAGATAAAAATAGGAGCGTCCCCGTCAGGACGCTCCTATTTTTATAAAAAACATCCCGCAACTAAGTGCGGCTGCAGGATGCTTCCCTGACGGAACAATAACACTTATGAATTGGAACTTCTCTATATTCATTCGCCGGCCACGCCGCTCCGATTTTTTTTCGTCGTGATCTCGATCACCCCTTCCGCTCCCTTCTCGCCATAACGTTCGACCCCCTGCTCTCCTTTCAATACCGTCATCGCGTCGATTCGGGAGGGATCCAGTTGCGAAAGGCGATCGGCAGAAATTTCCTCGCCATCCAATACTATTAAACCGACCTGCTTCAGAGAGCCATTCTCAATCGAAACCGAATCCACTCCAGCCGTATAAGTCGCCACCGTAACTTCCTCCAAAGGCTGCGCCGACGTAGCAATAGACTTAGACACGGAAGAGTGCCCCGAGGAGGCGCCGGAAGGCTCCCTGACGACTGTCATCTTATTGCGTTTGCCCGATGCATCCGACGAATAAACCGCCAAAGTCGTACGTTCTCCGGATTCATTCGTCCCAAACTCGATCACACCGTCCCGCGCCCGCTCGCCATAACGGTCCAACAATTCAAAACCGGGTTGCAGAATCCGAACCCACAGAACCTTCCCCGCATCGATCGACTTCAAATAGTCATCATCGACCTGCCGGCCGTTGATCAACACAAGCGGTCGGGCTCCATTGAGCGGACGGATCGCAAATCCGTTTCCCGTATCCTTGATCCGATAAAAACCAGGACCTTCCTGGAAAGAGTTTCCATGCTCAAAACTACACTCCAAACGGCCGAACTGCCGGGCACCTTCGGTCGTCGTCACATAAACCACGCCATCCGCCGCCGCCTCGCCGTAACGTTCGACAGCCCATTCATCCTTCAAGACCGACATCGATTCGATCTCCGCTTCATTCAAAGCCTTTACCTCGGCAACTGCGACTCTTCTGCCATCGAGCAGGAAGAGCATCGAACTCAAATCGTGACCGGAAACCACGA
>ERZ809201.885-NODE-885-length-12161-cov-6.022220_pt1 | contig 12161 bp, 7 predicted proteins | sample MGYA00520516_ERZ809201 | MGnify/ENA primary metagenome ERZ809201 (study PRJEB31570, sample SAMEA3213006) | Homo sapiens | biome: human-gut; feature: human gut; material: fecal | place: Sweden | collected 2011 ... | reverse complement strand
CAGCCAATCCGGACTTGATCATTCAATGCATCGAGGAAAAGAAAAGGCACAACTCAGTCGGGGTCAAGATTGTGCAATATCACAAGAGTCCACTGCTGATAGAAACCCACGATAGGGCTACGGAAGCAATGGCAAAGACAAGAAAGGAGTTTCATCTGAAAAACAAGTAAATGTTTAGGAGCTATTTCCGGTCATTAAGGTCACGGTCATTATGGTCATTAAGGATTTCAACTTCTCTATTCTGGTAACACATTAGCGCTTTTTGATAACACATTTGTAACACACATGGATGATTTCTCAATACACCAAATTCATAACATATTGATTAGCAGTTATTTACGAAAAGAGTACATAAAAGAGGAATAAGTGATAAAATATATTTAAAAACAAAAAAGAACAACAGAGATAAGTGCCTATGAATAAGCAACTTACTGCCATTGTTCTCTCACGCTATTTTTGTACAAATAAGTTTCATTTTGCCTATTATAGTGATTCCGTTGGGGTTCGAACCCAAGACCCACAGCTTAGAAGGCTGTTGCTCTAATCCAACTGAGCTACGGAACCAACACTTTTTAAAACGCAAACCAGCTAATCAATAACGCAATCAGCCACTTTTCTTATTTGCGGCTGCAAAGGTACATATATTTTTTGAATACACCAAACTTTTTCTCACTTTTTTCTTTTTTTATGCTTAAATATCGCAAAAAATAACTACCTTTGCATCCGTTAGGAGCAAGAAACAGTATTCTGACCCCGAAAGAGAAGAGATTTTTATAACGCATATTCAAACATAAAACATACGCAAATGAAAAAGTTAATCTTTTCAGTAGCCCTGCTCTCAGCAGCACTCTCTGCCAGCGCAGAAGAACATCCGCTCTGGATGCGCTACCCAGCCATCTCGCCCGATGGCACAACCATCGCCTTCGCTTATAAAGGCGACCTCTACAGTGTTTCTGTCAACGGCGGTGAAGCACGACAGCTCACAACCCATGCAGCCTTCGATTCACATCCCGTATGGAGCCCTGACAGCAAGAAAATTGCCTTCCAGTCTAACCGCGAAGGAAGTCTCGACATCTTCGTAATCGATGCAAAAGGCGGTGCTCCTACCCGACTCACTACCAACAGCGGCAGCGAAACACCTATCGCCTTTGCAGACAACGACCATGTGCTCTACTCAGCCAGTCTGCAGCCTACAGCCCAGAGCATCATCTTCGGCGACAACACATTCCCACAAGTATATAAGGTAAGCACCAAGGGCGGAAGACCGGAACTCTTCTCTACCCTCACCATGGAGAATATCAGCATCGCCAAGAACGGCGACATTCTCTACCACGACAAAAAGGGATACGAAGACCCTTGGCGCAAACACCAGAAATCACCTATCGCACGCGACATCTGGCTGAAGAGTAACGGAAAGTTTGCCAAGCAGACTACCTTTGCCGGCGAAGACCGCTCGCCAGTATGGACATCAGACGAGAAATCATTCTTCTATCTGAGCGAGCAGGACGGCACATTCAATATCTACCGCCGCAGCCTCAACAGTTCAAGCGACAAGCAGATTACCCACCACAAAGGCAATCCGGTAAGATTCCTCACCGCATCCAGCGCCGACCTGCTCTGCTACGGATATGATGGCGAAATCTACACCGTGAAAGAAGGTGGAGAGCCTCAGAAGGTGAACATCTCCATTACAACAGATAATGACGCTCCAAGCCTCGTACGTCAGATTAAAAGCTGGGGAGCTACAGAGATTTCCGTTTCGCCAGACGCCAAGGAAGTAGCTTTCGTGATGCATGGCGACGTATACGTAACTTCTGTAGAATACACCACTACCAAGCGCATTACCGACACACCGCAGCAGGAGCGCGACCTGAGTTTCTCGCCAGACGGCAGAGCCCTGGTCTATGCAGCCGAGCGCAACGGCGTATGGCAGATTTACCAGTCTAAGATCAAGAACGAGAAAGAGAAGAACTTCACCTACGCTACCGACATCGAGGAAGAGCAGTTGGTGAAAACAGGCGTTACATCACAGTATCCACAATACTCTCCTGACGGCAAGGAAGTGGCTTTCTTCGAAGACCGCGCTGCACTTCGCATCATCAATCTGAAATCGAAGGAAATCCGCACCGTGCTCGATGGCAAATACGTCTACTCTTACAGCGATGGAGACATCGCTTTCGAATGGTCACCAGACAGCAAATGGCTCCTTTCAACCTATATCGGCAACGGCGGCTGGAACAACCAGGATATTGCACTGGTAAAGGCTGACGGCAAGGAGGTTCACAACCTGACCAATTCCGGCTACAGCGACAGCAACGGCAAATGGGTGCTCGACGGCAAGGCAATGCTCTTCCAGAGCGACAGAGCCGGCTACCGCAGTCATGGAAGCTGGGGAGCAGAAGACGATGCCTACATCATGTTCTTCGACCTGGATGCCTACAACCGCTTCAACATGAGCAAGGAAGAAATAGAACTGGCTGACGCCAACAAGGACGAAAAGGAGAAGAAGGAAGACGAGAAGAAGGAAGAGGCTAAAAAGAAGGCTGACGAAAAGCAGAAGAAGACCGGAAAGATAGAGGTGGAAAAAGTGAAGCCACTGGAGCTGGACATCGAAAACTGCCGCGACAGAATCGTACGCCTCACCGCAAACTCTTCGCACATGGGCGATGCTGTGCTCTCTAAAGACGGCGACAAGCTCTACTACCAGGCAGCCTTCGAGGATGATTACGACCTCTGGCAGCACGACCTGAAGGACGGCTCTACCAAGCTCGTGATGAAGGGCGTAGGCCAGGGCAACCTGCAGACCGACAAGGATGTGAAGAACCTCTTCATCTGCAACGGAAGCAGCATCAAGAAGGTGGATCTGAGCGGATTCAGCACCAAGGACATCAGCTTTGAGGCTAACTTCAACTATAAGCCAGCCGAGGAGCGCCAGTATCTCTTCGACCACATATGGCGACAGGTGAAAGACAAGTTCTACGACCCTAAGATTCATGGTGTTGACTGGGAAGGTTACCGCAAGACCTATGAGAAGTTCCTGCCTTACATCAACAACAATTTCGACTTCCAGGAGATGTTGAGCGAAATGCTTGGCGAGCTGAACGCTTCGCATACAGGAGCCCGCTACTACGCTTCGAACAGCGCGCTTACCACCGCCAATCTGGGAGTATTCTTCGATCCTCAGTATCAGGGCGACGGTCTGAAGATTCAGGAGATTATCAAGCGTGGTCCTTTCGATGTGAAGAATACGGGCGTTACAGCCGGCAGCATCATCGAGAGCATTGACGGCGAGGAGATTAAAGCCGGAATGGACTACTTCCCATTGCTCGACGGAAAGGTTGGCAAGAATGTACGCCTCGGAATCAGAAACGCCAAGGGTAAGAAGATGGAGGTTACAGTGAAGGCTATCTCTCAGGGCAAACTCAACAACCTGCTCTACAAGCGATGGGTAGACCGCAACCGCGCTTTCGTTGACAGTATTTCGGGCGGACGCATCGCTTATGTTCACGTTAAGGCGATGGATTCGGAGAGTTTCCGCACCGTTTACAGCGAACTGCTGAGCGACAAGAACCGAAACAGAGACGCTGTAATCGTAGACGAGCGCCATAATGGTGGCGGCTGGTTGCACGATGATCTCTGCACCCTGCTCAACGGCAAGCAGTATCAGGAGTTTGTACCTCACGGTAAGGTAGTTGGCCGCGATCCATTCAACAAATGGGTGAAGCCATCTTGCGTCATGATCTGCGAGAACGATTACAGCAACGGTCACGGTTTCCCATGGGTTTACAAGGAACTCGGAATCGGTAAGCTGATCGGTGCTCCTGTAGCAGGAACCATGACAGCCGTATGGTGGGAAACGCTGATGGACAACACGCTAGTATTCGGTATTCCTCAGGTAGGCTGCCGCGACATGCGTGGCGTGTTCGGCGAGAACACCCAGCTGAACCCAGACATCGAGGTTTACAACAGTCCGGAAGATTTCATCAATGGCCATGATACCCAGCTCGAAAGAGCCGTAAAGGAAATGATGAAGAAATAAACAGAACGCCCTGCAGGGGTCCAGAAGCAGAATCGCTTCTGTCCTCTTGCAGGGCGAATTGTTTTTGTAGCAGACAACATTAATTTATTAAACCTTATTAACCCACATTATCGGTAAAAAACCTTCTGTCATGACATAAAACCCTCTAAATCTTTACTTTTTTTCTTGAAAAGGGCGAAAAAGCAAGTGAAAAAGCCATAAAATAAAAAAAAATGAGTATCTTTGCAGAAGATAAAAAACAAGATTATGGGATTATTCGGATTATTCAGCAACAAAAAGAAGGAAACTCTCGATAAGGGACTTGAAAAAACCAAGGAGAGTGTGTTTGGCAAACTGGCGCGCGCCGTTGCCGGAAAGTCTACCGTCGATGATGATGTGCTCGACGATCTCGAAGAGGTACTCATCACTTCAGACGTAGGTGTAGAAACCACGGTCAAGATTATCCGCCGCATCGAAGAACGTGTGGCCCGCGATAAATATGTTTCAACCAGCGAGCTCAACCGCATTCTGCGCGAGGAAATCGCCATTCTCCTCTCTGAGAATCACAGCGATGACCTGGCAGACTGGGAACTTCCTGCCGACCATAAGCCTTACGTTATCCTCGTAGTAGGCGTAAACGGCGTGGGCAAGACAACCACCATCGGCAAGCTGGCTTACCAGTTTAAGAAGGCTGGCAAGAAGGTTGTTCTGGGAGCTGCCGACACCTTCCGTGCCGCTGCCGTAGAGCAGATTTGCATCTGGGGCGAGCGCGTGGGTGTGCCTGTAGTGAAACAGCAGATGGGAAGCGACCCGGCAAGCGTGGCGTTCGACACCCTGCAGAGCGCCAAGGCAAACGGCGCCGACGTGGTGCTCATCGATACGGCAGGCCGACTGCACAACAAGGTGAACCTGATGAATGAGCTCAAGAAAATAAAGGAAGTGATGAAGAAGGTAATGCCTGAAGCACCAGACGAGGTAATGCTCGTGCTCGACGGAAGTACCGGACAGAATGCATTCGAGCAGGCTAAGCAGTTCTCTGCCGTTACCAACATCTCCTCGCTCGCCATCACCAAGCTCGACGGAACCGCTAAGGGCGGAGTTGTCATCGGCATCAGCGACCAGCTCAAGGTGCCTGTAAAATACATCGGACTGGGCGAAGGAATGGAAGATCTGCAGCTCTTCAACAAGACAGAATTCGTAGACTCTCTCTTTAAAAATTAGAAAATGAAGAAAAATCAGATAGATATTATTACCCTGGGCTGCTCGAAGAATCTCGTAGACAGCGAGTTGCTGATGAAGCAGTTTGAGGCAAACGGCTACCATTGCGTTCACGATTCCAAGCGCCCTCAGGGCGAGATAGCCGTCATCAATACGTGCGGATTCATTGAGGATGCAAAGCAGGAAAGCATCGACACCATCCTGGAGTTTATCCAGGCTAAAGAAGAAGGCCGACTCAGAAAGCTCTATGTAATGGGCTGCCTCTCGCAGCGCTACCAGAAGGAACTGGAAGAAGAAATGCCCGAAGTGGATAAGTTCTACGGCAAATTCAACTACAAGCAGCTCCTGCAGGAACTCGGCAAGGCGGAAGTTTCATCCTGCAACGGCCAGCGTCATCTCACCACTCCGCGCCATTATGCCTACATCAAGATAGCTGAGGGCTGCAACCGCCACTGTGCCTACTGCGCCATTCCTATCATCACCGGCAAGCACGTTTCCCGTCCGAAGGAAGAGATTCTGCAGGAGGTGCGCGAACTGGTAGCAGAAGGCGTGAAGGAGTTTCAGATTATCGCTCAGGAACTCACCTACTACGGCGTAGATATTGACGGCAAGCATCATATTACCGAACTCATCAGCGAGATGGCTGATATTCCGGGCGTGAAATGGATTCGCCTGCATTACGCTTATCCGAACCAGTTCCCAATGGATCTTCTGGACGTGATGCGCGAGAAGCCAAACGTATGCAAATATCTCGACATTGCCCTCCAGCACATCAGCGACCACATGCTCACCAGCATGCATCGCCACGTAACGAAGCAGGAAACCATCAATCTGCTGAAGGCCATCCGCGAACGCGTGCCAGGCATTCACATCCGCACTACGCTGATGGTTGGTTTTCCAGGCGAGACAGATGAGGATTTCCACGAACTCCTCGACTTCGTACGCGAACAGAGATTTGAGCGCATGGGCGCCTTTGCCTACTCTGAGGAAGAAGGAACCTACAGCGCCACCCACTACGAAGACAACGTGCCTGCCGAGGTAAAGCAGCGCCGGCTGGACGAACTGATGATTCTGCAGCAAGACATCAGCTCTGAGGTTGAGGCTGATAAGGTGGGCAAAACCATGACCGTTATCATCGACCGCAAGGAAGGCGATTACTACATCGGACGAACAGAGTTCTGCTCTCCGGAAGTAGACCCTGAGGTTCTGATCCGTGCCGATGAGAAGCGTCTGCGCGTGGGTAGTTTCTATCAGGTAGAAATTACTACAAGCGAGGAATTTGACCTCTATGGCAAGGTGGTGAAATAATCATTCTCTCCCCCATAGCCTGGAGTTTTAGAAATTTTGACTACATATTAAATAAATATGAACAATAAGGAATACATCGCTGAACTGGCTCAGCAAACCGGCTATTCGCAGGAAGACACCCAGAAGTTGGTGCGCAAGGCGATAGACGCTATGATTGCCGAGTTTGAGGATGGAGAAGCTGTCTCTATCCCCAATTTTGGCACCTTCGAAGTGAAGAAGCGCATGGAGCGAGTGGTGGTTAATCCTACTACCAAGAAGCGTCAGCTGGTGCCGCCTAAGTTGGTGTTGGGTTTCCGACCGGTTGCTTCGGTCAAGGAAAAACTAAAGAATGGAGGGGATGAGCAATGAGCAAATTCAGTTTAAATACACTCGGAAAACTGCTTGCAGATAAGAGCGGGCTGAGCCAGGTGGAAGCAGAACTCTTCATCCGGAAAATGTTTGATGTGTGCAACCAGGGACTCGATGCCGACAAGCAGGTGAAGATAAAATGGCTGGGCACCTTTAAGGTACAGGCCACGAAAGACCGTGAAAGCATCAATGTGAACACGGGCGAGCGCTTCACCATTGAAGGCAGAGACAAACTCACCTTCACGCCTGACAACATCCTGAAAGAAATCGTGAACAAGCCATTCGCCCAATTTGAAACGGTGGTGGTAAATGACGGCGTAGATTTCGATGAAATAGATGAGAAGTTTGGAGAAGAACAGACAGAAGATGCTCCTGAACAAGTAATCGATTTTCTGGACGAAGAAAAAACTGCAACTCCAAATCCGGAGGTTGTCGTAATCGAATCTGAAAAGGAAAAGGAAAAAGAAGACGAACTGGCAAAGCAAATTGCTATTGAACAAGCTAAACTGGAAAGATTAAAACAAGCCCAACTGGAGCAGGAAAGAATACAGAAAGAAAAGCAAGAGCAGGAAAGACTGGAGCAGGAAAGACTGGAGCAGGAAAGACTGGAGCAGGAAAGACTGGAGCAGGAAAGACTGGAGCAAGAGAAGCTTGAATTAGCCCAGCAACAGCAAGCCCTGAAAGCAGTTGTTGAACCAGCAGTACCTGCATCAGATGAATCTGAAGAAGAAGAGGAGGAAGAAGAATCTTCCAATTCTCATCATATTGTTATTCCTCGCTATCTGGTCGTTGCAGTCTGTCTCATCGTAGTAGCTTTGATTGGCGGAATGGGATGGTTTGCCTTCAACTATGGTCAGATGACTGCCCAGCGTGATCATCTAGCCATGCAGCTAAACCAGTATCATCAGGCTCCAGCCAAGAAAGTCCCAGCCAAACCAGCTGCCGCCCCACTCTCTCAGGAACAGAAACTCCGCCAGAAAGCGATGGAAGACAGCATCCGTATGGCTAAAACTGCAGAAGCAGTAAAACTGGCTGAAAAATCGGATGAGGAAAGTGCTAACGCAGAAAAGGCTAAGCAGGCTGAAGCAAAGGCTAAGGCAGAAGCTAAAGATAAAGCCGAAGAAAAGGCTGCTTCGAAAATAGCATCATCCCAGTATGATAAGGACGCTCGCGTACGCACGGGAGCTTACCGAATCATAGGAGTTGCCCAGACCGTTACGGTTGGCGCCGGTCAGACCCTCGAACAGATTAGTACCCGCTATTTAGGTTCCGGCATGGAATGCTACGTAGAAGCCCTGAATGGTACAAGCACCGTAAAAGCCGGACAGAAAATCAAGATTCCGAAACTGGAATTGAAAAAGAAAAAGAAGTAAAGTACTGAACAAACAAAAATCGCCCTGTAAGAGCAAATATAATTTTGCACTTACAGGGCGACATTGTTTTATGTTAACATTACTTGCCCAACACTTCATCAAGCAATGTGTAGAAAGCAGGATCCTCACCAATAATAGTCTTGATAATCTTACCGTTAGCATCAATCACAATCTTTGTAGGGAAACCCTGAACAGCATAGTCGCTGAGAACCTTGCTGTCCTTCGGATTGTAAACATGAATCCATGGCAACTGGTGCTTCTCAACAGCAGCCTTCCACTTAGCCTCTGTATCATTACAATCTACACCAAGAATTTCAAACTTACCCTTGTACTTCTCGTAATACTCCTTCATCTTAGGCATTCCCTTGATGCACCATCCGCACCATGAACCCCAGAAATCGAGTACGACAATCTTGCCGCGAAGGCTGGAAAGCTTAAAATCATTTCCCTTAATATCCTTCAGCGTAAAGTCAGGAGCCTCAACACCGGCAGCCTGCACCTTCTTAGCCTTCTCCTCAGCCTCAGCACGCTTCTTAGCCATATCAATTATTGGCTGGTAGAAAGCCTTCATTCTGCCGTTCTTCACATTCTCAGAGAGCAAGCCCAGCAGTTTCTCCATCTTGCTGACATCATCAAACTGCTCGAAGATAGTAGCACAAGACTCATAATCAGGATGCTGTTTTACGAAATCGAAAATCTTATCGTCCTTTGCCTTTTGCAGGGCAGGAGCCTTCTGCTCATATTCTGCCATGATGGTCTGCTGGGTCTCACCATTCTTGATTCTCTGGTTCAGGGAAGCTTCGTAATCTCTCAACTCCTTATTAGCATTCTCCAGCAGAACATCTACTTCATGATACTGCTGATAGAACTTAGAACCCGAAATATCGAAGCGGGTCTTTGCATCGCCCTTAACTTCAGCCTTCTCGCCAGGAACACAAGGCAGGTTGAACACAAACAGACCTGAACCACGATAAGCTTCAGGTGAGAGGAAAACGTATCCGGCTGCCTTATCAAGGTTTGCAGAATAGGTAAACTTGCCATTCTTCACCAAAACCGTATCCATCTTAACATTTCTGCCCTTGTAAACAAGTACAGAATCGGAATTGAAATTCTTCAAATCCACCTTCAACTGGAAGTTGCTCTTCTGAGCCATTGCAACGGTTGATGCAAGCATCAGAGCCGCAGATAAAATCGCTGTTTTCATTTTCTTTTATTATATTTATTCTGATTACACCTTATTATATATAGGGAACGAAGAACGCCTGGTTCGTCGTCATCCTTATTCTTCATACTCGGTAGTATCCTCAATACCCGCCTCGGCCAAAGCCTCCTTGCGCTCTACGCAGGTTCCGCATTTGCCACAATGCTTCTCACCGCCCTTATAGCAGCTCCAGGTTTCAGCATAGTCAATGCCCAACTTCTTACCAATCTCAGCAATCTGCCCTTTGGTAATATTCGTATAAGGAGCCACCACGCGCACATCAACGAACGTTCCTGCTTCAGCAGCCTCATCTATCGCCTTGATAAACTCCGGACGGCAGTCTGGGTAAATCGTATGATCGCCACCATGGTTAGCGATGAAAACTTTCTTCAGATTATTACTCTCAGCAATGCCGATGGCAATGCTCAGCATGATTCCATTACGGAAAGGAACCACCGTACTCTTCATATTATCATCAGCATAATGACCCTCAGGAATTGCATCGGCACCTTCAAGAAGAGAACTCTTGAAATACTGATGCATGAAACCCAAATCTATCGTAATATGCTTGATTCCCAAACGCTCACAATGCATCTTGGCGAAGGGAATTTCACGCTCGTTATGATTACTTCCATAGTTAAAACTAATGCCGAGTGCAATCTCGTCTTTCTTATCGTAGAGCAGCGTGATGCTATCCATGCCGCCGCTCACAATGATTACTGAATCCTTCATTTTACTTTGAATTTTGAACTTTGAACTGTATGATTACTTTTTACTTCACCCGAACAGGCAGCGGAATGCTTCTTCCACCTTCCTTACGGGATGAATTTCTATCTTATATTTCTTATGGTCGAAACCATGATTGTTGTATTTCGGGATGATAATGTGCTGGAATCCCAGTTTTTCAGCCTCAGCAATACGCTGCTCGATGCGGCTCACCGGACGGACTTCACCGCTCAGACCTACCTCGCCTGCCATACACCAGCCTTGCTCGATAGGCGTGTCAACATTACTGCTCAATACGGCTGCCAACACACTCAAGTCCATGGCAGGATCGGTGACTCTCAATCCACCGGCAATATTCAGGAACACATCCTTCTGCATCAGTTTGAACCCCACACGTTTCTCCAGAACCGCCAGGAGCATGTTCAAACGGCGCTGGTCAAAACCCGTTGCCGAACGTTGCGGAGTTCCATAGGCAGCTGTTGAAACCAAAGCCTGCGTCTCTACCAGGAACGGGCGGACACCCTCGATGGCTGCGCTGATGGCAACACCCGAAAGCCCGTCATGATCTTCAGTAAGCAGCAACTCTGAAGGATTGCTCACCTGTCGGAGTCCGCCTTGCATCATCTCGTAGATTCCCAACTCAGAAGTACTTCCGAATCGGTTTTTGATGCTTCTCAAGATGCGGTACATGTAATGCTGGTCGCCCTCAAACTGAATTACCGTATCTACGATGTGCTCCAAAATCTTTGGTCCGGCAAGCGTTCCCTCCTTATTAATATGACCTATCAGAATGACCGGAATGCCACTCGTCTTGGCAAAACGGAGCAGGGAGGCTGCACACTCGCGAACTTGGGAAACAGAACCTGGCGAACTGTCAACCTCTTCTGTAGAGATAGTTTGGATAGAATCTATAACTATCAGCTGAGGAGCCACTTCCTGAATATGGCTGAAGATTTTCTCCAACTGCGTTTCACAGAGAACCGTAATATGATCAAAGGCTCCTTCTGATGAAAGAGAAGCCGTTTTCAGAGTGTCCGCAGAAGAGCCATCTCTGAGCATCGCCTGTCCTTTAGCCAACCGGTCGGCACGGAGTTTAATCTGATGGGCACTTTCCTCTCCGCTCACATACAGGATGCGGCGGTCAGTCATGTTCAGAATAGTCTGCAAGGTGAGCGTACTCTTACCGATTCCCGGTTCACCGCCCAGGAGCGTAATGCTGCCAGGGACCATTCCGCCACCCAGCACACGGTTCAGCTCCTCGTCCCTCATATCGATGCGCGGTTCATCAATCGCAGAAATATCGCGAAGTTTCATCGGCGCAGCGTCATGCTCGCTGTGCTGCCCGCCAAACATCGTGGCAACCCCACCATGACGCATGGTCATTCCGGCATTCTTCGCAGCCTGCGATCCGGAATCAGCAGCAATACGAATTTCCTTAAATGTATTCCATTGTCCGCAGCTAGGACATTTGCCCATCCATTTGGCACTTTCCTGTCCGCAATTGCTGCACACAAAAGCAATCTTATCTTTCGCCATTTTATCTCATTTATATGTAATAACGTTTTAACTGCGCACAAAGGTACTATTTATTATCGAAAAATCCAAAAAAAAAGTAATTTGTTAAGAATATATTTCATTTCTCTCCATTTTGTTTAACAAATCAAACAGAAGGAAGCGCAAAATACGAATTTTGCAAACCCGATATAGCAAACAGACGATTTCATCTACTAAAAATCATAAAAACCGCTACGATATTTTGCTGATTCAAATATAATTTGTATCTTTGCCTTCGGTTTTTGAAACCAGCAGAAAGGTTTAGAACAATAAATTAGTACATAAACTAAATAAAATTTAGGTAAAATGAAAATTGAAGATTTTAACTTTGCCGGTCACAAGGCAATCGTGCGCGTTGACTTCAACGTGCCATTGGATGAAAATGGTAATGTAACAGACGACACTCGTATCCGCG
>ERZ809201.884-NODE-884-length-12163-cov-2.822514_pt1 | contig 12163 bp, 8 predicted proteins | sample MGYA00520516_ERZ809201 | MGnify/ENA primary metagenome ERZ809201 (study PRJEB31570, sample SAMEA3213006) | Homo sapiens | biome: human-gut; feature: human gut; material: fecal | place: Sweden | collected 2011 ... | reverse complement strand
CCCCATTTGTTGTTTTTACCGAATTTCGAAGAACCGTCATATCTTAAAGAGAATGTAAACAGGTATTTGTCGAGCAGGGAATAGTTGATTCTGCCGAAATAAGAACCTAATTCGTTTTTGCCTTTGGAAGAACTTACAGGCGGACGGGCCACATTCCCGGCTTCCAATTTGTTCCATAGGAATAAATCGGTGAAAAATTGAGAGCTGCCGGCTCCTAATCCGTCCCAGTTCTCTTGTTGGTATGAATACCCGAGCAATACTTCCAATCTGTCTCTTTCCTTGAAAAGTTGCTTCGTATAGTTGGCTGTTAGTTCGAACAATAAATCAACCGTTCTATTTTCATTGATATTGGCTTTTCCTCCTTCTTGTTTTCCGTATAGCGTCGATTTGGGAAGATAGGTACTGCGGCGACCTTGATTTTTGTCGATACCCATATTGAGCTTTACTTTCAAATCTTTCCAGAATGTAGCTTCGATATAGCCGTTTGCCAGTAATCTATCGGTTTGCGTCTGGTCTGTAATTTCGAGCATTGAAACCGGGTTGGGAATCATGCCCAGTGTGGGACTCAGCGCATAGTTTCCCGATTCGTCTTTTACCGGGACGAGGGGGTCGTAATGCAATGCCGAATTCAGCAGACTGGAATTTTCGGCGTTACCTTCTCCTAATGGGACATTATTGTTGAAAATGGTGCTGTATGTTGCATTGATACCAGCTTTGACGTATTTCCCTAAATCTTGATCGAGGTTTATTCTTCCCGATATACGTTGGAAATCGGAATTCTTGATTACTCCTTTTTGTTTGTAATAATTCAAAGATGCCAAAAATCGTGTGGATTCCGTGCCGGCTGAAACAGATACGTTGTGTTGGTTGATGGAGCCGTCGCGTGTAAGCAGCCCGAACCAGTCGGTCCCTTCTCCGGCGGCAGCGATTTCTTCCGGACTATATGGATTGCCCTTGTAGGGTAATGCGTCTTCTTCCAGTTCTCCGCCATACGGATATAACTCATTATCCATGCGCCATTTTTGATAGGATATTTCGTTTGAAACATTCATGAATTCCTTAGCCGATAGCATTTCCAGTCGTTTGGCTATTGTTTGAATCGAATAGTTAGCGTTGTATTTTACTATGGGTTTCCCGCTTTTCCCTCTTTTGGTCGTGACCAAGATCACGCCGTTGGCAGCCCTTGCTCCGTAGATGGCAGTGGCAGAGGCATCTTTAAGAATTTCTATGGATTCGATATCGTTGGGATTCAACGAGTTCATCGGGTTTCGGGAACCATATTCGTAGCGGTTCCCGCTTTCGGGTTCCACGCTTTTATTGGTGACGGGAAATCCGTCGATTACATACAGAGGGTCATTCCCTGCACCGGTCGATGCAGCACCTCTGACGTATATTTCGATTCCTCCGCCCGGTTGAGCGGAATTTTGTTTTACCATTACTCCGGCGGCCTGTCCTGCCAACATGTGTGTGACAGAAGTGTTGGCTGCGATGGGCAGATTCTCTGTTTTGACACTTGATACAGCTCCCGTCAAATCACTTTTTTTAACCGTCCCGTAACCAATAACCACTACTTCGTCCATCAGAACGTCGTTTTTTTGAAGAGTTACCGGAATATAATTTCTGTCACCGATTTCAACTTCTTGTTTTTTATATCCGATGTAGGAGATAACGAGAGTCGTTGCACTGTCGGGTACATCGATTGTGTATTTCCCGTCGATGTTGGTCATGGTTCCCTTGTTTAAACCTTTTACCAAGACGTTGCCCCCGATAATAGGTTGTCCTGAATCGTCGGAGACGACACCGCTGATTTTGTTCGTGCGAACGGGAGCCTGACGTTTGGCGGTGATGATGATCTTTTTATTGTTGATGCGGTAAGAGTATTCGTTCAGGATTTTATCCAAAACGTCTTTTATATTCGCATCTTTCATATTAATACTGATTTTCTTCTCTGTATCGATGTCTGCGTTGTTATAGAAGAACACATAGTCGCTTTGAGCTTCTATTTGTTTCAGCACATCGATTAATGTCACGTCGTTTACCTCGATGTTTATCTTCCGTTCCGATGCGTACAGGTGATTTGCTCCAAATGGTTGAACCCATAGAAGATACAAAACCAGTCCTATGACTTTGTAGGGGAATGAAGATCGTTTTGTGATCGTTTTTTTGTGTTTAAGGGTCTTCATGGTTTTATGTATTTAACTTGGTTTCTTCTTTCAATGTGTTTACGAGAAATGGTCGTATTTTTTATGATTGAATCGCTTGTTTTTTGTTAGGGTCGCTTCATGGTGTTTCATAGGCTGTGTTGTAAAGTTTGACAATCGGTGTTTTCCGGGAAATCGAAATAGACCGTATCGTTGTGTATGGAGTATTGCAAATGGGAGATACGCGCTATTTCCTTGAATATCTCTTCTTTGGTTTCGTTCCTTACGACGAGGGTCAGGTATAAAGTATCGGCGATTTCTTCCGGGCAGATTATTTGAAGTTGGTATTTGTCTTCCAAATATGAGATCACATCTGTGAATCTGTCGTTGTCGAATGTCATCTTTTCCGTAGCCCATGCTATATATTCATGAGCGACGACCGTGTCTTTACGGATAGATTGATTTGACTTGGAGTAGGTTATCTGTTCGTTCGGATTTAATCTGACGGGCACGGAGTCATTATTGAAACGGAGGGATACGGCTCCCGAAATCAACGTCGTTTCCGCAAGGTCTTCGTTCGGTCTGTTTCGCACATTGAAAGATGTTCCTAACACTTTAATCTCTTGTCCTTGTGATTTCACGACAAACGGACGTGCTTTGTTTTTCGTGACCTTGAAATAGGCTTCGCCTTCTAAATAAACGGATCGCTCTGTCGATGAAAATGCTTCGGGATAAATGAGTTTCGTATTATTGTTGAGCCATACTATCGTGCCGTCGGGTAGAGTGACTTCCGATTTATGGGTCGAGGTGAGAACCGTATGGGTTGTGGCGGTATGAAAGATAAAGGCTATCGCAATAACGGCTGCAATCTGGGAAGCGTAATAGACGGTTCTTCTGATTTTTACGAGAGAAGTATATTTCCTTATTCTCTTTTTCAGTTTTTCGAGAGCCGACCGTGTGGATATAACCGGTTGCCACAGAGCCGTATTGTATAACCACAAGTCTCTTATTTCGGCAAAATATGCGAGATGCTTTTTGTCTTCTGCCAAATAACGGCGCAGTTCGGCGCATTCTTCCCGAGTAAGGGATTTATCCAGATACTTCGTTATGAGTTCGTCTATATGTCGGTTGTGTTTTTCCATGTGCTCCACTCTATAATTATCACAAACAAGAGTGGGCATACCCTACCTTAACGAGTGTGTATTAATATATTTTAACTATTTGGCTTGTGCTCAATGTAGACTGTGTCGTTATTGAAACGATAATCTATGGGGGCTATCGATTTGAGCGTTTGCAATATTTCTTTCAGCGGTTCTGCCCTGACCGTCAGCGTCATATAAACAGGGGTAGGGGAAGTGTTCGTACAGGTCATTGTTACGTTATACCATGCGCCTAATTTTTCTATGACTTCTGTCAATTCACAATTGCTCAATAGTAGTTTTTCTTGTGCCCAAATGTGGTAGAGACTACTATCTTTTCGTGTATATATTTTCGTTTCTTTCGTCTTGCGGGAGTATGTGACTTGCTCGGCAGGTTGCAAAGTTATGGGAGGAACCGAGCTATTGGGAAAATAGACTTCTACATGCCCGTCGACCAATGCCGTTTCGATGATTTCGTCTCGTATGTAATTCTTGACGACAAAGCTGGTCCCGAGAACTTTTATGTCCATATCGTTGGTTTCGACAACGAATGGCTGATCTTCTTTGTGGAAGACTTTGAAATAGGCCTGCCCGTTGAGCCGGACTTTTCTTTTTTTATCGGAAAACCGGCTGGGGTATGTCAGTTTACTGCCTGAATTGAGCCAAACCACCGTGCTGTCGGGGAGGGTAATACAGCCTTTGTTGCCGATTGCCATCTCTACGCAAGCGTATTGTTCGGGATTAGATTCTCTTGTGAAAAAGTAATACAAGCCTAATAGTATCACTATTATGGCTGCACACTGGGTAATGTAGTAGAGTGGTTTGCGGAATGTTTTGCCGCGGCGATTGTAGTTCTTGATTTTAGAACGGAAACGCCGTAATGCTTTTTCCGTATCTTCTTTCGGTGCGAGTATGGCTTGGGTCGATAGCCACAGTTCCTGTGCTTCTTTGAAATGTGTCTTATTTCCCTCCGAAAGTTCGATCCAACGGTATAACGCGATCTTTTCATCTTTCGAAGCCTCTCCTTCGAGATATTTCAAGATGAGTCTATCTATTTCTTTTATTTCGTTCTGTCCGTCCATACGAAGCAATTTATTTTTTTATTCGAATCCTGAAAACAGTAAGAAGAAAAAGGATAGCAATCCATTTTTTTTCAAATGATTTCTTAGTCCCGACAAGGCTTTTGTTATTTGTTTTTCGACGGTTTTAATGCTTATCCCCAGTCGCAAGGCAATGTCTTTGTTTTTCAAATTGAGGGAACGACTCATGATGAATATACGGTGGCATTGCTCGGGCAGAGATTCGACATAGGTTTTTATTTCCCGATCCAAATCTTTCAATAGTAGGGAATCTTCCTGATAAACGACGAACGATTGTAAGTAGTCGTCTATGAACTGGATATCGTTATCCGAATCGAAACTTATTTTGTCTTTTACGCGTTTGTCGTAAATATAGTTTCTCGATTTATTCAAAACCGATTTGAATAGATAGGCTTTCATCGGGAGGTCGAAATCTATCTCGTTACGCCGTAGCCATAATTCGAAGAATACGTCTTGTACAATATCTTCTGCCGCATCTTGGTTTTGAACGTAACGTAATGCATAGGCGCGCAATATCTGATAATATTGTGTAAATAGATTTTCAATATTATTACTCATATTGGCCGATTTTGTTTAGTTGTCTCTTTCTTTATTTTGAATGGAGCATATGTAAACGAATGCAAAGATAATAGATTATTCCTATTGCATAGAATTCGGTCTGTGTTATATTATATTATAGGTGTATCTTCGAGAAATAATTTTTGAATCCCTTCCAGCCTTTGATTTTTGTGTATTTGGGTATTATGCGAAAAATGGGTCGCTATAAATTTTCCCCAGATAGTTTGGCAAATTTTATAACATTTTATAAATTCGCATATTGTTACATTAACCTTGTCTCGATATCTATGGGATTATTCGATTTGTTCAAGAAAGACCGCGGGTACGAAATCCATTCGCTCGAATTTTGCGAAGTGGGTAAAGACGGCAAACGCGATACCCGGCCAAGTAGCAAACACTATACAGACTCGCGTTATATTATGCCTGTGGTGAAGATGACATCGCGCATCGACCGCACCGTCAAGATAAAAGTACGCATTACCGAACCAAGCGGCAAAACTCATACCTACGACTTCGATGCCCCGTTAAAACCCGTTGAGAACATGTCGGCGCAATTCCCGTGGTGGGGGTCGGAAAAGCGAGATCATTTCACTGCGGTCGGTACATGGCGGTTCGATATTCTTGATGAAGAAGATCATGTGGTTATCAGCGCTCCGCTCGAAATAGCTCCGTTGGAAGACATTTGGGAAAGCATGGGTTGGATTCATATTGTCTCGAACCTTGAATTTCGTAATATCAACGGCAAAGGTGAGGTGATCGATGATTGGAATACAGGCAACTTCGTAGAGCCCAAGTATATGCAAATGCGTTGCCGATGTACCTGCTATTCGGACGTTGTACGCAAGGTTACTTACCATGTGGAGATCAAGAATGAAAGGACAGGCAAAATCAAAGCGTTCGACCACACAGTTACACTCAATCCCCGAGATGGGTCCCAATGGTTGCAAATATGTGGCTGGGGCTCCGATTCCGGTACTTCTTATGCTTTCGGCACTTATACTTACACTCTTTACTATAAGAATCGAGAAATGGGTCGTGGGCGATTCGAGGTCGTGAAATCGCCTAAGGAGCGAGGTTGGATAGAACCTTTGGCATTGGTGCTTCATTTTTACAATACCGATGAAGGATTGCAACAATGGGTTACTTATGATTGCGCATTGCACATCTACGAGGGAAAAGTCATTGAACAGAAATCTTTCAAAGCCAATACATGCAAAAAGTTAGTAGCTGGATTCCAGTGGCTCTCGCTTGAAAAAGGGCATTCATTGAAATTGATATTCAAGTTCTATATGGAGGGTAACTTAGTTTATACCAGTGTTCAAGATGCAGTCACTAATGAACCGGACTCGAAAGATATTTTTCAACAAGATTTCGAAGTATCCAGTTCTATGAGGCTGGAAGGCCCGAACGGTATAACAAGCCCGTTCCCAGCCGGGCGTTACGAAGTGGAGCTGTACCTCAAAACCGAAGAACTCGATGAGCATTTTGTGATGCGGCGCACATTAGATGTGAGGTAGATTGTCGTTGCTTCTTTTCTGCAAAAGAAAAGGTGGGTAAAAGGAAGCTCCCGATTTTTTTCATAAGATAGATAATCTTTACCAGAATTTTTTGTAGAACTAACCCCTCCGTCACTGCGTGCCACCTCCCCTATATTTTGCGTTACAAAACACTCCGTAATGCTACGGGGCACGGCAGGGGAGGAGTTTTGTGATGTTATCATGAGGTTTTGCAGGTGGGGACCGAAAGTATTTTGCATGTTCATTTTGTCCTGTACTTGCCTTATGTTATCTTTGGGGAAAATAACTTGGATAATACAGTATGACGATGAAACGCGAAAAGTATATTCCGGCTCCGACGGATACCAGCCGGGAAAAACTACCGGAGGAACTTATGGAGTTGGTCGAGGTAATGGCGAAAAATGTTCATGAAGTATGGTCGCAATCTCGTTTGTCCGAAGGGTGGACTTACGGAGCGCGACGGGACGACGAGAAGAAGACGCATCCTTGTCTCGTGCCTTATGAGGAATTACCCGAAATAGAAAAGGATTACGATCGCAACACAGCGATAGGGACGCTTAAACTGATACAAGCGTTGGGATTCGATATTGTAAAGAAGAGATGAAAAGACTAAAAGAATTTTTCGGGGTGATGAAAGATTTTTTCAGACACCCGGTTATCGGTATAGACCGGATTTTGTCATCGGGTATCAAATGGCAATTGCTTTTTTTACTGGGTGTTATCGTTGCTGCTATTCTTTTGTTCATCGTAATCGAATGGCTTACAGGCAGTATTCTTACTATTAAGGAGAACGACCCACGTAATATTTTTGTCGATGTCTATTATCATTTTGCCGATCCCGGCAATCAGTATGTCGTCGAAGGGACGTGGAATCGTTTCCTTGCATTCCTTATTTCGATCACTGGGTCTGCACTGATGGGCGGTTTGCTCATCTCTATTTTCTCGAATATTATCGACCGCCGGGTAGAGCGTGCGAGGGAGGGTCAGATAGGCTATAAATTTAGGAATCATTATGTGATTATAGGGTTCGATAAGATGGCTATCGGGCTTATCAAACAGTTGTATCAAAAGAGTGTGGCCGAACAGTCGGATCATACGCCTTATTTGTTTGTCATTCAGACTTCGGGTAGTGTCGATTCTGCCCGTCACGAGTTGTTGTCCAAACTTGATGCCTCTATCGACCGTCGTACGATAATTTTGCACGGGGGCCGCGATTCGCGGGAAGATTTGGAGAAACTGCATTTGCCGGATTGTAAAGAGATATTTTTGTTGGGCGAGGAGAATGAAACCGATCATGACTCGATCAATATCGAATGTGCGGCTCTCATTAATAGGATTTTGCGGGAAAAGAACGTAATAGGAAAAGGGCCCCGGGATATAGAGGAGTTGCGCATGTTGGTAGCGCAAATACAGGGCCGTTGTAAAAAATGTAATGTGCTTTTCGAAGCTCAATCGACCTTTGCTGTATTTCAACGGTATGATATAGAATCTATATTCCAACTTCCGAAGAAGACCGAGAGGCAATGGCTGGTGCATTTCCAAAAAAAATATAAAGACGGTGCGGAGAATGAGGAATTATTGAAATTAACGCAGACTTTCGATCGATTGAGCGAAAGGCTTATCGATTTTCTGCCGTTTAATTTTTATGAAACTTGGGCGGAGAAGGTGTTGGTGCGAGGTCTGTATACTCCGCATGACAAAGGCTCGGAAGTCATACGCTATGTACCTATCGACGGTGACGGAATCGGTTATGACAGCAACCGATACGTCCATCTCGTCATCGTGGGAATGACCAGCATGGGAATCGCCATGGGGGTGAAAGCCGCTCATATCGCCCATTATCCCAATTTCCTTCGAGACCGGAGTAAACGGACTCGAATCTCTTTTATCGACATGAATGCCGACACTGAGTTCGATCGGTTGCGAGGCAGATACGACTCTTTGTTCGACATGTGCGACTATCGAGTTATCGATACGGTAGAGCCGGCTAAGAGTTATGCCAACCCGAATACCGATGATAAATTTACCGACATAGAGTTTGAATTTATCAAAGGTTCTGTCGAGAGTCGTCCGATACAAGAGTTGCTACAACATTGGGCAGAGGAGGAAGACGGACGGTTGTTGACTATCGCTATCTGTTTCGAAATTCCTCAAAAGAGTATCGCTACGGCACTTTATATGCCTCGGCTCGTGTATGAAAAGGCTCATTCGATACTCGTGCGTCAGAATGTTTCCTGTTCGACCATCGAATTGATACGAAAAGCTCATCAATACGGTAAATTGAGGGCGTTCGGCATGTTGGACGAGTGCTATGACATAGACGACGATTGCATGAAACGGGTACGGCGGATAAACTTTATTTATCATAAAATAACTCCCGAACAGCCTTTCCCGCAAACATTGGACGATATCGAGGCAAGGGCATTGTGGGAAGAATTGTCTACCGTGCATCGTTGGTCGAATGTTTACAATGCTCATTCTGTCCCTTCCAAGCGAAGAAGTTTCGGAAAATCGGAACCTGAAAATCTCGATGAAGATACTGCTTTGATCGAGATGATGGCAGAAGTGGAACACAATCGTTGGAATATGGAGAAACTGATTATGGGGTATCGTCCTACAACTTCCGGAGAAGACGAGGAGATACAACGATTGGGCAAGGAACGGAAAAGAAAGATAGAGCGTGAATCGTTTGCCCATACATATATCAAACCGTATGAAGCATTGAGCGAATCGGTTAAGGATTATGATCGATTGATTATGAAATATTTGTGGAGGGTGTAATCATTTTTTGTCATTGGTGATTATGGAAAAAGTCCTGCGAGATTACCGTTCCCGACTTCAAGTTAACAGCCGGGAAACGGAGCGGATAAAAATGTATATTCGTATCATTGCTTTTCTTCGTCTTTCGGTAGTCGTTGTTGCGGCATTGATCGTGTATTTATTTAGAAATGAGGGTGTAGAGGTGTGGGGTACAACTGTACTGATAGGAATCGTTCTGTTCCTATCGTTGGCACGGGTGCACGATCGTTGGTTTCGGAAAAAAGAATTTGTCGATTGTCGGGACCGGATTATTCATAGGGAATTGTCCTTGTTGGAATATCGTTTCGACGGAATCGACGGGGGCAGTGAATTTATCGACCCTTCCCACGATTATAGCTTCGACCTCGACCTTTTCGGCGAGAGGTCGTTCTTCGCCTATATCAATCGCACGGCGACGGCAGTAGGGCGTGTCGCGTTGTCCCGGGAGTTGCTTCACCCCGATTTGAAAACTGCGTCTATTCGGGAGAGGCAGGAGGCTGTCGAGGAAATGTCCTGCCATACGGATTTCAGGATAGATTTTCAATCATACGGGGGCTGTTCGGGAGAGAGCCGGGTAGATACCGAGGCTATCGAACGGCTTGCCGGAATGCCTCGGTTCGGAACGGGGAGGATTGTGCGTTGGCTGGTTTATGCGGTTCCTGCGGTTTATCTTGCCTTATTCGCTTTATGGTTAACGGGAATGGTCGCAGGGAATGTGATCGTGGCGGGTTTTTTTTTTTTGCTGGTTTTGTCCGGTCTATTTGCCAAGCGGGTAACCCGCATACAAGAACAGCTCAACCGGACGCTTCAATCGCTTTCCCGTTATTCGCGTCTGTTCGAGATGGTGGAGCGGATGCGATTTCGGTGCAAGCCATTGAGTGAGTTACAAAGCCGGTGTGTCGACAGCAACGGCTCTGTCTCGCAGAGGGTGTCCCGTTTACGGCATTTGCTCAGCAATCTCGACCAACGCTACAATTTCGTAGGATTCGCCTTGTTGAACGGATTTCTGCTTTGGGATTTGCGGCAAATCAACGCGCTCGACCGATGGCTGTGTGACAATCGTGAAAAAATAATGCAATGGATAGATGTATTGTCGCGGTTCGACGTATATGTCTCGTTAGGAACTTTTCGATACAATCACCCCGACTATGTATTTCCCGATATACGGGAAGATCGCACCCCGGTTATGCGGGCCGAAGCTCTGGGACACCCGCTTATCCCGAGAGAGAAGCGCGTCTGTAACGATGTCGCGCCCATGAACGAGGCTTCTTTCCAGATTATCACCGGAGCCAATATGGCCGGGAAGAGTACGTTTTTGAGGACTATCGGAATCAATTATTTACTCGGCTGTATGGGCGCTCCCGTTTGTGCCGATAGCATGACTTTTACTCCGTTGCCTTTGTTTACCGGATTGCGGGCCTCTGATTCTCTTGCTGATAACGAGTCTTACTTTTTTGCCGAATTGAAACGTTTGCAGCAAATCGTTTTGCGTTTACGTCGTGGGGAGAAATTATTTATTATTCTCGACGAGATACTGCGGGGAACCAACTCGGTCGATAAGCAGACCGGTTCGCTTGCTCTTATCCGTCAGTTGGTCGGGGCCGGAGCAACGGGAATTATCGCTACTCATGATTTGGCTTTGGGCAAACTTGCCGAGAGTCTGCCCGGAAAAGTCAGCAATTATCGTTTCGAGGCAGCTATACAAGGAGACGAACTTACTTTTTCTTATCGGTTGCAGCCGGGTATAGCCGAAAATATGAACGCCTGTTTTCTCATGAAAAAAATGGGTATTATTCCCTCTGACTCTTCTGAAAACGATTGAATGGCGATATAATTATTTTGAGCCGTTACAAATAAATTTGCTATTGCTTACATAAAGAAAAAAAATTATCTTTGCAACGCTGAAAAGAGCGTAAAAATACTCATCAAATAAAAAGAGCGAATTATGGTTTATTCACACGAAGTAGAACACATGTGTGTTGTAAAGAAAGGTCCTAATCACGGACCGGCTCCTATCCCCGAAGAGGGAAAATGGGTGAAGGCAAAAGAAGTGATTGATATTTCGGGCTTGACTCATGGTATCGGTTGGTGTGCTCCTCAACAGGGTGCATGTAAACTGACGTTGAATGTAAAGAACGGTGTTATTCAAGAGGCATTGGTAGAGACTATCGGTTGTTCGGGTATGACCCACTCGGCCGCTATGGCATCGGAAATCCTTCCGGGTAAAACTATTTTGGAAGCTCTGAATACCGACCTCGTTTGTGATGCCATCAATACGGCTATGCGCGAGTTGTTCCTGCAAATCGTTTACGGGCGTACTCAATCGGCTTTCTCGGAAGGCGGTTTGATGATCGGTGCAGGTCTCGAAGACCTGGGCAAAGGATTGCGCAGCCAAGTAGGTACGTTGTACGGTACATTGGCCAAAGGTCCTCGTTATCTTGAAATGGCAGAGGGTTATATAAAAACTCTTGCTCTTGATGAAAACGATGAAATCTGCGGATATGAATTTGTTCACATGGGTAAATTCATGGACGAAATCAAGAAAGGAACCGATGCCAACGAGGCATTGAAGAAGGTAACCGGAACTTACGGACGTTTCACCAAAGAGGCCGGTGCAGTGAAATATATAGATCCCCGTCACGAATAAAATAAGGAGGAAGTTACTATGATTAGAGAAGTGAAATTTGAAAGTCAAGACCGTCGTATCAAGCAAATTCTTGCCGCTTTGAACGCTAACGGTATTAAAGATATTGAAGAGGCTAACGCTATCTGCGAATCTTATGGACTCGATCCTTATAAAACTTGTGAAGAGACACAACCTATTTGTTTCGAGAATGCAAAATGGGCTTACGTGGTAGGTGCTGCTATCGCTTTGAAGAAAGGTTGTAAGAATGCTGCCGATGCAGCCG
>ERZ809201.883-NODE-883-length-12167-cov-3.188326_pt1 | contig 12167 bp, 7 predicted proteins | sample MGYA00520516_ERZ809201 | MGnify/ENA primary metagenome ERZ809201 (study PRJEB31570, sample SAMEA3213006) | Homo sapiens | biome: human-gut; feature: human gut; material: fecal | place: Sweden | collected 2011 ... | reverse complement strand
GACAGACAACCTCTGATGCAGTATCCTCAAATGGAGGCATTATCGGAGTAAACGGCAGTGCTTTCGACTATGGTACAGGAAAACCATCCCCCCTTGGCATGTGCATCAAAAACGGGATTATCTATGGTGATTACATGACCAGTTATTCAGTCATGGCAGTAAAGAAAGACGGAACCATCTATACTCCGGCACAGGGACTTATGGGAAAAAATCTTCTTGCAGCCGGTGTAAAAGATACATATAATTTTGGTCCGGTTCTTATTAAAGATGGCGAAGCCCAGCTTCCATGGGCTGAAACAGAAAAATATTATCCACGTACAGCGGTAGGAATGGTAAAGCCCAACGATTATGTACTCCTTGTAACAGATACCGGCAGCTATAATGGTCTTAATCACTGGGATATGGTGAATATTTTCAAATCCTACGGCTGTACTTATGCTTACAACCTGGATGGAGGCGGTTCTGCAACCCTGTACTTTAATGGAAAAGTAATGAATAAACTTATCGGCAATACTCAGCGTCCATGCGCAGACTTCCTTTATTTCACCCGATAATCCTTTTCCAGATAAGAATCCCGTCTGCTTGCACATGCTGCCAAAGCCCAGCACACAAGAATCAGCAGCCCGATCCCCATAGCCAGCACAGCAAGCAGGATTACGATAATTGCGTGGATAAACATAGACATGGATGACCTCCTTTCATAGTCATTCGGTTATGAACTGAGCAGCGAAGCAGATGATTTTATCCGCCTGACTTGTCTCATTCACTGACTTGGATAAAAATGGATGTTGTATAAGGAGTAATAAAAAGATATCAGGATGACCTGACAAGAACAATTAAGACAGTTAAAAGATCTGTTAACTGATTTAAATATACGCTGTCACACTCAAAAAAGCAAGCCGAAACTTTCGAGGGATTTCGACTTGCTTTTTGGCTAATTATTTACGAGGCTTGTTATAAGTATCAGAGAAAGATGTTACGGCAATCCGGAATGAATTTGGGTTACGTTACTGAGAACAGAGGGAACAGTAACGATTGTTTTGGTAAAATATTAACAATTCCATAAAAACACTTGACAACCCTACTTTACCATACTAAAATGTAAAAAGCAAAAAAACTGTTGCCGTAGGAAAAACAAATGATTGCCCTATACGGAAAAAGGGACATCCTTCCATGGCAGAACAAGGAGGAATATTATGAAAAAATACAGCGACATGAGCAAAGAAGAACTGCTTACACTCAAAGCACAGCTGGATAAAGAATACGCAGATATCAAAGCAAAGGGCTTAGCTCTCGATATGTCACGTGGAAAACCGTCAGCAGACCAGCTCGATCTCTCAATGGGATTAATGAACGTATTAAGCAGCGATTCAGACCTCAAGTGCGAAACAGGAGTAGACTGCCGTAACTACGGTGTTATCGACGGAATCCCGGAAGCTAAACGCCTCCTTGGAGAAATGTCCGAGGTAGATCCGGACCACATCATCATCTACGGAAACTCAAGCTTAAACGTTATGTTTGACAGCATTGCACGTTCTATGACACAGGGTGTAATGGGAAATACCCCATGGTGCAAACTTGATAAGGTAAAATTCCTCTGTCCTGTACCGGGATATGACCGCCATTTCAAGATCACAGAATTCTTCGGAATCGAAATGATCAACGTGCCAATGACACCACAGGGACCGGACATGGATATGGTAGAGAAGCTTGTCAGTGAAGACGCATCCATCAAAGGAATCTGGTGTGTGCCGAAATACTCCAACCCACAGGGATATACTTATTCAGCAGAAACAGTAGAGCGCTTTGCGCATCTGAAACCGGCAGCACCTGATTTCCGTATCTACTGGGATAACGCATACAGCATTCATCATCTCTATGATGACAATCAGGACTTCCTTGTAGAAATCCTTGAAGCATGTGCAAAAGCAGGAAATCCTGATCTTGTATATAAATTTACATCAACATCAAAAGTCAGCTTCCCGGGTTCCGGTATTGCAGCAGTTGCAGCTTCCAAAGCAAACCTGGAAGATTTCCGCAGCTACATGCAGATCCAGACAATCGGACATGACAAATTAAACCAGTTACGTCATGTAAAATTCTTCAAAAATATCGACGGTCTTCATGAACACATGAGAAAACATGCGGCAATTCTCCGTCCGAAATTTGAAATGGTCCTTAACACACTGGACAGAGAACTTGGCGGTCTTGGAATCGGCGAGTGGACAAAACCACATGGTGGATACTTCATTTCCTTTGATTCAATGGAAGGATGTGCAAAAGCTATTGTTGCCAAGGCAAAAGAAGCAGGTGTTGTACTTACAGGAGCAGGCGCAACTTATCCATATGGAAAGGATCCGAAAGACTCCAATATCCGTATTGCGCCAAGCTTCCCGACTCCTGAGGATCTTGGAAAAGCAGCAGAAGTGTTCGTACTCTGTGTTAAACTTACAAGTGTAGAGAAACTACTGGCTACTGTTCGCTGATAATATCCCGCGAGGTGTTTTTTGTGAGCGAAGGTCACAGAAAACCCGAGACATACCGCGCGAATTTATGCGATTAGCATAAATTCTGTGCATCGCGAAGCGTGTTACTGTGAACGGAGTGAACAGTAACACTACTGGAAAACGCATAAAAGAGAATAATCGTATTTACTTTCTGGATAAATAATGTGATAATAAAACTGCCCGGCATAATTTCTTGCCGGGCGGTTGCTGTTTATAAAAAAGAAAGGAGAGGATGTCGTGAGCAGCAGAAAGAAAATCATGATCACCCTGATCATAATCTTGCTCCTGCTGACTGCCGGAGTATATGGATATGGTGTATACTATTTCACAGAGCATTTCTTACCGGGATCAATGGTAAACGGATTCAACTGTTCCTATATGACAGTATCCCAGTCAGAAGAATTGCTTACGCAGAAGGTGGGAGCATATGTTCTTACTATTGACACCAGAAATAACGGACAGGAAAGTATCACAGCAAAACAGGCGGGACTTTCCTATGACTCAGATGGAAGTGTTGATAAACTGATCAGAAATCAGGATCGTTTTACATGGTTTCTTGCTTTTAATCAGCACAGGAATTATGAAGTGTCCTCCTCCATTAAATATGATGAGCAGAAGACAGAGGCTGCCATTTCCGAACTGAAATGTATGCAGCAGGAGAATATGACAGAGCCTTCGGATGCTCATATAGAAGAGAAAGACGATAAGTTTGTAATTGTTCCTGAGCAGGAGGGAACTGCACTGAAACCAGAAAAAACAAGTCAGGATATTATAGATGCTCTTGTCACAGGACGAACGCCGGTTGATCTGGAAGCAGATGGATGCTACAAAGAACCGAAAGTTTATCAGAGTGATGAAACTCTGACGAAGAATTGTGAACTGATAAACAAACTTACGGATGTAGTGATAACCTATGATTTTGACGATTGCACAGAGACAGTAGACAGAGATATGATCAAAAACTGGCTCACAACAGATGAAAACGGTCTTTATACACTTGACAAAAAACAGATAGAAGCATATATCAGTGAACTGGCGGCTAAATATGATACGGTTGGAACAGAGAGAACATTTAATACATATGATGGTCGTGAGATTACTGTCAGCGGAGGGAATTATGGCTGGCAGATCGATCAGAAAGCGGAGCTGAAAGAACTTACAGAACTGATAAAAAACGGAGAAACCCAGGTCAGAGAACCTGTTTATTCCCATGAAGGTCTGGTCAGGAAAACAAATGATATCGGATATACGTATATAGAGATTGACCTGACGGCCCAGAGAATGGTATTCTATAAAGATGGAACGCCGACTGCGGATGCGCAGATCGTATCCGGAAATCCATTCGTGCCCAACTGTGCAACTCCTGTGGGATGTTATACAACAGGTGAAATGAAGAGCGGATGTACAGTGAACGGAGAGGACTATCCTTCTGCTGTAAATTACTGGATCCCATTCGATGGAAATCTGGGGATCAGTGATGCTCCATGGAGAATGGATTTCGGAGGACAGCTTTATGAATTTGAAGGCACACATGGAAGCATCTGTGCACCATCCGATCAGGTGCAGATCATTTTCAGCAATGTTGAGAAGAACACACCGATTGTTATTTATGAATAAAGGAGAAAAATGATGAAGATTGTAGTATTAGCGGGGGGAACAAGTACAGAACGTACTGTCTCCATTACATCAGGAACAGGAATATGTAAGGCATTACGACAGAAAGGACATCAGGCGATTCTTGTGGATATTTTTTGCGGCATTGAGAATGTGGACCGGGAGAATCCGTTTCCGTCAGAGTATGATGTGGACGCAGCATCAGAATATATGTCAGCATTTAACGACAGGATTGAACAGATGAAAAAAGAGAGAAGAAGCTTCTTCGGACCAAACGTGCTGAAACTCTGCGAGGCGGCTGACATTGTTTTCCTGGGACTTCATGGTGCGAACGGAGAAGATGGAAAAGTACAGGCAACATTTGACCTGATGGGAATCAAATATACAGGAACCGGATATTTAAGCAGTGCCCTGGCAATGGATAAGGGAATCACCAAGCAGATGTTCCTGATGAATAATGTACCAACACCGCGGGGAGTGTCTATGGTAAAAGAAGAAATGACCACAGATCTGAAAGCACTTGGAATGGAATTTCCTGTAGTTGTAAAAACCTGCTGTGGAGGTTCCAGTGTAGGTGTTTATATTGTGAATGATCAGGCCGAATATGAGCAGGCTCTCAAAGACGCTTATTCTTATGAAAATGAAGTCGTGGTCGAAGAATATATAAAAGGACGTGAATTTTCAGTAGCGGTTGTGGACGGAAAAGCTTATCCGATCATCGAAATTGCTCCGCTTCAGGGATTCTATGATTATAAGAATAAATATCAGGCCGGCTCTACGATTGAGACCTGTCCTGCCGAAATTTCACCGGAACTCACAGAGAAAATGCAGCATTATGCGGAAGCAGGAGCCAAAGCTCTGTTTATGGAAGGATACTGCCGTCTTGATTTCATGATGAAGGAGAATGGAGATATGTATTGTCTGGAAGCAAATACTCTTCCCGGAATGACACCAACCAGTCTGATTCCGCAGGAGGCAAAAGTTCTGGGAATCGACTATCCGACTTTATGTGAGAAACTGATTAAAGTTTCCATGAAAAAATATCCGACGCAGGATTTCACACTATAGAGCGTGTCTGCAGTAATTTATAGAATTGTTATAGATGCATTATTAAGAGAATTGCTATAACAGGAAAGAAGATATAAAAAATATTATGAAAAACTTAACTCTTGAAAATATCGCCCGCGTATGCGGCGGTACTTATTATGGTCCGGCTGATAAATTACAGGAAGAAGTAATGTCTGTTATCACAGACAGCAGAAAAGCAGAAGAAGGATGTCTGTTTGTACCTATTGTGGGGGAACGTGTAGATGCCCATAAATTTATCCCACAGGTAATGGAAGCAGGGGCACTGGCAACCTTGTCGGAACGGGTGCTTGATAACGCTGATTTTCCTTATATCGCAGTAGAATCTTCTCTTCAGGCAGTGAAAGATATTGCAGAGTTTTATTTAAAGCAGCTTCAGATCCCGGTTGTGGGAATTACAGGAAGTGTTGGTAAGACAAGTACAAAAGAAGTGATCGCATCTGTTCTGGAACAGAAATACCATACTCTGAAAACACAGGGCAACTTTAACAATGAACTTGGTCTGCCTCTCACAGTTTTCCGTCTGCGTGATGGAGATGAAATTGCAGTTCTGGAAATGGGGATCAGTGATTTCGGTGAGATGACCAGACTTGCGCAGATTGCAAGACCGGATACCTGCGTGATCACGAATATCGGTACCTGCCATCTGGAGAATCTGGGAGACAGAAATGGTGTTCTGAAAGCAAAGACAGAGATTTTTAAATTCCTCAGACCGGAGGGACATATTGTATTAAATGGCGATGATGACAAGCTTATCACAGTAAAAGAATATGAAAAGATAAAACCTGTATTTTTCGGAATGAGTAATGAATGTCAGGTTTACGGTGATAAGATTGTAAGCAGAGGTTTAAAGGGAATGACCTGCACCATTCATCTGGGGGATACTGCATTTACAGTTGATATCCCGATGCCGGGGCGCCATATGGTATATAATGCGCTGGCAGCAGCTGCAGTTGGAAATATTTATGGACTTACAACTGAGCAGATCAAAGCCGGAATCGAGAGCCTGGAGCCGATCAGCGGTCGTTTCAGAATGATCGAAACAGATAAATTTCTGATCGTAGATGACTGCTATAATGCAAATCCTATGTCCATGAAAGCCTCTCTGGATGTTCTGCAGGATGGTGCAGGACGCAGAATAGCAGTCCTTGGCGATATGGGTGAACTTGGAGAGAATGAAGTTCAGCTTCATGAGGAGGTAGGAGAGCATGCCGGAAAATGTGATATCGATGTTCTTATCTGTACAGGTAAACTGTGCAGAAATATGGCAGAGAGAGCACAGCGGACAAATCCGGACCTGAAAGTAATCTATGAGCCGGACAGAGAAAGTCTGCTGGAGCATCTGGAAGGTTATGTACAGGATGGTGACACTATTCTTGTGAAAGCTTCCCATTTTATGAAGTTTGAAGAGGTAGTTACGAAACTGGAAAATATGTAAACACTTTTGTCTTTTTATGAGAGAATTTGATGAGCGATTTTAGTTCCATGATACCGGAAACAGCAGTATAATAATCCTGTCAGTTTATGAGCAGGCAGCGAAGCAGATAGTCTTATCTGTTCAAGTGAGGAGGATGTTATGCTGGAGAAAGTTATGGAACTGCATTTCCTGCTGTATGCCATGATGTTAATGGGCGGACTGGGAGCACTGGGGATGCTGACCACACATCTTACCTACCGAAGAATGATCAGAAAAAATACAGAGGTTAAATCAAATCTCAAAGAGAAATGGACAAATCTTTGGAAAACAAGAGACAGGCTGTTGAACCGTATGAACCGGTTTGTCTGGTATCCGTCACTTTTCTGTATCGCTTTTCTTGGACTGGCTTTTTTTCTGTATTCCAAAGATGCACGATGGGACGGAATGCCGCTGGCATATCTTTATGTGGCTGCAATCATTCCGACAGCATTGCTTTTGCTGAGACAGGCGCTGGATTTTACATACAGAGAAGAACTTCTGATGAATTCTTTTTCTGATTATGTGGAACATGCCCGCACATGGGTAGAAGAAGTGCCGGTGCCGGAGAAGGCTGACGAAGCTGCAAAAGAGGAAATCGTTGAACATATTGCGGACAGTATCCGCCAGACTGCAGCAGCAGGAAGCCATTTCAGCGGAATGCTTACACCCGAGGAAGATGAGATTATGAGAGAAATCATAAGAGAATTTATGAAATAAAGACATGAAAATTCACTGCAAATGAGATACACAGGATCAGAAACAATATGGCAATGTAAAGTTTCTGATCCTGTACACATTTTAAGACAGAATAATTTATTATTCGTCATCCTCTTCAATTACCTGGATCTCCAGATAATCAAAATCAATCTGCTCTATAAAATTATCCTGATAAAATCTGGCTTTTCCATGTTTCTTAAAATGTCTGACTGTAGATTCCAGCCAGATTGGGTTTCCCAGATCCATTTCATAACAGATACTTTCCAGACCACGAAAAATCTTGTGGGTCCGCGTATCTTCGGAGTCATCGCAGATTACAGTATCTTTCAGTAAATGATTATCTTTCCATATTTTTCCCCATAAACGGAACATATCGGTAATACCTCCCTGTCAGAACTGCCACAGGCGGCAGAAATCTCATTGTCTAAGTGATTCCCAGTATAGCGGATTTTGGTAGGAAAGTAAAGAAAGTAAAAAATGCTACTGCTTGTAGTAACTAAAATACTTATAGTCTTAGGCTTGATTATTCCGGTGGAATATTCTATAATAAAACCTAAATTTCCATAAATTAGCGTGTCAAAGTGCCGGTTCAGGAGAAAATCAGTTTTCATCTGGAAATTTGAAGACTGGTGTGGATAAGGTGAGTTCCATAACTGCATTTGTGATATGCAAAAAAACAGAATGGAGGAGACATTATGAAATTATACGATACCGGTGTGTATTTGCTGAATGGTCAGAAGATTGTTCCGGAGAATCAGGCAGATTTTCCTGTTTCCAAAGAGGAAGCTGCAAAGAGTACAATTGCCTATTCAATTCTGAAAGCACACAATACTTCCGGAAATATGGAGAAACTTCAGATTAAATTTGATAAACTGACTTCTCATGATATCACTTTTGTCGGAATTATCCAGACTGCACGTGCTTCAGGCCTTGAGAAATTTCCGGTGCCATATGTACTGACAAACTGCCATAATTCACTCTGTGCCGTAGGCGGAACTATTAATGAAGATGATCATATGTTTGGACTTACCTGTGCCAAGAAATATGGCGGCGTATATGTACCGCCCCATCAGGCGGTTATCCATCAGTTTGCAAGAGAAATGCTTGCAGCAGGCGGTAAAATGATCCTCGGTTCAGACAGCCATACACGATATGGCGCACTGGGAACCATGGCAATGGGTGAGGGCGGACCGGAGCTTGTAAAGCAGCTTCTTTCCCAGACTTATGATATCAATATGCCAGGCGTCGTTGCCATTTATCTTACCGGTTCTCCTCGTCCGGGCGTAGGTCCTCAGGACGTTGCGCTTGCGATTATCGGCAAGGTTTTTGCAAACGGATATGTGAAGAATAAAGTTATGGAATTTGTAGGACCTGGTGTTGCAAATTTAAGTGCTGATTTCCGAATTGGTGTAGATGTAATGACAACAGAGACCACTTGCCTTTCCTCTATCTGGCAGACAGATGAGAAGATTCAGGAATTCTATGAGATCCATGGCAGAAGTGAAGATTACAAAGAACTGAAACCAGGTGAAACAGCATACTATGATGGCTGTGTAGAGATTGATCTGAGTGAGATCAGACCAATGATCGCTATGCCATTCCATCCAAGCAATACATATACAATTGATGAACTGAAAGCAAATCTGGATGATATTCTGGCAGATGTTGAGAAAAAAGCACAGATCAGCCTTGATGGAAAAGTTCCATATACATTAAGAGACAAAGTAATTGATGGTAAACTTTATGTAGAACAGGGAATCATCGCAGGATGTGCAGGTGGTGGATTTGAAAATATCTGTGCAGCAGCTGATATCCTTAAAGGCAAGAGCATTGGTGCAGATGCCTTCACATTGAGTGTATATCCGGCAAGTACTCCGATTTATATGGAACTGGCTAAGAATGGCGTTCTGGCAGGACTTCTTGAAACGGGAGCTGTTGTGAAGACTGCTTTTTGCGGACCTTGCTTTGGTGCAGGGGATACTCCTGCAAATAATGCATTCAGTATCCGTCATACGACCAGAAACTTCCCGAACCGCGAAGGTTCCAAAATCCAGAATGGCCAGATTTCTTCTGTTGCACTTATGGACGCACGTTCTATTGCGGCAACTGCAGCAAACAAAGGTTTCCTGACTTCAGCGGAGGATTATACGGGTGGTTATACAGGACAGAAATATTTCTTTGATAAGACAATTTATGACAATCGTGTATTTGACAGCAAGGGTATAGCTGATCCGGGTGTAGAGATCCAGTTTGGTCCGAATATTAAGGACTGGCCGGAGATGGCTGCACTTCCGGAGAATCTGATCGTGAAGGTTGTTTCTGAGATCCATGATCCGGTTACTACAACAGATGAACTGATCCCGTCCGGTGAGACATCTTCTTATCGTTCCAATCCACTTGGACTGGCTGAGTTTACACTTTCCAGAAAAGATCCTGCTTATGTAGGACGTGCGAAAGAAGTTCAGAAAGCTCAGAAGGCTATTCAGGAAGGAAAATGTCCGGTTGAGGCATTACCGGAGATGAAACCTGTAATGGATGTGATCAAAAAGGATTATCCGAATGTAAGCAAGGAAAATCTTGGTGTGGGAAGTACGATCTTTGCAGTGAAACCAGGTGATGGTTCTGCGCGTGAGCAGGCTGCTTCCTGTCAGAAAGTGCTTGGCGGATGGGCAAATATCGCCAATGAGTATGCGACAAAGAGGTACCGTTCCAATCTGATCAACTGGGGTATGCTTCCATTCCTGATTAAAGAAGGGGAGCTTCCGTTTGCAAACGGAGATTATCTGTTCTTCCCACAGATTCGTAAGGCAGTGGAAGAAAAGGATGATGTGATCCGGGGATATGTTGTCGGTGCTGAGGGACTGAAGGAGTTTGAAGTGGCTCTTGGGGAGCTTACGGATGATGAGCGTGAGATTATCCTTAAGGGATGCCTGATTAATTATAATCGAAAATAGAAAGTGATGAAGATGCAGCTATCCTCTCTTTAGGTTGGGAGTAGCTGCATCTTTATTGTTTATGAAATTATGAGAATTGCGGGAACTGCTTTGCAGCGGAGCGATTCGTGGATATAATAGAGCCCCGGGCAGCAACATACTGCATCGAAGAAAGCGAAATAGTCTGAAAATTATTAAATAAATAAAAATATTATAAAATTAGTGCAAATAAGACAAAAATAAATAGAAAATATTGAAATAAAATGCAAAAATGTATTGACAAATAATAACAAGAGTGTTATTATAACACCATCAAAAGAAACAAGGAAACGAATTAAACAATCAAAGAAATTCATTCAATTCATAGCATATATAAATGTTCCAATGAAAAGGATGAAAATAAAAGAAAGGTTCGGGTGATTCCATTGGGAAAGAATTTATAACTTCATCAATATAAGAGTGACGGGTATCGCATTTCCTGCAAGAAAGACCTGATACGGAGATTATAAAAAAGTATTTTCCTTATATAATATAAGAGCATACGCACAGTCTGATTAATAAGGAAGGAATGTATCAAAGGTATTATAGAAGCGATAACTTATATTGAATATCTGTTGCAGACCTGATACAGGGATTTTGGTAAATGTGTAAAGAAATATTTACCGGAAGAGCATAACCCTTATCTCAGTAGTTAGCCTGAAAGCAGAGGTTCAGGTAACAGATAAACTGAAGGTAAGAACGATGTTTTGAGAGGCATATAGAAGTTTAAGTATATGGTTTGAAATCCTGCATCAGAAGAATATCCGGTATATAAAATTACAGGATATTGAGAGAAATATTAAGGTACTTTTTCAGTGATACTTTACATAATTCAGAACATCTGCCATTAATGTTCGATAAATATGAAAAGCACATAAGGAAATTAAACAGTTGTGAATTTAAGAAGTTAGGTTTATGATTGCTTAGCACGAAAAATAATGAAAAAGTGTATCCGATATTTCATAAATGAAAAATAAATTATAATACGTGAAATTATAATTTAAAATCTATAAAACTTTCTAAGTAAGTTCCGATGAACTGAATAACTGATATCATAAAAGCATAAAAGCAGGAATGAATCAGATTATAAACAGTACATATGGATTATGAGCAGGAAACAGAATAGGAATTTTAAATAAACATAGAAAAATTTAATAGTGAACTTATAAAGTAGTTTGTAAATAACATATTATTTTATTATAGAAAGAATACTAAGAGGAAAATAAATTGAATAACGAAGAACATTGAAGCGGTCATCATTTTTGAAATCAGGAAAAGTAAAAAGTGATGACCGTTTTCAAATTGTATTCATATGTATTCGTTTATTGATGCATTCGTTTATTGCGTGAAATGGAATTTTAAGATATACTCTCCATGAAAAGGAGAGTTTTTTTATGTGGATAAAAGATATCAGAGATTATATTTTATATGAAGATAAAGATATTCTGGTCTGTCACAAACCGGCAGGGCTTGCAGTTCAGAATGCGCGGGTTGGCAGTATGGATATGGAGAGCCTCTTGAAGAATTATATTGCTCAGAAGGTGCCGGGTAAGATGCCGTATCTGGGTATTATCCATCGCCTGGATCAGCCGGTGGAGGGGGTTCTTGTATTTGCCCTGAATCCGAAGGCAGCAGCAGATCTCAGCAGACAGATGACAGCGGGAAAAATAAAGAAGACTTATCTTGCAGTTACAGAAGGAACAGTGAAAGTGAAGAGTGCAAAACTGGTGGACTGGCTGAAGAAGGATGGCAGGACCAACAGCTCTGCAGTGGTTGAGGGAGGGACTTCCGGAGCAAAAAAGGCGATATTGTCTT